>Ga0315277_10002590_pt1 | contig 25114 bp, 20 predicted proteins | sample YL17G05_15_MG_FD_203695 | JGI IMG/M metagenome (GOLD analysis project Ga0315277, IMG submission 203695) | Sediment microbial communities from Yellowstone Lake, YNP, Wyoming, USA - YL17G05_15 | ecosystem: Environmental > Aquatic > Freshwater > Lake > Sediment | place: USA: Wyoming | collected... | reverse complement strand
CCAGTTCCAATACTATAAATCGATCGGTTATTTCCAGACCACTCCAGACCCATACGCAGACCTGGGTGAGATCGTTGCCGGTCTAAAGCCGGGTCGTCAGAATCCAAATGAACGGACCTTGGCAATCAATCTTGGTCTGGCAATGGATGATATGGCTGTCGCGCCCGAAATCTACCGTCGGGCAAAGGGATTGGGGATTGGTACCTGGTTGACTTTGTAGTTAAGATGGTGCCCCGTAAAAATCGCCCTCCGCCTCACCACAGGCTGTACTTTTTACTGGCACCTGGTATAGCTGTGCATCGAGTTTAGCCTCGCTATCTGGGCACCTGGAAAAATCAAGCTTAACCAAATAATGACATACCAGATAATCCACAAACTGCGGAGACACCATTTTCATGGGTTCCTCCGCAGCTTGTGTAATGATTTGGTTGTCGGTTATGAGTTCAATTGGGGGTGCTGCATCCTCACACAATTGTAATCCTACGTTAGTGGATTCCCACAATACGGGCAGGTTTTCCAATCCTCCTGCGCTGGTTTTCCACAATTTGAACACGTGCGTGTTGGCGCACTCATTTGGGCAGGCGGAGTTGTCTGCACTGGTCGATTGCCTCGCACGAGGGCATTTACCAACGCTACGATACCCACGATGACCAGTACGAATACCCCCAAACCGAGCAGCCCGCCAAATATTGAGCGCAACGGGCTGTAGTGGAATCGCAAGGGCTCCATCATTCGAAAGCCTGGTCTCATCATGGCGTATCCATATCCACCGAAAATCGCGAATACGATCCCCGCAACGACTGCCAGGACCACCAACCCAAGCAGGATATATAAGATCCATTTCAATGCTTTATTCATTTTCAAACCTCCATAAATACATTATTTTTCTAAGCATACCACTCCCCTGTGAAGAATTTGTGAAGATCATATTGAGATAAGTTTAAACTTAGTTTAAGCTTTACCATACAAGGATCAAGAATCGCCAGGTCTTCCAGCTTATCCATTCGTATGAACTATAATTCACCCACAGCTTTCTGCAAGCGTTGGATCACCCCAGGAGAGTCCCATGTACGATACTCTAAGTTCTGATTATGACCGGTTTGTGAATTGGCAAGGCAGGTTGTCAGCCGAGCTCCCCTTTATCCTTGAAAAGTTGCATGAAATAAACGCGAAGTATATTCTAGATGCTGCCACCGGAACTGGAATGCACGCCATCGCCCTGGCTCAGCTTGGCTATCAAGCCTCAGGGGCAGATATCAGCCGTGGGATGATCGAGCGTGCCCGTGCTAATGCCACCTCTGCTGGGGTTCAGGTACGCTTCGAGATTATCGGGTTTGGAGCCTTGGCTCCGATCTTTGGCCAGCATTCCTTTGATGCATTGCTGTGCCTTGGGAACTCCTTGCCTCACCTGTTATCCCTCCCCGTGCTTTTGGGAGCTTTGGTTGATTTCGCTGCTTGCCTGAAACCCGCTGGCTTGCTCCTGATCCAAAACCGCAACTTTGATTCCGTTATGGCTCATCATGACCGCTGGATGGAGCCTCAATCTCATTCTGAGGGCGACGCTGAGTGGATCTTCCAGCGCTTTTATGATTTTGATCCCGATGGCTTGTTGACCTTCAATATGGTCACCTTGAAAAGGATCGCACAAGGTAAGTGGTCACAACAACTAACCGCCTCCCGTTTGCGTCCACTCCTGAAAGATGAGCTTATCTCAAGCTTGGCCAATGCAGGTTTCATGAGCTCGACTCCCTATGGGGATATGGCTGGGGCTGCTTATGACCCCGAAACGAGCCCGAATTTAGTCATCCTCGCCAGGCTACCCTGATAGGTTTAGCTTTAATCTAACCTTTGGATCCATTCTGTTGCATGGGCGCATGGAAGGAATCCATGTATAACTACTGTATATATACCTGCGCCCGCCTTGTAAACGTTCACTTCATAGCCCGGTAATCCTGCCTTGTATCGATAGGTTAATCTTCCTCTCTTCCTTCTGTAAGGGCTGCTTATCTTCAACCTCTAAACACCTGTATGGGTGGGTGCCATTCCTATGATGGGCTAAGTTATAATTGGAACAAACATCCCCATCCCAAGGAGGGAATATGATCAAGATTGCATTCATCGGAGCTGGTAGCCTGGGTTTCACCCGCGGCTTGGTACGCGATGTGCTTACCTTCCCCTTGCTTCAAGATGCCACCCTTGCTTTAATGGACATCGATCCTGAACGCCTTGAGTTTGCCCAAAAATCCGTCCAGCGCATCATCGATATGGGAAATTATCCCGCCAGGGTCACTGCCACACTGGACCGGGTTGAAGCCTTACGTGATGCTGATGTCGTTCTGGTCACCATCCTGGCAGGCAGCACCGATGTCTGGCGCTACGATATCGAGATCCCCAAGCAGTTTGGGGTCGATATCAATGTTGGGGATACTCGCGGTCCCTCCGGCATTTTCCGTGCTCTACGCACCATCCCTGTAATGTTGGATATCGCCAGGGATATGGAGCGTTATTGCCCGAACGCTACCTTGCTCAATTACACCAACCCGATGGCAATGCTCTGCCGTGCACTCCAGCGCCAAAGCTTCATCCGCCTGACGGGCTTATGTCATAGTGTACAGGGCACCGCCATGACGCTGGCGGATTGGATCGGTGCCCCATACAAGGAAATTACCTATACCTGTGCTGGTCTCAATCACATGGCATGGTATCTGAAGTATGATTGGAATGGCAAGGATGCCTACCCCCTCATCCGCAAAGCTGTCACTGAGCGACCAGAAATCTATAACGAGGAAGTAGTTCGCAATGAGATGTTCTTGCATCTGGATTACTACGTGACTGAATCCAGTGGGCATAACTCCGAATATAATGCCTGGTTCCGTAAACGCCGGGACTTGATTGAAAAATATTGTACCCATGGCACGGGCTGGAACCCAGGAGAGTACGCTTATATTCTTAAGGAATATCAAAATGCCGAGCTCACCTGGAAAGACGAAGCCCGTCAATGGTTTGCCGCGGACACACCCATCGAGCTCGAGCGTGGGGAGGAATATGCCGCGTTTATCATCAACGCCCTGATGGGTGGAGACCCCTTCCAGTTCAATGGCAACGTCCCCAATACCAGCCTGGTCACCAATCTCCCGCAGGAATCTTGCGTGGAAGTGCCTGTCTGGGTCAGTCGCAAGGGTTTTGAGCCAGTACACGTCGGAGCATTGCCTCCCCAGTGTGCCACCCTGACGAATTTAACCGCCCAGATCGAAGAGATGGCTGTGGAGGGCGCTCTCACCGGCGACCCACACTTGGTTTTCCAGGCCATCGCCTATGATCCCCTCACCTCCGCGGTTCTCTCGCTGGCCGAGATAAAGCAAATGGTCAACCAGATGTTTGCTCAAAACAAAGCTTATCTGCCCCAATTTAAGCAATTGACTGTCTAATCCCCCTCGCCATATCACCCGTCCTCCTGTAAGGGCGCAGGGGAGGAATCCCAAGAGATACTTGTTCAAATTCCTCCCCTGCGCCCCTCCAACATTTACATAGAGCTAAACAGGGTACCAGCATTGCTTACAACACATACTATGAACCTCAAAACCCGCTGCGCCTTTCTTTTGGGGTGGCATCCACCGGTCAAACCGTTATAGAGGCGGGTATAGTGCAACCTCCTTCGGTTGTGCGTGATCCGCCTATCTCGAGCCTCACCAACCTCTTCCTACATCTATCCATACCTATTAATAATCGTATATAATCCCAATCGGAGGCTATCCATGCTTAAAACCGAATTCCAGATCGCCATTGTGGAGGATGACCCGTTCGCCCGTAATTGGATGGCCTTGCTCGCTGCCCGAGATTGGCGCACCCGCCTCGCTGGAGAGTTTGATGAGCCTCTAAAGATCATCCCCCTCCTGCATCAAAAAGCCTCCTATGTGGACTTGATCCTGATGGATACCGATATCCCGGGCGGTGAAGATTGGATCCCCCAGATCCTGGGAGCCATCTCAGGCATGCAGCACCCACCCGCCATCCTATGCACGGGTATTCGAGCCAACCCCGATGTCCTCGGCCGCTTGACGCATTCGTGTTTTGTGGGCTACATCCTGAAAAAAGAGATCAATTACTCACTTGCTTGGGCGATTGATATTGCCTTGTCAGGCAAATGGGTCATAACGGAGGGTGCCCGCTCCCTATCTTCTGCCATGCGCTTTCCCCTCCCCCACCCGTGTGTGATGTTGGATGGCAGGAAAACCCTTCAAAGCACATTGTCCAAACATCAGGCGGATGTCTCCCGGCTGGCTTTTCTCTTCAGCATGGAAAGACGCGAGCTGGCAGACGAGTTGGGGATTGTGGAAGATTGGGGCTATGGTCTGGTCAGCCAGATCTATGAGCAGCTCGGGGTAAAGGATATCCTCAATGACGATGAAGCCATGGATTCCTACTTTGGGAACCAGCCCCTTATCCTATCTCACATTCAAAAAATCCGTGCGGCGGGTAAAAACTCAATTAAAGCCCACGATCTGGAAACCCTGGCTTTTCACATCATCACCATGCCAGAAATGGTTGATCTTCCCTAGCCTTATTTACTGAACTCAGCCTGATCGATATACTTTCCCCCGATGATGGTCTGCTCAACCAGTTTGTGATTCTTGTCAAACTTTAATCGGAGTTCTATCGGTTGGTAACACATATTTTCCCCGATCAGCACTTTCCGGCAATGATAAGAAGCTGGATCATCACTTTTTCCATCATACTCGGGGGTTAGCTCATTCCATACATCCACGCGTGCCCGCAGCTTTTCACCACACTTATTGCATTGCACATATAAGTACATCGCCCGATCCGTTTTTGTTGGGGGTGAGGATAAGATTTTACCCAGCTTCTTTAGAATGCTCATATGACAATTTTAGCATAATTCACAGCATCATTTTCTGTAGAGGCGCCCCGGCGGGGTGTTTCTGCAATACCATGAAACGAATTGTTTCGCTATGTCGCTCCCACAGAACGGTCTTCATCGCTTTTATAAAACGTTCTTCAACGCTCGTGGAGAGCACTCGCGTTGCTGCGGGAACATATCACCCTTGATGTTTCGGACAAAGAACGTCCTCAACTGCAGGCGAAGCCGCGTGTTGCGCATCGTTTAGCGTAGTTCGCCTTTGCATCGCTCCCACAGAACGGTCGCGATACTGCAGGCGAAGCCGCATGTTACGCATCGTTTACCGTAGTTCGCCTTTGCATCGCTCCCACAGAACAGTCTTCATCGCTTATATAAAACGTTCTTCAACGCTCGTGGAGAGCACTCGCGTTGCTGCGGGTACAGATCACCCTTGATGTTTCGGACAAAGAACGTCCTCAACTGCAGGCGAAACCGCGTGTTGCGCATCGTTTAGCGTAGTTCGCCTTTGATAATAATTACATTCAATTATCTTGTCCTGGAAAGTATTGGTAGAGGGGGAGTGGAGAGCTGAATATGGATCGTTCCTTAAAATACCAAGAGGAACGAACCTTATTTGAGTTAATATTCGGTTGTTAAGGTGCGGGATGGGTGGGCAGGAGCATGAATTAATAAAAATATCGAAAATAAAAGCGAAACAATTCGTATAATGGTTGAAGGATGAAGAGAAAGATTGTGCCAATAAGAAAGATTTAAAGTAATTGGGTGTGCATAGAATAAGATTATCCAATGATATTATAGCACGTATGTTCTATTCCACAAGAGGTTTAGGGAAAACTCCGAAAACTTTAAGGTTTCTAATGTAAGGTCTGGCAAGTTGGCTAGAGCAGATGGAGATAAAAATCGGGGAGCGCACTTCTAAGTCGGGGATTGTAAAAGTTAGCCCTGCCGTTTGTACGGTAAAATTTGGATTAAGGGATGTTATTATTCCAATATTCAATTCCGAGGAAAAAGGATCTTATATCGATGACAGAAACAATGGTACCCAACAACACTGTCCAAAAGGAAATTGAGCAGAATTATCGTTGGAATTTTTTGGTCAATACGCTGGATGGAGGCAGTTTCTGGTTTGGGATAAGTTTTATCTCATCCACAGTGATCCTGCCCCTTTTTGTAAGACATTTTACCAATAGCCTCCTGCTGATTGGTCTGATCCCGTTTCTCGCCACGGCAGGGTACCTCTTGCCGCAGTTGTTTATGGCCAATGCAGTTGAGCGCGCCCCTAGGAAAAAGTTTTTTCCAGTGAACCTCGGCTTTTTCCTTGAACGGCTGCCCATTTTCTTGCTTGCCCCCGTAACATACTTCCTGGCGACCAGCCAGCCGGTGCTCGCACTGGTCAGTTTCTTTGGGCTGTTCACCTGGCACTGCTTTGGGGCAGGGGTGATTATTGTCGGCTGGCAAGATATGATTGCGAAAATCATCCCGGTGGAAAAGCGCGGGCGGTTCTTTGGTATTACGAACTTTATCGGCAATGGGACAGGCATTCTGGGAGCGTTGGCCGTGCCCTTTGTCCTCGACCGGACCTCTTTCCCAACGGCTTACGTGCTGGCCTTTGCCGCAGCCAGTAGCCTGATTTTCCTCTCGTGGGTTTTCCTCTCGCTGACCCGCGAACCGGCGGTACCCAGCAGCAAACCCCCGGTCTCTCAGCTGAACTATATGCGCTCTTTGCCGGACGTGCTACGCAGAGATCGCAACTTCCGCATGTACCTGTTATCGCAGATTATCTTTTCGTTGAGTGGGATGGCCACCGGTTTTCTGGTGGTTTACACGGTGCAAACCTGGAAGCTGCCAGATTCACAAGCCAGTGGGTTTACTATCGCCTTACAGATTGGGTTAACCCTTGCAAACCTGTTCTTTGGATTTCTCTCTGACCGCAAAGGCCATAAATTGAGCCTGGAGATTTGCTTGATGTTGAGCGTCATATCGATTGGGCTGGCGATAATTGCCCCCAGCCCCTTATGGTTTTTCCCCATTTTCTTCCTGCGCGGCGCGGTGACGGCGGGAACCTTTATATCTGGCGTTTCGATTGTCTATGAGTTTACCGAAGCGGAAACCCGGCCCACCTATATTGGCCTAGCTAACACCATTCCAGGCGTGGCGGGGGCGATTGCGCCTTTGATCGGTGGTTGGCTGGCCGGTGCGATCAGTTACCAGGCGATGTTTATTCTTTCCGCAATCATCGGAGCGATCAGTTGGGCGTTGCTGCGTTTTGTAGTACGTGAACCTCGCAAAATAAATCCTTCACCCTTACCATCCGAACCGCCTTCAATCACCGAGACGGCGGTATTAGATTAACGCTTAAGCTAACTCCGTTTCTAGCTGAAACAGTGTCATTATGGACAAATCAGATTGAACCAGTAATAGAGCGAGTTAAAGGGATTCTGATGGATAACGAATCACTTGGAAGGAAAGATGCAACTCACCATGTCATTGATGATAATTGGATGACTTAGTGTATACTTTAAACAGAATGCTCCTTAATTTTAGTATCAGAAGTAGGAGTGGTTCAATAACTAGGTAATGATAACTGCTCTTATCTTTACAGAGAATTGCAATTTACATAATAGCTCGAATTGGTGTGTTATTGTTGAGGTCAATGCGGGAAGATAAATACGCATGAAAAAGGCATAAAACTATGAACAGCCGCTACCACCCCAGCCTCACCGCGTTGCTGGAAGTGGGCATCCTGTTCTTGCCAGCCATCCCGGCATACCTGTGGATATGGCCCAACCTGAAAGGTGCCCAAAACGATATTGTTCAGGTCATTGCCTATATTTATGTCCTGGCTGGAACGCTCTTTATCGGTCGGCGGCGCTGGAGTTGGAGCCAGCTAGGCCTCAACCGCCAGGGGATCGGATTAACCCTGGCCTGCGGGTTGATCATTTTGGCCGGGCGGCTGATGATCATTCTCTCGATCGCCTGGGCCGTTCATCCTTACCAGCTCACCTGGTTGCGGCTGGCGGGCAGCTTGATTTATTATTTCGGGCTGGTTGGTCTGGTGGAAGAATTGTTGTTCCGCGGCCTGGTCTATCGCCTCCTGGAAGACTGGCGGGGAGTGCGTTGGGCGATCTGGGGATCGAGCATCGGATTCCTATTGTGGCATATTTTCGGTCAAGGGCCGTTAGTCGGGTTGGCTACCTTGTTGATCGGCTTGCTTTTCGCCCTCATCCGCTGGCGAGGCGGGGGTATTGTGGGCTTGATCGCGCTGCATGCCTTATGGGACCTGGAAACAGTTTTTCTGGTGTCTGATTCGAGCGCAGCGATTCTGAGTCCAGGAACCATATCATTCCGCAATCCAGCCATGATATGGTTGGGCACCACCCTACTTCTGATCGTACCGGCGTATTTAATCTGGGGTCACCCACGCTTGGAGCATTATCGCCAGAGAAAAAAGGGGCAGCTCTTCCATATTTGACGGGAAAATTGTCTTAGTCAGTAGCACCTAACAAAAAAACCTCGAAAGGGGTAACATGCGGACATGAGTCCGAGGCACATATATTTTCGTTTCACAACGCCCCAGCAGCAATTACGAAACCAATATCGTTATATCTATTGAAATAGTAACACATCTCCATGAAAATATAATCTAACAGGAATTGAACCTTAAACCGATAAGTTCTAGGTTCAAGTCCTCGTCATGGTTGATAGGTCTCAGTGCGGCCCGGACGACGAAGGGGGGAACAAAATTGTGCTTTATCTTATACGCTCCTAAAATTGGGAGGGGGGAGAATACCCGCCGCCTCACCTACCCCAAATTACATCCTTCCGGATACAAATTAACCCAGAGTCTTAACGGAGACGCCCCGGCGGGGCGTCTCTACAGGGGACAGCCTTGGTAGTATAATCCGGGATTAGCGATCTCGGCTACAAAGACCTAATCCTAATTTCCTAATACTTGTTTACTAACTGGTATAATCGCTCTCTGCTTTCTCAAATCATTCAATTGGATAAGCAGGATTGACACTTTATTAATAAAACATTTGTGCTATAATAAAAATTCGGTTTGCTGTATCCAATAACCCAAAAACTCTTCCCTGCAAGGGGATGCGCGATCAAGTAAATCAGATAACAGAGATATACAAGGGATTATGTCAGCTAATGTCATTCGGGTGGTTGGCGCCCGCGTCCATAACTTAAAAAATATCACCGTAGAGATTCCCCGCGATAAGCTGGTGGTCATCACCGGTCTATCCGGCTCAGGTAAATCCTCGCTCGCATTTGATACGATTTTCGCAGAGGGTCAACGCCGATACGTCGAATCACTCTCGGCTTATGCCCGCCAGTTCCTGGGCCAGATGGATAAGCCCGACGTGGATTACATCGAGGGTCTCTCCCCGGCTGTCTCCATCGATCAAAAAGGTGTCTCCCACAATCCACGTTCCACGGTTGGCACAGTCACCGAGATCTACGATTACCTGCGTCTGCTCTATGCACGCGTCGGCATCCCTCACTGCCCGGAATGTGGGCGTGAGGTCACCAAGCAATCCGCCCAGGAGATCGTGGATGTGGTCGCCGCCTTGCCCGATTCCAGCCGCTTGCTCATCCTCTCTCCGCTGGTGCGCGGTCGCAAAGGCACCCATCAGGCGGTCTTGGAGGAGATCCGCAAAACCGGTTTCGTGCGTGCCAGAGTGGATGGGGCGGTGCATGAGCTGGATGAAGACATCCAGATGGACCGCTACAAGATCCACAATATTGAAGCGGTGGTGGACCGGGTCTTACTCCACCATGACCCAGACCCCGAGGAAGACAAAATCTTCCTTTCCCGACTGACTGATTCCATCGAGACTGCCCTAAAATTTGGCGATGGCTACCTCATTGTCCAGGACATTACCGATGCCAAAGCTCCGCGTGATATGTACTTCTCAGAGCACCTGGCCTGCCCCGAGCACGGTTCCGTCCTGCCTGAGATCGAGCCGCGCACCTTTTCATTCAACACCCCCCATGGTGCCTGTCCCGATTGTCAGGGGTTGGGCGGCAAGCTGGAAATCGATGCTGAATTGCTCATCCCTGACCCCGCCCTATCCCTGACGGACGGTGCCATCGTCATCACCGAATGGAGCGGCCCCAAAGAGGAAGGCGGATATTACTGGCAAAGCCTGGAAGCCGCGGCTAAATACTATGATATAGATTTACGTGCCCCTGTGCGCAGCATGCCCAAGGAAAAGCTGGAGATTGTCCTCTACGGCACGCATGGGAAAGAGATACCCATCACTTACAAGCGGGACGAAGGGCATCAATATGTGTTTGATCGTGAGTTTGAAGGTGTCATCGGCAATTTGATGCGTCGGTACAGCGAGACCAACTCGGAATACATGCGCGAAAAGATCGGTGCATTCATGAGCATGCGCCCCTGCCCGACCTGTGGTGGGAAACGCCTGCGGCGTGAAGCCATTGCAGTGACCGTAGATGATAAAAACATCGTCGAGGTCACCGAGTGGCCCATCCTGCAAACCTTGAAGTGGATCGAGCGTCTGTGTGACTCCTCCACGCCATTAACTTCTCGCCAGCAAGCTATCGCCGAGCGTATCCTGAAGGAAATCTCTGAGCGCCTGGGCTTCCTGGTGGATGTTGGCCTGGATTATCTCACCCTCCGGCGCTCCGCTGGTTCCCTCTCGGGCGGTGAAGCCCAGCGCATTCGCCTGGCGACCCAAATCGGCTCCCGCCTGATGGGCGTCTTATACGTGCTGGATGAGCCTTCCATCGGCTTGCACCCGCGCGATAACACCCGCCTGTTGCGCACCCTGAAAGGTCTGCGCGACCTGGGCAACTCCGTGATTGTAGTCGAACACGACTCCGAAACCATCCTATCAGCCGACTGGATCCTTGACCTGGGCCCCGGTGCCGGCGAGCACGGTGGCAAAGTCGTCGCCGAAGGTACCGTGGATGCTATCCTCGCCAACCCCGATTCACTCACCGGCGCTTATCTCTCGGGCCGTCTACAGGTCGACATCCCGCGTGAGCGCCGTACCGGTAATGGCAAGGCGTTGACCATTGTTGGCGCCCGCGAGAATAATCTCAAAAACATCAAAGTGAAGATCCCGCTCGGCAAATTCGTCTGCATCACCGGGGTTTCGGGCTCAGGCAAGTCCACTTTGATGATTGAGATTCTGTATAAAGCCCTGGCAGCCCGCCTGCAAGGAGCACACACCCAGCCTGGGGATTATGACCGCATTGATGGGATCGAATATGTGGACAAGGTCATCAACATTGACCAGTCGCCCATCGGGCGTACCCCGCGCTCCAACCCTGGCACGTACACCAGCCTGTTCGATCAAATTCGATCCTTATTCGCCGAACTACCTGAGAGCAAGATGCGCGGCTACAAACCTGGTCGCTTTTCTTTCAATGTGCACGGTGGGCGCTGTGAAGCCTGCCAGGGGCAGGGTCAATTGCGCATCGAGATGCAGTTTCTGCCGGATGTGTACGTCCCCTGTGACGTCTGTCATGGGGCGCGCTTCAACCGTGAAACCCTCCAGGTCAGGTTCAAGAATTTGAACATCGCCGACGTCCTCGACTTAACCGTTGACCGCGCTTTGGAAGTATTCGAAGCCTTCCCCGGGATGCTCTCCCGCCTGCAAACCCTGCAGGATGTCGGTTTGGGCTATATCCGCATTGGTCAGCCTGCCCCCACTTTATCCGGTGGGGAAGCACAACGTGTGAAGCTGGCGCGTGAGCTATCCAAACGCGCCACGGGTCGCACTTTATACGTGTTGGATGAACCTTCCGTAGGGCTACATGCCGCGGACGTCCACAAGCTGATCGAGGTCCTACAGCGTTTGGTGGATGCCGGCAACAGTGTGCTCATCATTGAACATAACCTGGATATCATCAAAGTCGCTGACCATATCATCGATTTGGGACCCGAGGGTGGCGATGGGGGTGGTGAGCTGATTGCTGAAGGCTCACCTGAAGAGATATGTGAAGTTGAGGCTTCCTACACGGCTAAGTTCCTGCGCCCCTATGTCTGCAAGGATGAGAATTCTGCTCCGATCAGGGTTTTAGGATAGATTTCTTTACGCTTCGTTTAGAAGAAATGAATTGTTGAGCAGAAATGTCAGCATAGCCTTTCATCCGTTCGTTAAAGCCTGCCAGTAAATCCATCTTGCCCTCCATTTCCATCATGATCGCCCCATATGGGCAGGCATTCACACATATTCCGCAGCCTTTACACCCTTCACTGATCTCTGCACCTCGGTGATTAAGTGATATTGCCCCCACCGGGCAGACCTCTATACAATCACCACACTCCTCGCATTCACTTCCCACCGTAAGTCTCAGCCCAGGCAAGCGCTGCACCACCTGCGATAACGATGCAGGTCCTCTTCGCATGCCTCGATGGACCACACAGCAGCACTCACAGCAAAAACATACCGTCAGCATGCGCTTGTAGGGGATCCCCAAGGTAACCGCATCGATCATGGTATGGGCGATTAATGGGTATAAGCCATCCTGCATGCCTCGTTGGATATGTCGATTAGCTTCCTCGACGTCACATAATCTCCCCATGGACGGGTGAATTTGTGCCGCCCCATCACCCAGGAACAGGCATCCCAGGTCAACCGGATGCGATTGACAGGTTTCATGGCTGCGGCACACACATTCAGTCATAATAAATCGGACGCTTGCCTGCTCCACCAATTGCATCAGCAATGAGTAGGGCAGCACAATCTGATCACCTTGATTTATGGTTTCATTCACCGGGATCATGGTCACCTGATGGATTTTTGAGCTGAAAATTGGATTAAGCAGGCTGCCAATGCCGGGCAGCTTGCCCATCCATAAGCCCACTTTATAAAGTGGCCACAAACTTAGTAACAGATCATAGATGCGCTTTGAGCGTCCCATGCTGACGTTATCCGTGTAGTTCGCCCCACTCTTCCATCAAGGATTCCAGCTCTTTCTGTAGCCTCACATATTCAATCCCCAGCTTTTGCACTTTGGCTGTATCTTTGGGTGGGTTTTCTAACCTGTGACCCAGCATTGCCAGGTCCGCTTCTAACTGGTCAATTAACGTTTCAACCTCCATCAATCGTGCACGTTTCCGCCTGTCTTCTGCTGAAACTTGAGGTTTCTTGATGGGTTCTGTCACCCCCAAATTACTCCCGCTAGCCTCTTTCTCTACCGCTTGCTCAGCCTCACGCTCTAAATGGTATTGGCTGTAGCTTCCTTTGAACGTGCGCAGGATACTTTTGGCCTCGTCTATCTCCCAGATTTGCGTTGCCAGAGCATCGATCAGGTATCGGTCGTGCGAGACAAGCAGGATTGTGCCATGGAACTCATCCAGAACTGCCTGCAGTATCTCTTGGGATGGGATGTCCAGGTGGTTGGTTGGCTCGTCCAGCAGCAGCAAGTTGGCACCCGTGAGTGCCAATTTTGCGAGTGCCAGCCTGCCACGCTCACCGCCTGAAAGAACTTCCACTCGTTTATATACGTCCTCCCCACTGAACAGGAAACGCGCCAGGTAGTCACGAATATCTGCCACCAGCATCTCCGGTGCCACCGCATCGATCTCCTGCACCAGGGTTCTCTCTAAGTGCAAGTCCTCGTGCGCCTGGGCGAAGTACCCAACCTTCAAGCTGGCACCCAGCTCCACCTCCCCAGCCAGGGGCGGTATCTTCTCCAGGATCGTCTTCAGAAATGTCGTCTTCCCTGCTCCGTTCGGACCGATCAAGGCAGTACATTGCAACCTGCGTAGCTCGATCTCCCCGGCGTTGAACAACACCTTCCCGGGATAACCAATCTGCAGGTCATGCGTGCGCAGCACAATCTCACCACTCCGCTGGTCAGTATGCAGGTGCATGTGCAATTGAGGAGGTCGATTGGATGGCTCACGCAATGCGTTTAGCCTGTGCTGTGCTTCCTCAGGGCTCATCATGCTGGTGGTGGTGTCCACACTCATGCTCAGCTCGCCCCATTTTTTACTGATGGCAGCTTCAAGCCCCACCTGCTCGATTGCCTGTAAATGACGGCTCAACCGGCGTAAGCGTCCCCTAGCTTGTGAGACGTTCTGACCTGAGATATTCTTCTTGATATAGACCAGGTCCTTCTCGAGCTTTTCTTTCTCAGCCTCAAACACTTCCCGCTTGCGCTCCCAACGCTCACTACGCTGCCTCACATATGCTGAATAATTGCCTCGATACACTTCGAAGCCTGAGCGGGTCATCTCCCATATTGTGTCCACCACCTGGTCCAGGAAATAACGATCATGTGAAACGATCAGCGTTGCCCCTTCCCATTGGCTCAGATACCCTTCCAGCCATTCCACGGCTGCGATATCTAAATGGTTGGTAGGCTCATCCAGGATCAGCAGGTCAGGTTCCGATAACAACAGGCGTGCAAGCAGCGCACGCGTCCTTTCGCCACCTGATAATCGCGTCAACGGAGCCTGGTATTCGTCGGGTGTAAATCCCAAGCCCGACAGCACCTGTTGAATGCGATGGATGTAGATATACCCACCCTGGTGGTCGAATTCAGCTTGCAGTCGTCCATACTTTTCGAGTACCTGGTCCACCTGGTCTGGAAACGCCATCGCTTGTTCAAGTCGTTGCAGCTCAGCTTCCTTTTCGCGCAGCTGCTCGAATGGTAGCAAACACTCCTCCCACAAGGTGTGCGGCGATTCAAGCCCAGCTTCCTGAGCCAGGTGACCAATCGATAAATTTCGAGCCTGACTTACCTCCCCGGCAGAGGGTTCTTCCTCCTTTGCCAGGATACGTAACAGGGTCGTCTTGCCAATTCCGTTCGGTCCAACGATTGCGATACGGGCATGGTGTGGAATACTGAGCGAAATGCCCGTAAAGATATCACTGGCACCAAAAGATTTGGCAAGATTGACTGCTGTGATCAGCGACATAAGTAGTAAGAGCTGCGGTACAGGAAATTTCTCATGGAACTAGATTGAGTTCAAATTCGTCCTAAGATCATCTCGGATGGTGGCATTCTTCATGCAACATCTTAATGTATTAAAATATCATCCATTTCCAACGAATTGTGCCACTAACCTGGATTTATAATTATGCCACAGGAATTTATCACTTCACAAACCCAAAAACCCTCTCCATGTTATAATCCGACATCGATGGACGAATATAATCCCATAGAAGTCAATCCGAGATCAGCCCAATCACCCCGCCGGTCTTCTCACGTCACCATGAATCCTGTGTTGTGGGGTTTATTGGTAATTTTTCTGATCACATTATCAGCCACAGTATATCTTACCTATTCAGTTGTTCATGATGCAACTGCTGCGCGCTATAACCTCACCACTCCACCAGCCCTCTCACTTACCGAATCTCCCCTTGCCCCCCAGCCTGAGGTGAATATCAATACCCCACTTCAAGCCGAGAATGGTCCCGCACCTCTCGCCTGGGATGGTGCGAACCGGGTGACTATCCTGGTCATGGGCTTGGATTACCGTGACTGGGAAGGAGAAGGTCCTTCCCGCACCGATACCATGATGCTTCTCACCATGGATCCGGTATCCAGAACCGCGGGCATCCTGTCCATCCCACGCGATTTATGGGTCAATATTCCAGGTTTTGACTATGGCAAGATCAACACAGCCTATTATTTGGGAGAATTGTATAACCTGCCCAGTGGTGGACCTGGTCTTGCGATCCAAACTGTGGAAGAGCTGTTGGGTGTCGATATCAATTATTATGCTCAGGTGGATTTCTCAGCCTTCGAAAATTTCATTGACGAAATTGGCGGCGTGGAGGTTGACGTTCCATATGAGATAACGGTTGACCCGATCGGTCCACACAATACGGTCACCTTACCACAAGGTGTCCAGCAACTTGATGGACCTACCGCCTTGGCTTATGCCCGCAATCGCGAGACTTTTGGCGCTGATTTCGACCGTGCAGACCGGCAGCAGCAAGTGGTCATGGGCATATTTGACAAGATTACCTCGTTGGGAACCCTTCCCAAGTTGATTGCCAACGCTCCAACGATATATAACAATCTGCGTTATGGCATCCACACCAACTTAAACCTTAAAGAAACCATCTCCCTTGCCTGGACTGGTGCTCAAATTCCACGAGAAAACATCAAACGCGGCCTTATCGGCCCTAATGAAACCTCCAGAACTTTCTCACCGGATGGCATGGATATTCTCCTCCCCGACATGGACGCCGTCAGGGTAGTGCGCGACCAGGTATTTTCAACCACCTCGGGGGTTGCCCCAGTCGCGACGGTTTATATCAGCAATCCAGAAGAATTACGCCAGGCAGAAAATGCCACCGTCTCGGTTCTCAATGCCACAACCACACCAGGGCTCGCCTCCCAAACCATGGATTACTTGCTTAATCAGGGAATTAACGTGACAGAAACCGGTAATGCTGAAGAAAAATCGGATACTACAGTGATTATCGATTACACCGGCAAACCCTACACGGTGCAATATCTGGTCGAACTGCTGAATATTCAACCAAATAGTATCTTCAGCCGGTATGACCCCAACAGCCAGACGGATATCGCCATATTATTGGGAGTAGATTGGGCGGAAAACAATTCCATGCCTTGAGATCATAATTGATGAATCGTAAAACCTTTACCCCGCTAAAAGTGGGCTTGTTTTCCTTGTTTATCATAGCCGCGATTTTCGCGGCTTATGTTGCCTATACCAAATCATACGATTTCTTCCTGTCTTTTAATTTGGCACAAATTCCAGGCCTTGCGATCCGGGGCAGCTCTACACTTTTTCCAAACTCCGATGGTAATGGTGCTCCCACACCCATCCCGACGTTATCTGCTGGTCCTGCGCCACAGCCTTGGGATGGTGCCAGCAGGGTAACCATCCTGGTGATGGGATTGGATTATCGTGATTGGGAAGCTGGTGATGGCCCGCCGCGCACCGACACCATGATCCTTCTCACCATTGATCCGTTGACCAAGACGGCGGGGATGATGAATGTTCCGCGTGATTTGTGGGTCAGTATTCCAGGTTTTGAGTATGGTCGGATAAATACCGCTTATCCGCTCGGAATCGCCTTTGATGTCCCGGGTGGAGGTCCTGGTCTGGCCATGCAGACGATTGAATCCCTGCTGGGGGTCCCGATCGATTACTATGCCATCATCGATTTTTATGCCTTCGAGCAATTCATCGATGAGCTGGGCGGTATCAATATAGCCGTGCCCGCTGAGATCTCAGTTGATCCCATTGGAAAAGGCAATACCATCACACTGAAACCTGGCAACTACCTGTTCGATGGACCAACCGCTTTGGCATACGCACGTGCACGGCACACCGAGGGCGGTGATTTCGATCGCGCCACCCGCCAGCAGCAGGTCATATTAGCAATCGAAGACCGCGCCATCGAACTCGGACCGGCCCAGCTTGTAGCCCGTGCTCCTGCCATCTACAATGAGCTTTCTGCAGGAATTCACACCAACCTATCCCTGGATGATGCACTCAAGCTGGGATGGTTAGCCTTGGAGATACCCAGGGCAAGTATCATGCAGGGCGCCATCGCTCCGCCCAATGCAGTTGGGCTGGCTAAATCTCCAGATGGCACTCAGGATATCCTCATCCCTGTGCCGGACCAGATTCGCTTGATTCGTGACCAGGTCTTCGCCTCCTCTACTATGGCCAGCCCGGGACTCTCTTCTGGTGATGCACATGCGAATATGCAAGCTGAGGGAGCCACCATCGTGCTGGCAAACGGAACTTATGTTGAGGGCCTGGCCTCGGACACCCAGGCTTACCTGCAATCTCAAGGTGCCAACGTGGTCAGCACTAAGAACAGCGATTACACCACCTATACCCGCATCTTCGATTACACTGGCAAGCCCTACACCGATCGTTACCTGGTTGACCTGATGCAAATTACCCCCTACAGCATCTTCTTACAGTACGACCCGAACAGCCAGGTGGATGTGCTCGTCATTCTGGGCGACGACTGGGCTGGCAACAACCCCATGCCGTAATTTTAATTGCCAGGTCGAACAGTGTCCGCCGTTGGTTTTCAGCCAGTTGCGACTATCATTTGCAACCATCCCACTTACAACGTATCATTCACACCAAAATTCATATTTGCGTGCCCAATTGATGGACGGTTCCCCCGGCTTGTTTAATTAATATTCCTATAAGTAGCTGCGGTCAGCCTCCAGATGACATAAGTGATCCCCCCAGCGAGTGCCAACCCGAGCAAGCTACTCAACCAGATAACTCCAGTTGTATGATCTTGATTCGCGATCCATGAAACCATAACCATGGGAATCCCTGCCAGTATGATGCCTAAAACCACGCCGCCAGCTCCAAGTTCTGCCGCCTGACCCGCCAGTAATTCGCTACTCCGGCAGTTTCGAAGGATGTTAAATGCAGCCGTCAAGGCAATACACAGGATTGAAGCAGGGGTCAGCACAATGAGTGATATCACAGGTGAAAAACCCAACCCTGAACTGATCCCCATTGCGAGCCAGCTGAGCAGCGTAGTTCCGAGTACAGGTGTAGCGACTTGTGCAACCAGGATCTCTCCCCCTGAAAACGGTAGCTGTCGGGTGACCGCCCAAACCTTCAGGTCAGCTCGCAGCCTTTCCGTGCATCGCTGGCTGACCAATAAGCTCCAAATGGTAAAAGCCCATAGGCGTGCACCCCAATCAGGTGCCAATATTATCCCCAGGTACACTCCAAATATGCCCAGCCATCCCATTACGCCACCGAAATTCATTCCTCGTAGTGTCGCCACCCAATCTTTCCAAATCAATGCCCATACTCCAGCTCTTCCCTTAATTCGGCTTGCCTGATGACCCACTCCAAGCTTTTGGCGGGTTATCATCTCGCGTCTGAGTTGGGAATCTCCAAGCCAGCTTACCTGCTGAGCTGACCACCTAAAACGAGATTCCTGTGCCGCCCGGCTGAGATTTAACCTGGGACTGGCCCAATATAGTGCGAACAGACCTACCATTGCCAGGATTATCGCCAGAGAAAATCCCGCCAACCAGCGTGACCCATCAAACCCGGCTTGGAGGGGGAACAGCACGGGCCATAATATAAACTGTATGTCTTGTTTGCTGATTAATGCCAGGATGATTAGTCCCAACCCCGCCCAAACCGGGATCCAACGAAGCCATGGGTTATCTATATCTCCCCGCAACCGCAAGGCCCCTAGCGCATAATCGATCGCCATTAATGCCATATGAAGCGGTAGTATGATGCTCACAACCTGTAATCCTGCCAGCAGGTAGCTTGGGAGATGTGCCCATACGATCCCTCCCTGCTCGACCAATTGCAGGCTGGCAAACCTCAATACAATTGCCAGCCCAGCAAATACCAGGCCTCCAGGTATCCAATCCCCCAAGAACCATGCCAGGGCTACATGTCTTCGATCAACCGGTGTCTGGCAGATTAATTCAGCATCTGTCTCTGAAAAGATAAATGGGCTACGCTTTCCTGACGTGTATCCCTGCCAGGTGGCATTCATTAATAGAACCACACCAACGATGATTGTGGAAGCCTCAGCAGGTGACAATCCCTTGACCAATGTAAGCATCCCCGCTCCCAGGCTAGCCAGAAGTGCCAAGACTGCAAACCCCCATAAGCTGAAGAAAATTACCACGTAGATCAGGTAGATTCCTTGACTCAAAGAGCGGTCACGTGGGTTATAACCCACAATGGCTGTCCAAAACCTCATCCGGCCAGCTAGTTCACTTAAGCGTACCAGCCAGACAGCTTCCATCTATCCCGTCTCCAGTTGACCTCGATCCATTCGCCACCTCTTCCCACCCAGGGATTCCGCCAGGCTCAAATCATGACTGGCTAACAAAATCGCATAGCCGTTGTCTCTTAGGGTTTTTAGCTTCTCCACCAACATGCCTGCACTCTCCGGGTCGAGAGCTGACGTAGGTTCATCCATTAATAACACCTGGAATGGCCGGATGAGCGCCAGTGAGATTCCCAGTTTTAAACGCATTCCCCGTGAAAGGTTGTGGGGATACATATCGCGGCTTTCCCACAAGCCGAATTCTCTTAATTTACTTTTCGCTCGTTCTTCCCATCCATGTTCCACTCCGAAAGCCAGGCAGATAAAACGCAAGTGTTCCCAGGTGGTTAATTCCTGGTAAAAGTGAGGTACGTCGGGTACGAATGCTAAACGCTGCTTGGCTTCGCGCTCCTCCTGATACAAGTCAAATCCTTCCACCAAGACATTCCCCCTTGTTGGACGGAGCAGCCCACTCAAACACAGCAACAGAGTCGTCTTACCCGCCCCATTGGGCCCGCTCAAAACCACAATTTCCCCCGGATAAACTTCAAGATCCAATGTATGCACCGCCTGGAATTCTCCGAAGGACCGGCTCAAACCTTTTGCTTGAAGCAGGGGTTGTGCCATCATGGTTGGACGAAGGTCAGAAACAATGAACCCCAATACTGGCTGTTGTCATCCGCCACACATTTAGCTGCGGTCAGAGGACCAGCCGTTTGGTCCCCATTTGCCAGATGTATGGAATAGACCACCTCAGGCGTCATGACAAAATCAGCATAGCCCAAACCCAGCTCTGGTTGTAAACCAGTGAAGAAGTGATCCTCCCCCCCATCCCACGTCACCACCACCTCCACACTCGGAACTGGCTGCCCAGCCGCATCTTTAATCTCCACCTGGATGAGCGGATCTGGCTGGTTTATATTACAAACCAGTTTAGTTTCCTGCAACATGAATGGTGCTCCCTGGGTGGCTGTGGGGGTTTCTGTTCGCGGAGGCTGATAGTGGGTCGTTGATTCCGGGATGTGTAATATACCGGGAGGTGTGGGGCTTGTTTGCATTGTTGTGGTCGGGCTGGCAGTTGGTTCGATGAGTAATGGTGTTGGGGTAACCGCACTGGTAAGCGGGATCAAGGTAGCTGCCTGTGTGGGTGTGATGCTTGAAATATTTGGCATCACTCCCCCGCCAAGTGCCATTGCCAGGATTCCCAACGCCCGTACTTCCTCTTCAGGGCGTCCTTCAGCCAGGGCGCGTTGAGCTTGCATCGCAAGAGTTTGTGCAGTCTCATCATCCTTTAGCTGTGCCAGTCGATCCTGCGCTCGTAGCAGGTCGCCGCTGTATAAATACGCAGCTGCCACTAAAGCCCGGTAATCATCTTTGTAATCTGCCCGTAGAGCATAGGGTGGAGCATCCACATATTTTACAGGGCTGATCACCCATGAATAGAACAGTCCCAAAGCAACTCCCAAGACTGCGCCAGTTAATAAATACCAGGATCCTCGTCGATCTTGCTTCATGGAGTGGGAATCTCCTGGTTCGGGTTCCAGGTCAATAAGCCTTCCCCTAATGCTTGTAAAAGGGATAAATCTTGAGAAGCATATTCATGTTGAAGAGCATAACTCAATGCGTTTGCCACAACATCTGTAGGAGCAGAGCTTCCCAAAAGTGCTAACCGTCTGACCGCCAGACCTAAATCATGATCCACCTGGTACGACTCTGCCACCATAAGTACATAGTCAGTCTTGTAGTCCACCCGTAAGCTTTCCAGTGCAATATCCACATATTCAACTGGATTAACCACCCAGCCATAGAATAGACCCGCTGCGGCTCCCAGGATTACCGCAATCAGGAATTTTGTCCAACGTGACATACTCTCCTCACCCTTCCAATTTCATGCATATCCAACAAAAACCTGCTAGTGGAATTCTACCATTGCCGCTTGCTATTGACCTGAAAATCTTGTACAATCTATTTATAACATTGCCGATTCCTTAATGCTTTTCCAGTGTTCGAAGGAGGGAAGCCAACATGGATATTATCAAGGTTTCAGGCACCTCTCGTACCTCCGCTGTGGCCGGGGCTATTGCTGGGGTTTTTCGCGAAAACAAACGCGTCGAAGTTCAAGCAATCGGAGCAAGCGCCATCAACCAGGCCGTGAAAGCTATGGCTCTTGCGCGTGGTTACCTAGCAAATGACGGTTTCGAAATCATCTTTATTCCTGAATTTGTAGACGTTCAGATAGAAGATAAAATCCGTACAGCCATAAAATTCACTGTGGAAGCCCGCTAAGGAGCATTTACTAGCCTCCCACTGCTTTCTTTAATTGCTCAAAATTCCACATCCAAGCCATCCGGTTGATAAAATTTGACAGGGAAGTGCTTTTATGGCGCAACAACCGTACTGCTGCCCCCACCGGGTCTGCTCCAGCGGCGCCCTCCGGTTGGTCTGCATAAGCGCCATAAAAGGCAAAATATGCCTGATTAAGTTTGCGGATGTGATACCCATGGTCCCACAGGAACTGCCTTCGTAACTCCATGTAAATTTCCGCTTCTTCAATTTTTCCGTGTGATAATAATTTGTCCGCATTCACCCGCGTTAGGTGCATTTCCGCATTAAAATCAAACACCGGCGGGGAGGCTGGCTCGTTTTGACCGTTTATCGGTGCTTCTGGAGGGGCTTCGGGAGGTAAATATTCTGGGTAATATTTCTGGACCACTGCCCTCCCAAGCTCTTTCCCTGCGATTGAAGCCACAGTCTCATTCATGGTGCGCAGTTCCGGGCTATTCATATAACTTAGCCCGAGCGGATGCAACGTCAGGTAATTATGCATCCATTCATGTGCCACCACCTCCGCCAGTCCATTGATGTCCGTCGTTTCCATCACCATGGTTGGGTAGAGGCCGATCCCGCCTATCCCAACAACCAAGGATGAAACGTTGAAAGATTGGTCCACCCGATTTTCCAGGACTACCATCTGGTCAACGCTGATATCTGGTGAAATTGAAATATCCTGATCCTGCCGAATTATGTTGCGTGGGGATATGATCAGCGCATCCGGAGGAGGTGTGGTGTGATACAGAACTGGGGGAAATGCCTGTCCTCCAAACGTGAGACCTGCCTCGGATGCAATTTCGTTCACCTGGTCTTGTAAGACTGCCTCTGATAATGGTTCAAGCTGGGCTCGCTGTTCCTTTAGATCTCTTAATTGTCTTCGTAAATCCACGGATGAATAAGCCGGGTCACTGATATTGGGGTCCGCATAAATATCATTGAGTTTGGTCTCCACCTGATTGATCTGGTTGATCAGGTCAAGTGTTACCAATACAGTACTTGACCGGTCATTTTCAGGCAGATAACCTGCCGTATCCATGGCAATCTGTCCAAGCTTGATACCAAACGCATCCAATGTCCAGGAAACATAATCGAATTCAATTGATCGTGTGAATGCTCGAACCCGCTCAAGCGGGTCTGCGGGTGAAACGATGCTTGCCCCCAACATCATTGCCATCATCAGCAGTATGATCGTCAGCCAAAAAGCGCTTTTAAAGGACACACCTGCCATAATAATCCCGGATGTTCGGGATGTCAAATTAAACCCTTTTAACGATTTTATTCCTCCATGCTATAATCAGCCTAGATGAATTTTCTCATCACAGGAGCGGCAGGTTTTTTAGGGTCAGCCTTGGCAAACCGCCTGGCATGGGAGGGGCACCAGGTACGTGGCTTGGATGATCTTTCGACGGGGGATCCCAACGCGCTCCATCCCGAAGTACTCTTTACTCGCGGCGATGTAAATGACCGTCCCAAACTGTGGACTCTGCTGCAAGAAGTCGATTGTGTTTATCATCTTGCCGCCCGTGTATCGGTACCCGAATCTGTTCTCTACCCACGCGAATATAATGCCGTGAATGTTGGCGGGACGGTCAGCCTGATGGAAGCCATGCGTGATGTGGGTGTTCGTCGGGTGGTGCTTATCTCTTCAGGCGCCGTGTATGGCGACCAGCAAGATCAACCAGTGGTCGAGACTGCCCTGCCCAACCCTCGTTCCCCTTATGCAGTTTCAAAGCTGGCCGCTGAATATTACGTCAATACGATTGGTGATTTGTGGGGCATTGAAACGGTTAGCCTGCGGGTTTTTAATGCCTATGGTCAAGGTCAGCATTTACCCCCTTCCCATCCGCCTGTCATCCCCTTCATGCTTAAGCAAGCCATGCGTCATGGTACTATCATCGTGCATGGTGACGGAACTCAGACCCGTGATTATGTCTATGTGGATGATGTTATCAGCGCCATGGTCGCGGCCTCCACTGCTCCAGAGATGGATGGCCTGGTCATCAATGTGGGCAGTGGCACCGAGGTATGTGTTCGTGACCTGGCCAACTTGATCATCCAGGTGACGGGCGGGAAAGCCGAGATTGTTTACAACCCGCGCACCGATCCGGGTGTCTCCCGCATGTGTGCTAACCTGACCCTCGCGCGTAGTAAGTTGAGTTATCAGCCACACTTTTCGCTCGCCGAGGGTTTAAAGCTCACCCTCGACCGTGACCTTCGCTTCAGGAAGGACGCCACTCGGCCTCTCCAGGCGCCCACAACCGAGGCATGACGATTTCGTTCTGGCTGATCCTGTTGGCTGTCATCGCCTATGGCTTGCTTCATTCTTTTTTAGCTTCCCTTAAAACAAAAGCTTATGCCCGTGATTGGTTTGGTCAAGCCCCCGATCGTTGGTTCCGTCTTACGTATAATCTGATCGTAGTATTCACCTTGCTGCCGATCTTGCTACTCCCGATATTCCTGATCGATCAGGAGATTTATGTGATTCACTACCCCTGGGTTATCCTTACCTCGCTCATTCAATTACTGGCAATCATTATTTTGATCGTAGGTCTGCGCCAGACCGGGATTACCTCATTCATCGGCTTGCGCCAGTTGCTTCTGCTTGAAGATACTTCCCCTCCTCGCTTGGTCACCACCAGGTTATACCGGTATGTTCGCCATCCAATCTACGCCGCCGGGTTGGTCATTATTTGGCTTATTCCCATCCTCACCTGGAACCTGTTTGCGCTGATTCTGGGACTCACCGCCTATATTTTCATCGGGGTTTATTTCGAGGAACGTAAGCTGCTGCTTGAGTTCGGTGAAGCCTATGCTGAATATCGCCAACACACCCCCATGCTGGTACCGGGCTTGCGGATGCCGTATCTCAAGCGTCACTCCTGAGTTTCAAATCGTCTTATCCACAATGGATACCTCATTCTGCGTAAAGCTCCTCCTGAGTTTTATCGTCGGCAGCCTCTGGGTCACCCTGATCACCCTTAGTGCTGAACGTTTCGGGAGCAAGGTCGGTGGCCTGATCGGCGGTTTGCCCTCCACTGTAGTGATCGCGCTTCTTTTTATCGGATTCACCCAATCCCCACAGGTTGCGGCACAAGCTACCACGATCATGCCATTAGCTCAAGGGCTGAACGGTCTGTTTATACTCACT
>Ga0315277_10002589_pt1 | contig 25115 bp, 18 predicted proteins | sample YL17G05_15_MG_FD_203695 | JGI IMG/M metagenome (GOLD analysis project Ga0315277, IMG submission 203695) | Sediment microbial communities from Yellowstone Lake, YNP, Wyoming, USA - YL17G05_15 | ecosystem: Environmental > Aquatic > Freshwater > Lake > Sediment | place: USA: Wyoming | collected... | reverse complement strand
TGGTCTCCCTCGACTCGAAGAGTCCGAATTCACAGGAGAGTACCCGTTCGCGACGATCCGCTTCAAAGATCGCAACCTGCCAGTGCGGGTCGAGCTGGAAGCGTGGAATCCATTCATTCCTCTGAATGTGGACGACAGCGCTCTCCCCCTTGCGTTCTTCTCATGGAAGCTGACCAACCCGTCTTCCGATACAGTCCGGGTATCGTTGGCGACAAGTCTATCCAATCCGATTGGGAACAAATACACGAATGTGAAGGGCGAAAAGCCCGGGCTGGGCAGGAATGTCAATGAGTTCAGAGAAGGCGTGGGCATCCGCGGACTGGTGCTCTCTTCCCTGAAAGTGAAGCCGGATGATCCGAATTACGGCTCGATGGGTCTTGTCACGACGTCGGACGATCTGGATGTGGTCACGAGGTGGTACCGCGGCGGATGGTGGGACCAGTGTCACGTGTTCTGGGATGATTTCTCCGATGACGGTCGAGTGAAAAATGTGCGAGATACACTTTCCTCCGATGAGTGGCGATCAGATGTGGGGAGTTTGATTCTCCATGCCACCGTGCCACCGCGAGGATCTGTCACGCTCCCCATGCTGATAACCTGGTACTTCCCAAATCGTGAGAATTACTGGAATGGCGAAGCAGAAGTCCGCGGGAAAATGATGAGGAACTATGTCGCCAGGAAATTCGGAAGCGCGTGGGAGGTTGCCGGATATTTCTTCAAGAATCAGCAAAGGCTCGAACAGCAGACGCGGGCTTTCCACAGCGCTCTGTTCAACTCCACGCTTCCCGGATATGTGATTGATGCAGTTTCCAGCCAGATGTCCACGCTCAAGACGAATGTCTGCGTGCTGCTTGAGGATGGATCTTTCTTCGGTTTTGAGGGGAACAGCGACAACGGTGGCTGCTGCCCGCTCAATTGCACGCATGTTTGGAACTATGAACAAACGCTGGCGTTCCTCTTCCCGCAGCTCGAGCGGTCGATGCGCGAAACGTCCTTCCTGCATAACACGCTGCCGGACGGTTATATGACGTTTCGAACGTTGATTCCGCTGGGTGAATACTGGTGGAGATTCAAGGCTTGTGCGGATGGCCAGATGGGTGAGATTGTCAGAGTGTATCGGGAGTGGAAGATCTCGGGAGACACACAGTGGCTGCGGAAGCTCTGGCCGAAGGTGAAACTCGCCCTTGAGTTTGCGTGGCGTGGAACCGGCGATCCTCCGCCGAAAGGCTTTGAGTGGACAAAGGAGCAAGTGTCGATGCCGTGGGACCCGGACAAGAATGGGATGATGGAAGGGGAACAGCACAACACCTACGACATCGAGTTCTACGGGCCCAACACGATGATGGGGAGCCTGTATCTGGCTGCACTGAAGGCTGGAGCAGAGATGGCCAGGGCACTCGGTGAAGCAGATAAGGCAGGAGAGTACTTGTCACTCCTTAAGCAGGGGGCTGCGCTCTATGACGAGAAGCTCTGGGGCAAGGACTACTACGTCCAGGATGTGTATGTGCTCAAAGGCCTTCAGGTGCCGAAGCATCTGATTTCCCCCGAGGGCGAGGAGTGTGGTCCGGACTGCGAGTGTAAGAAGACACCCGGCGACAAAAAGCCCGCGCTCGACACCTCGATGGTGAATGTAAAGTACCAATACGGCAAAGGATGCCTCTCCGATCAATTGCTCGGTCAGTATCTTGCGCACGCTGTTGGGCTTGGACATGTGCTGAATCCTGATCACGTCCGAACGGCCGCGCGCTCGATTTTCAAATACAACTTCAAGAAACGGATGACGGATTTCGCAAACGTGCAGCGAGTGTATGCCTTAAACGAGGAAGCCGGCCTGTTGCTCTGTTCCTGGCCTCATGGTAATCGGCCTGCGCTCCCGTTCGTCTACAGTGATGAAGTGTGGACGGGCATCGAGTATCAGGTAGCAGCAATTCTCATCTATAACGGATTGGTTAAAGAGGGGCTTGAGATTGTCAAAGCAGTGCGTGATCGCTACAACGGCCTGCACCGCAATCCGTGGGATGAGGAGGAATGCGGGCATCACTATGCTCGGGCAATGTCAAGCTGGGGAGTGCTCCTCGCTCTGACGGGTTATCGGTGTGACGGCTCGGCTCAACGTCTGGAATTTGCGCCGGTCGTTTCGAAGGACAATTTCAAAACGTTTTGGTCGAACGGAACGGGGTGGGGGACGTTCAGTGAGAGATCAGAACGCGGAACGCTGAATGTAGAATTGCGGATGGATAACGGCAGCATGAAATTGCAGACCCTTGTGCTGGGGAAATGGAAGGCAGGGAAAGCAAAGGTCACACTGAACGGCAAGGCGGTTCCGGCCAATCTGGAATCTGAAGATGGGAGGATGGTGATTCGTCTTAAGGAGCCGGTTTCGCTGGCGGAAGGCGGCGGGTTAAGGGCCTCGATACACTAGGATCATCCAGACCTTGCGAAGGTTTTTTTGGTTTACAGAGTACCTTCGCAAGAGTATCCTTGCTACCCACAGCTGTAAACGCAGCGTCGTGCCTCGTCAGCAAACGCCTTGAGCAATTCAACATCAGCATCGAAGAAGTGGTCGGAGGGGGAGAGAATGTACCCACCCCCTTGGCCCGCGTCGTTAAAGCACTTCCGCACTGCTTTGCGTGTTTCTTCCGGCGCGCAGCCCTTGAAGTGGTGAAACTGATCGAATCCTCCGATCATGCACACCCGATCCCCAATGCGCCGCTTCGCTTCCGCTAGAACCGTGTCTCCTCCCATCGAAGCAGGCGTGAAGGTTTCCATCGCGTCAGGCTTCATGTCCGCAAACCTCTCAAGGAAGGGCATCATTCCCCCGCACGTGTGATAGACAACCCTCTGTCCGACCGAATGAGCCAGCTCGATGAGCGGCGCGTCGTACGGGGCGACGAATTGATCGAAGATCTTGGGTGAAATCACGGTCGATGACGCATCGCCTCCCCCGTGCTCCACGATGTCGTACTTCGCTCCTTTCAATGATTCGGTGAAGACTCTCTTCCGCTCGAACAGCATCTTCAGGAACGTGTGCACCCATTCGGGGTCCTCGAATGTTGCCATAATGAGGTCTTCGATCCCGTAGAGCACAGAGGCATCTTGCCAGCAACCTGGCTGACCGTAGACGTCGAAGAAGTTGATGAAACCCCGCATCAATCCCCGTTCGCCGAATTGCTGCGCCTCCCGATTGACAGCGTCAACGTCGCACTTCGGCTTCGTCGCGTATTGAGCGATGATGTCGACGTCCGACTTTTCCTTCACGAGCCGTTCCACGACCCACGAGGTGTGTTCATTGCTCTGAAGTGTCATTGTGAGGGTCTTCTTGGGCGTGATGAACTTGTACCGAATCGTGTCATACCGAGGATCGGGGATGCTTTCATGTTCGATCCTCCAACTGTCAGAGGAGATTCGGCGCGCCTCGAGGTAGCCGGGAACGTGGTTCGGATCGTAGTATTCGCCTTTCGACTCATCCGGTTTGTATGCGATGAACCATCTGATAGGGTCCAGGCCGATCTGGTCGAAGAACTCATCATTCGAAATGCTGTTCATGTATTTCTTCAGAAAGGACGGCATTACATGATGCGTTGTGACTGGCAGGCGGTCGGGCTTCTTCCTGTCTAGCGCTGCGATGAAACGCTGCTTGGAGGTCATAGTTCGTTGGTCCTGTTGTAGGTCGGGCAACCCCTCGACCTACATTTCGACGACCGGTATACGCTTGATGTTGGGATCGGTGAACACGTCATCCTCATCCACGCTTGTCGAGGAAAACTCGGAGACGATCGCTCCCTTCGTTCCTGCCTGAAACCAGTGCAGAGAGTTGGGTTTGATGGTGTACTGGTCGCCGGGTCTCAAAACGATCTCTCGCCACACGCTGAGGTAACGCTTGTACTTTGGCAATACCTTCGCTTTTGGCCTTGGCGCTGGATCACCTTCCACATAAAGGTAGACTTCTCCCCAGCGGCAGCGAAACGTCTCCTGCTTGCCGATGTTCTTGTCGCTGAGCGGCGGGTGTCTGTGCTCGGGACACATTTGTCGCGGGAACATGACCAACTCCTTCGCGCAATATCTATCGTTGTTCTCATACACAACAAGCTCAAGCCCCACGTGCTTGATGTCGTTGAGACCGAAGTCGGCGATTTCAATGTTCTCCTTTTCGTTCTTGCTCAGCTTAATATGCGCTCTCTCCAAAAACCGGCCAGCCTGCCTTCGGACTTTCACGACTTCGTTGAGTCTCATTGGTCAATCCTCCTATCATTCCCAACATCTACCAGAGAGCTCTGCTCTTTCCACGCAACGACTTCCCGTGTATCGATTAAGGACTTGTTCTGACGTCCCCAAAGCTAAGATAGGCAATCAGCTTCTCTCTCGCAATTCCCGCACGACAGGGGTTCAGGACTTCTGCCGATTCAGGAATTCTTCGATTTCGTTTCGGAATGGGGCTGAAGGCTGAGCTCCGAGTTTTGTCACGGAGAGAGCTGCGGCGGCGTTGGCGAACCGGACAGCGCGGGGCAGATCGTTACCTTCAGCGAGTGAAACCGCAAGCGCCCCGTTGAACACATCTCCAGCTGCCGTTGTGTCGATTGCATTGACTGTGAATGATGGGATAAAATGCTCCTCTTCGTCGTCCGCAACGAAGGCACCGCGGGCCCCAAGAGTAATGATCACCCTTTGGACCCCCTGTGCCAACAACTTCTCCGCTGCCGTCGCCAGGCTCGTGCCATCCGAGATCTTGATGCCCGTCAGAAGCTCGACCTCCGTTTCATTGGGGGTGATGATCGAGACGAGTCTCAGAAGGCTCTCGTCTAGCGGTTGCGCTGGGGCGGGATTGAGGATGACCCGGACATCGGCCTGTGACGCCAACTTCACTGCAGCCTCGACGGTCGGAAGCGGAATCTCGAGCTGCAGAAGAAGGATGTCTGCGGAGATTATTGCTTCCTTAGCTCGTGCGATATCAGAAGGGCTGAGCCCGGCATTCGCACCCGAGGCCACAGCGATACTGTTCTCACCATGTTCATCGACAAGGATGAGGGCAATGCCGGATGGAGAGTTCGGGTCTGTCGGCACGTACTCTGTATGGATCGCGTCTCGAACAAATCCCTCTCGTGCCTGCTTACCGAACATGTCATCCCCCACTTTTGCAATGAACGTCACCTCCCCGCCCGCACGCGCAGCGGCGACAGCTTGATTCGCTCCCTTTCCTCCCGCCGCCATTGAGAACGCGCCCCCAAGGATTGTCTCGCCCGGCTTCGGCAGTCGCCGGATCTTGATGATCATGTCCGTGTTGGAGCTGCCTACAACGACGATCTTCGGTTTCATGGTTGTTCAACGTCCGGTGAGAGCTCATCCCGCCGCCTGAAGCAATCCTTCAGGTCGCAGATCGAGCAAATGGAGGCATCGCGTTTCACCGTTATCCCAAGGCCGATAACGCCGCTGACCGACTTGATGGGTATCATGAGCGAGCTCGGGGTGAGCACAACCCCGCAGAACCGTTCCGGCAGAAAGGAGAAAAGCTTGTGTTGCTCTTCGACCGACCATCCACAGTAGCCCGGGCTGTACAGGTTCGTGATGTTCCACCCGCGTGGTTGGCCACGTTCTGCGACTCTCTTGTCGAGCCAGTCCGCCACCTTCTCAACCGTTTCGGACGCAATTGCATCGACGAGATAACCTTTGACCGGATCCCCTTCGTCCATGAGCTCACGCGACCACTCCTCCATGCGTGGACCGATGGTCGCAACGAATAACGCCAGAGTGGTTGATGGTCTGAGGCGACTGGCGATGATCGGCCCCGTGTTGAACTGGACGCCATCGCAGGAAAGAGAATCGTTCGTGATGGAGACGGAGCCAACGGGTAGAATGCGAAAGCCGCATTGAACGGAAATGCGGCTTGGGACATCAGGGAGGATTTCCTCAATCAGTCCGCTAACGATTTCAGGCGTACCCCCGCCTCTGTACCCGAGAACCTTCTCCAGCCGCTCTCGGCTTACGGTCAGGTCTGCGAACGAAGGGGAAAAGACACAAGTATCGATCACCGTTCGACCGGTCATTCCTAGTTCTGGAGACCATGCGAATTGAGGTACTCGACCGCGCCCTGCGGATCAGGCGAGTATCCATCGGCACCGATCTTGGATGCGAACTCCTGCGTGACCGGTGCTCCGCCGATGATGATCTTGGTGCGCGGGTGCTTGGCTCTGATTTGCCGTACCGTGGTTTCCATGTTGATCATCGTCGTTGTCAAGAGCGCGCTCAGGCCAACGACGCAGCCCGGATGCTGGGCGACGGCGTTTAAGAATTTCTCCGGCGATACGTCCGTTCCAAGGTCCACCACTTCCCACCCTGCTCCCGCGATGACCATCGAGACAATCTTCTTTCCAATGTCGTGCAGATCCCCCAGGACTGTTCCCATCACCACGGTCCCGCGATGCTTCAAGGTCTCAGACTTGAAGAAGGGTTTAAGATGTTCCATGGCTGCCGACATCGCCTTGGCGGACATCAGGACATCAGGAACGAAGATCTCTTTGTTGCGGAATCGCTCGCCGACATGTTGCATACCGACAACCAGTGACCTGGAGAGAACATCTTGCGGTGGAATTCCTGAATCGAGCGCTCTTCGAGTCAATTCGTCTGCGCCATCTTGGCCTTTCATGTCGGGTGGATGAGGGGACTTGCTGTTGACCTTTCCGCGCTCGATGCAGCGCTGCAACGAATCAAGAATCTCATAGGTAGGCACGGTGTTCTCCATTTCAAGTTGTGAAATATTTCAAAGTTTGTTCTATGGGTCGTGGCATTCGCGAGCCCTCGAATTATAAAAGTAAGATTCAACAAACTCAAGGAATAACGGTTCGGGATTTCACCGACTCCCTGGTCTCCTCGGGAACCGATACGCCGTTATTACCAGGTGTCACTCTTCAGAACAAAGCGATGGAGATGGCACGTCAGTTTGTCAGAGGAAATCGTGCATTTTCCTTCTGGCGCCAGTCAAGATGGGGCGGTGCTGTGATCTCCGAGGACTTCAGATTTCCAGGACTCGCAGAACCGAGAGTCGGGAAGTGAGCGAGAATTGGCTGGCTCGACAGCGAGCAGCCAACTCACGTCGCGGTGTCTGATTTGACAATTGGCGGCAAAGTTGGTAGCTTCGTTCTGTCCGTACACCCTTTGATCGGATAAGAATAGTACTCCAAGCCCCCGGTCATGCATCCAAAGCGAGCCCACGTCGTTCTGAACCCCCGTTCCTGCGCTGGCAAAACAGGCAGGAGACGGGAGAGCATCATCACCGAGATCGGTCGCCGACTCAAGGGAGATTTCTCGGTGTGCGTGACGAAGGAACCGCTTGAGGCGACGTGGTCGACACGGTCTGCCATTCAAGAGGGGGTGGAGTTGGTCATCGCGATCGGTGGTGATGGAACAATGCAGGAGGTCGTGAACGGGTTCTTCGCCAACGGGACGACGATCAATCCATCATGCCAGCTCGGGATCGTCTGTAGCGGCACGGCTGAGGACGTCGCCAAGAGCTTTTCCTTGCCGGAACTGCTGATTGACCAAATCGAGGGTGTGTGCGGAACAGACGCTCGTGCGATTGATGTCGGGAAGGTGACCTACCGCGATCCCAGCGGTCAAGAGCTCGAGCGGTTTTTCATTAATGAATGTCAGCAGGGTATTGCGGCTGTGGTCGTTCAGCGAGTCCAGAAGCAGCGCAAGAGACTGGGGGGCTTTCTCGGATTCGGACTTGCGGCGGTTCAAACGGTTGCTACCTATCGTGAGCAGCGGATGACGGTGACCATCGATGACCGTGAGCCGGTGACCGATTTGTTTCTTGGGGTTGTCGCGGCGAATGGCGGGTTCGCAGGCGGTGGAATGAACTTCGCTCCGTACGCAAGGGTGGATGATGGGCTTCTCGACGTTGTCATGATTCACAAGCAACGGATCCCGGCTCGACTGGTAAACTTCCCGAAAATATATACGGGAAAGCACATTAACCTCTCGTGGGTGAGCTATGTTCAGGGGAGACGAATTAGCGTCACTTCGGAGGAAAAGGTTCCCGTCGAGGCCGACGGTGAGCTCCTGGGCTCTGTGCCATGTAGAATCGAAGTCCTGCCAGGTGCACTGCAACTGAGATCATCTTTGAGACCTGAACGACCGTAGTCTCCCTCACTGCTATTCCTCACGAACGACGAAGAGAAGTGTTGACAAAGTGCAGAAGGCTCGTAGCAGGAGGGGCCAACGCCTTGGCTGCTCTCTACGGGGCTCAAGGCTTTTTCGCTTGTTTTTTGGCAGGCTCTTGGATTCTCTCATCCCTTTTCATATTTTATAGGGTAGGCCACGGCGAAGCGTCTCAAAAGGGGCTGGATCGATCTTCCATGACAAGAGTCCTTGTAATCGACGATGAGGCGTCAATTCGCGAAGTGATCGTGATGACGCTTCGGAAGAATGGGTTTGAAGTCTTCAGCGCGACCAACGGTGCGGAGGGGCTCGAACTTGCGCGGAAGCAGCTGCCGAACCTTATCGTCTGCGACGTGCGAATGCAACTCGTCGATGGCTATCAGGTCCTCACGGCCATACGGAATGATCCAACGACGGCATGGATACCGTTCATTCTCATTACTGCTGAACAGAGCACGGCGAGCATGCGACAGGGCATGCAGCTTGGCGCGGACGACTATCTTCTGAAGCCTTTCTCTCCAAACGACATTGTTGCGGCTGTCAAGACGCGACTACAAAAGCATAATGTACTCGTTCAGCAGGCGGAGACAAAGCTCGAGATCCTGCGTGTACAACTCAGCACAGCATTGCCGCATGAGCTGCGGACCCCCCTGAATGGCATCCTGGGATATGCGGACATTCTGCGGAAGCAATTCGGTGAGCTGGAGCCGATTGAGGTCTCGCAGATGGCAGAGCGGATTTACAAGAACGGAAAACGGCTCCACCGGTTGGTCGAGAATTTCTTGATCTACGCCCAGGTGGAAATCCTCAAGATGGACTATCAGAGGATCGAGCAGCTCAGGAAGAATCAGGCGCCGAATGTCGATAAACTGATTGATACAACGGCACGACAGCGAGCGTACGAATCGGGTCGCACGACGGATCTCCAGCTCCAGCTGGCCCCCGCGTGCGTTGCCATGTCCGCCGACTACTTCACGAAGATCTTTGAGGAGCTGTTTGACAATGCCGTCCGCTATTCGAAGAAGGGATCTCCTCTTCAGGTCGCGACGGAGATCATGGATAACCGGTATATCTTGCACCTGCGTGATGAGGGGCGCGGGATGACCCCGGACCAGCTCCACGGCATCGGGGCATACACGCAGTTTGAACGTAAGATCTACGAACAACAAGGTTCTGGCCTTGGCCTCACTGTGGCAAAACGTCTGGCGGAAATCCATGGTGGAACGCTCGATATCCAGAGTGAGTACGGCAAGGGAACGGCAGTAACGGTTGCCCTGCCCGTGGCCATCAACCAGGGTGAGGCGCAAGCCGTCTGATGTCTTTGCGGCGATCGAAGATTGAATGCCGCAGGGAGACTCGCTGTCTGCCAGAGCTGTAGAAATATGTTTGAAGAGTCATCACGAACGAAGAAATTCATCGAAAAGACACCTCGGATGGTGTCTCATAGAACAACGCTGGAGTGATCCTTCACTGAGAACCTGAGCATATCGTGACAAAAAAAACACACCACTCGCGAAAGACCAGAGCACCATCAAAAAAGGGCGTTCGCAAAGGCAAGGCCCGTTCTTCCGGGCAAGGGCATCCGGAGGTCCGAAACGGGAAGTCGGTGCCAGAATTGCAGCGTCCTGCTCAACCCGAAGCGGTCAGTGCGTCAGAGGCCGAAGGACGCTTTCTGATGCATGCCTTCGAAAGCACGTCCGACCTGGTATGCATTACTGATCTCACCAATCGTCTGCGATTCGCAAATACGGCATTCCTCAAGGCGTTTGGATATGAGTCGGATGAACTCCTCAATAAGCCGCTGTCGGTTTTTGGGAGCCCAAGGAATCCGCCGGAACTTTCTCAGCAAATGTTCCGTGAGACGCTCCGCGAAGGTTGGCAAGGTGAAGTGTACAGCATGAGGAAAGACGGCTCAGAGTTGCGGGTCTACATGACGATTTCTCTCATCAAGGACCGTGACGGTCGGCCAATCGGGTTGTTGAGAGTTGCGCGAGACATCACGGCGCAGGATAGTGCATTTGAAGACATCCGTGCGATGGTGACGCAGCTGGAGCAACGTGTTCTGGAGCGCACGGCGGAAGTCTTCGAGCAAAAAGACAGACTGGAGCACGTGAATAAGCAGCTCGGCGAGCTGATCGACGAGCTCAAAGAGGCGAAGAAGAAAGCCGAGGAAGCCAGTAGCGTCAAGAGCAACTTCCTGACACACGTGAGCCACGAGCTTCGCACTCCCCTCAATTCGGTAATCGGTTTTGCGAATATCCTATTGAAGAACAGGGAGAAGAGCCTCAATCCGCAGGATCTTTCCTACCTTGAAAAGATACTCGCGAATGCCAAGCACGTGCTCAGCGTCATCAGCCAGATGCTCGACCTCTCGAAGATCGAATCAGGACGACTTGAATTGAACTTCTCGGCATTCTCTCTCGAGGAGCTGATCAGCGAAACGATGGCCGAGATGCAGGGTCTGGTCCATTCGAATGCCGTTGCGGTGTTAACTGATATCCCGAGGGGCATGCACCTGCTCGAAGCCGACGAGCCGAAACTCAAGCAGGTGTTGATCAACCTGCTGGGAAATGCCCTGAAGTACACGGAGCGAGGTAGCGTGACCGTTGGAGTTGCCTTGGATAGCGATCAACGCCCCACCCGTATCGATGTGGTCGACACGGGAATTGGTATTCCACCGAGCAAGCTGAAGGCAGTTTTCGAGCCGTTTGAACAGGCGCACGTGGACGAGTTGAGGGAGCAGGAGGGGACCGGCCTTGGTCTCACCGTTTCGCGCTCGCTCTGTCAGCTGATGGGATACAACCTCGTAGTTCGCAGTGAGTTGGGTAAGGGCTCAACATTCAGCATCCATCTCAAGCTGGAAACGCCGACGAACTGAGTGATTCGGCTGCAACAAACTCGGCGCCAGGATTGAAATGCGAAAGGGTGGAAAGGCCATCAAAACGTCTCTCCACCCTTTTCCATTGATTTGCCACCCGCCGAGTAGGAGAGAGGCCGGTCAATGTCTGCTGCTACTTCACCCCTATCAACTCTACCTCGAAGATCAGTGTAGCGTTTGGTCCTATGTCGGCTCCGGCGCCGTTCTCCCGGTAGGCGAGTTGGGGTGGGACAAACAGCTGCCATTTCGATCCCACTTTCATGAGCTGTAATGCCTCGGTCCAGCCGGGAATGACGCCTTTGACGAGAAAGGTTACCGGCTCACCGCGATGGTAAGAACTATCGAATTCCTTTCCGTCGATCAGCGTGCCGCGATAATGGGTAACGACCGTATCTGTCGCCCTCGGCGTCCTTCCGGTGCCTTCTTTCAGGATCTTGTACTGGAGGCCGCTTGGAAGTGTTTTCACACCCGGTTTCTTCTTGTTCTCCGCCAGGAAGGCTTCACCCTCCTTTTTGTTCTTCTCGCCAACTTTCTTGGCGTTTTCGCTCATCTTTGCCATCTGCTCTTTCTGAAATGTCGTCATCACTTCGCGCATGTCATTATCACTCAAGAGAGCCTTTGAGTCAGTGAGCCCATCTTTGATACCTTGCATGAGAAGATTCAGATCGACATCTATAAGCTGCTGTTTGAAGTTCTTTCCAATATTCAATCCAATCGAGTAACTGACCTCGTCTTTCTGAGTCTTTAATGGACCTTTCTGTTGAGCACCGGCAGTCAGCGCTAGCGGGACAAGGATGATGAATGCTCCTGTGAGGGTTTTCAATCGAGCGACCTTTCGTTCTATGATGGAAGTTGGATGATGACGGATCGTAAGGTAGAGCTTTTTTGGGCGAAGGCCAAGGAAGATCTCAGTTCCGAGCAGCCTGGTCAACGTTGGAGTCGAAAGCTGCTTGGAACGCGGGGTTGTGCTCGTGAACGGTTGGATAGAGAACCACTGTGAGCGATGGTTTTTGCACCGGCGGCTTGAAAATATGGCACATATCCCCTACCTTCGTGCAGCAACATCCTACCGTGAGAACCACAACTCACTTCTATGGAGGAGCTCCCATGAACCATTTCATCAGAATTGTCTGCTTACTTATCGTTGGAGGCGTTATGACGAACCAACTCGATGCACAAGGATCGGCATTCAATGGACTTAACTTGAACCTGGGAAACCTCTCCCGGCTCTCCAAAGCCAAGACGCGGTCCATCTCACCTGAGAACTTCACCGGCGAAAAAGGGAAGGCGGGCATGGCGACGAGCGGAACAGGTGAAAAGGCAGCGCGGGGATTGGGTCAAGGATGGAAGGTCTCCCCATCGGTAAAAATTGAAAAAGGAACGGTCTTTACGATGGCGGAGATTGACGGGCCCGGCGCGATCCAGCATATCTGGATGACACCGACCGGCCATTGGCGGTTCTTGATCTTCCGCATGTACTGGGATGGAGAAAAGGATCCGTCGGTTGAAGTGCCTGTGGGCGACTTCTTTGGCAATGGCTGGGGAGTTATTACGCACATATCATCGCTCCCGGTAGCGGCCAATCCTGGAAGCGCCTTCAACTGCTATTGGGAAATGCCGTTCCGGAAATCGTGCAAGATCACGATGGAAAACGTTGGCGAGAACGATATCACCCTCTACTATCAGATTGACTACGCGCTGACAGAAGTACCGTCAGATGCTGGGTATTTCCACGCTCAGTTCCGGCGCGTGAATCCCCTGCCGTACAAATCCGTGTACACGATCCTGGACGGCGTCAAAGGCTGGGGACACTATGTCGGCACCTACCTGGCCTGGGGGGTCAACAATAATGGATGGTGGGGAGAAGGCGAAATCAAGTTCTTCATGGACGGTGATGACAAATTCCCGACGATCTGTGGCACGGGAACCGAGGACTATTTCTGCGGGTCGTACAACTTCGAAAACCAGGTCACGCATCAGTATCAGGACTTCAACTCGCCCTACAGCGGCCTTGCGCAGGTGATTCGCCCCGATGGCCTGTACAACTCGCAGCAGCGGTTCGGCTTGTATCGCTGGCACATCATGGATCCCGTTCGATTCGAGAAGGATCTGAAAGTGACGATTCAAGCTCTTGGCTGGCGTGCCGACGGCCGATACTTGCCGCTGCAAGACGACATGGCTTCGGTTGCATATTGGTATCAGACGGAACCGCACGCCGCGTTCCCGAAGCTGCCGGATAGGGATTATCTTGAGGTACGGTAGCGGAATCGCCGGTAGTCACGATCGATTTATGGTCTGCATTTCAGGAAGGCATCTCTATGGATCTGATACAACTTCTCCACGATTCGACCGGTGAAATCTTGACGGGGGCAAAAGCGGCTGTAGGCCGCACGCACCTCAAGAGCTACGAGCAGGCCGGTAGAGATCAGACGCATCAGCGCCTCAAGGCGCTCTATGTCCTGACCGTGCGTGGCGTGAAGGAGCGAAACCTGGGCCCGATGATCGCACACGCAGAGACCATTGCGAGGGAGCGCTTCGCAGCCGGCTTTGACCTATCGGAGGTGCAGACGGCGTTCAACGTGCTGGAAGAAGCGATTTGGAAACGAGTCCTGAAAGGCCTCCCGGCCAACGAGTACGGGGAGGCATTGGGTCTGGTGAGCACCGTACTTGGGGCAGGAAAGGACGCGCTGGCTCGCACGTATGTCACGCTCGCCAGCAAAACCAAGACCCGTTCGTTGAATCTGCATTCTCTGTTTTCTGGGACCGAAGGGACGTAAGGAATCAGCAGAGGGCGTTTTTCATCGTCGCGATCGCATACGCATTCATTTCAGCTTCGACATGCCACTCTTGGGTGAACTGAGCGCGCTGCTCACCGCCTGCTGCTGGTCGGGCAGCGCACTCGCATTTTCAGCCGCAACGGTTCGAGTTGGACCCATCCGGCTTAATGTGACCCGTTTGATTCTCGCCAGCCTCCTGCTGTTCGTAACCGTGGTGATTGCGGGGATTGACGTACATCTCTCCTCATCACAGCTGCGAAACCTCGCCCTCAGCGGCATTATCGGGCTGGTCCTTGGTGACTCCTTTCTCTTCAAGTCATATGAATACATCGGCGCTCGTCTCACGATGCTCATCGCGTCGGTTGCGCCGGCCATCAGTGCATTGTTGGCCTATTTCCTTCTTGGAGAGGTTCTCTCGTGGCTCGGAGTGATCGGGATGTTCGTCACGCTCTTCGGTGTGTCAATCGTTGTTCTCGAACGACGTGACTCCTTCGGACATTCGCAGCGCCACTTTGGCGTCGGCATCCTGTACGCTCTTCTCGCGTCGGTTGGCCAGGGTGTGGGCCTTGTGATCGCCAAGATGGCTTTTCTGGAGGGAGCGATCAATGGGTTTGTCGCGTCACTCGTCCGAATTGCCACTGCAGTTGTTGTCATCCTCCCCGTCGCGAAACTTGCGGGACGCTATGAGAACACCTTCAAAGTCTATTTGAACGATCGGAAATCGATGGGTCTGACCTTGCTGGGAGCCTTTCTTGGCCCGTATCTGGGGGTTACATTGAGCCTCGTTGCCATTAGCTATACGAAAGTCGGCATTGCCGCAACGTTGATGGCAACGGTCCCGATCATGATGCTGCCCCTCGTCAAGTACATCCAAAAGGAGGTCTTGAGCTGGAGGGCCATCATCGGTGCATTCGTGGCCGTGGGTGGAGTGGCTATCCTCTTCCTACGATGAACGGCAAGCCCGCGGGTTACGAAAGGGACATTTCAAGTTGAAGATGGAAAGGGACATCAACAACACAACGCTCCCGTGGAGCCTTTTCCTCGCACTGTTGCTTCTCTGTGCTCCTCTCTATCCACAAGAAGGCGACCCACATATTGACCAGCCCGGCATCGACGTTCTGCACTACACCTTTACACTTGATCTCCCCGACACCGGTCGATTCATCCAGGGTTATGCCGAGCTGTCTGTGAGACGCTACCGGCCTGTCGAGAAACTGACGCTCGACCTGATCACACTCCGGGTCGACACTGTCTGGGTCAATTCAAAACCGGTCCGATTCCTACGGGGCAGCGCAACCATCAGCATCCCGCTGAAGAAGCTCACTCGACCCTCTGCAGACACACTGCAAGTGTCGGTGAAGTATAGTGGATGGGTGCACGATGGACTTATGATTCAAACGGATGAAGCAGGTCGCTGGACCGGCTTCGGCGACAACTGGCCGAACAGGGGACGCTACTGGCTTCCTTCGGTTGACTATCCGAGTGACAAGGCGACGGTGACATGGAATGTCCGGGCACCGAGCGACCGGAAGGTCATCGCTAACGGTGCCTTGTTGGAGGAGAGACGCCTCGCTGAAACGATGGGATTGTCCGGGAAACCCCGCACGCTTACCAGATGGAGCACGAGTAGACCGATTCCCGTGTATCTCATGGTCATTGCCGCCGCCCCGTTGACATCGTTCGACCTTGGACTGACGGCCGAGGGCTTGAGCGAGTTTCCGCCAGGAGTGAGGCAGACCGTGTACGTCGCTCCAGAGATTCGAGATTATGTCCCCGGGCCGTTCGTCAGCGCCGGAGCGATCGTAGAGTTCTTTGCTGGGACCGTGGGTCCCTTTCCCTATGAAAAGCTTGCCCACCTTCAGAGCACGACGCGCTACGGCGGGATGGAGAATGCAAGCGCGATCTTCTACAACGACAACGCTTTCCGTGAACGACAAATGACTGCGGGGCTCATTGCCCACGAGACTGCGCATCAATGGTTTGGAGATGCAGTGACACCGCGATCCTGGGGGCATCTGTGGCTCTCAGAGGGCTTCGCTACCTACTTTGAAAAGCTCTGGGTGCAGAAGTCGTCGGGGGACTTGGCCTTCAAGGAGGAAATGAACAAGCTGCGCGATGAAATTCTGCAGGCTCGTGAGTCGCATGATCGTCCTGTCATTGATTCGCTGCAGAGCAACCTTTTTGACTTGTTGAATGTCAACAGCTATCAGAAAGGCGCATGGACGCTGCATATGCTGCGCTCGCTCCTCGGTGACAGCATGTTCTTTTCAGGTATCAGATCATACTACACTCGATTCCGCCACTACACGGCCGTCACCGATAATTTGCGCGAAGAGTTCGAGCGAATCTCTGGCAAGGAACTTGGATGGTTCTTCGACCAATGGCTTCGCCGGCCAGGGTATCCGATAGTCGCCGCTCGTTGGAAATACGACAAAAAGGAGCGACGGGTGGAATTGGAGATCGCCCAAGGCAAACGATTTCCGCCATACCGCTTTCCGCTTACGGTCGAGGTCCTTACGGGAACCGGTCAGAGCTGGCGCGCATCTCTTGAAATTCCTGCCCAACGACTCGTCAAGGTCACCCTGTCGATGGAAATCGAGTCGAGTCCTGCGGGAGTCTATCTTGACCCGGATGTTCGGTTACTGGCTTCAATGAAATCTGAGCCCGTAGAATGACTTCCTGCCCGCCATTTTGAATTTGCGAATTCTGGCTGTTTATCCCCCAATCTTGTGATATCGGAATCCTTCTTCGCATTTCAGCATCAAACGAAGGAGATCAACAATGGGCCGAGCTTGCACAGCTTCACACTAGTCACGAAAAGCTAGCCGCTGTCGGCTGAACTGTTTCGGAGTTCTTGAAGTGAGAAAATCATCATTACATCACAAGGAAACGGACTAATGCCAGAAAACTTGACAAAGCAGACTTTTCTCGAAAAAATCTTCAACTACGAACAGAATCCGGAGTGGAAGTTCGAGGGTGAACTCCCGTGTATCGTCGATTTCTGGGCGCCGTGGTGCGGACCGTGTAGAATACTTGGCCCCGTCCTCGATGATCTTTCGAAAGAGTACCACGGTAAGGTGAACTTCTACAAGGTGAATACGGAGGAGGAACAAGAACTCTCAGGCGCATTCGGAATCCAAAGCATCCCGGCGCTGCTATTTGTGCCGAAGGCCGGTCAACCGAAGATGGCAGTGGGCGCGCTGCCGAAAAATGTGCTGAAAGAAGCGATTGAGAACGAGCTCCTCACGCCTGCTGTGAACTGAGCGAGAGGACCATCAACGCGGGAACGCAGTGGGAGCATGGAATGAAAAACCCGCCAGGACTTTCGTTGAGAGTAAAACGAACCTGGCGGGTTTCGCGTTTCCGCTCCTGGACTCTGTATTGCGGGTCAGCGCCTCACTTCCGTTTGTCGGGATACGGAGGTGGAGGTGCGAGCTTTGCCGGCATCTTCTTCATCTCTTCCACTATGACCTCGATCGCTTTGTTCAGCTGTTGATCCTCGCCTGAGAATTCCTTCGCCGGATCGTTATCGACGACGATGTCAGGGTCGACTCCGTGACCCTCCATGATCCATTCCTTCCCTGCGATGTCATAACGCGAGAACTCCGGCTTGTTCAAGAAACCTCCGTCGAGGAGTGGCAGCGTGCCTCGGATTCCCACGACGCCTCCCCAGGTCCGTTTGCCGATAACCGCTCCCAGCTTGTACTGCTTAAATCTGTAGGCAACAATATCTCCGTCCGAAGCTGCAAACTCGTCGATGAGCATGACCTTTGGTCCAAGGATGGTTCCCCCGGGGTCGATGCTCGGCGCGGCGTTGCGGGCAATATCGATCATCGCGATTTCGCGCCTTAGCCGTTCGATGATCTGAGGCGACACGCTTCCTCCGCCGTTTCCGCGCACGTCCACGATGAGTGCTTCCTTCCTGAGCTGGGGATAATAGTACTTGACGAATTCATTGAGGCCATTTGCGCCCATATCAGGGATGTGGACGTAGCCGACCTTGCCGTTCGTCGCCTTGGACACCTTTTCAATGTTAGACTGGACCCAGTTGTGGTAAAAGAGTCCCTGCTCGTCGGCGGTGGGTACAACCACGGTCTCACGGAAGCCGGTTTCCTTGGGAGCAGAGTTCACTTTGAGCTTGACCTGTTTGTCCGCCTTGTTCACCAGCAGCTCAAAAAGATTACTGACCTGATTGGTCGGCTTTCCATCGACGGCGAGGATGTAGTCTCCTTCCTTCACGTCCACGCCAATGTCGGTCAGCGGCGAGCGGCTGCCCGGATCCCAGTTCTCTCCTTTCAAAATCTTCACGATGCGGAAGTACTTCGAATCCGGATCTCTCTCGATTGTGGCTCCCAGCAATCCGAGTTTGATCCGCTCGGGCTGCGGCATATCGCCGCCACCCACGTAGGTGTGCCCGGCGCTCAGTTCGCCGATCATCTCCCCGATGATGTAGGTCAAATCGGCCCGGTGGTTGACGAAGGCGATCAGAGGCTCGTACGTCTTTCGCACGGAGGGCCAATCCACCCCGTGCATGGTTGGTGCATAGAAGAAATCACGCATCTGCCTCCACGATTCGTTGTAGATTTGCCCCCATTCGGCGTGGCGGTCGAGCTGGACCTTCATGTCGGAGAGGTTCAGCTTCTCTTTCACCTCGATTTTCGACGTCGGAAGATCGATGACGGCGTAGGAGTCGTCCTGACCGATGAGCATTTTCTTCTTGTCGGCCGAAATCTCGTAGCCATTCACCTCACCGAGCTCCGTCTCCTTCTGCTTATCGAGATCGTAGAGCAGCAGCTTCGGTTTCTGATCCTTACTCCCACGACGGATGTAGTAGAGCTTGTCGCCCACCGATTGCAGGTTTCGATAGCTCGACGCCGTTACCGGCACGACGGCAATCCGTTCCTGGAGCCCTTCCGTGTCCACCTTGACAGTTACCTTTGCTTCGGTCTCTTTCTTCTTTTCTGACTTTTCCGAATCGCCTGAGCTCTCTTTCTTCTCTTCCTTCTTCTCTTCCTTCATCTTCACTTCATCGCTCTTCGGCGCGAAGGGGGATTTGATGTCCCTGGCCAGTGTCACCAGGTAGATCTTGGCCATATCGAGATATGCGTGGTTCCATTCTGTCTGGCTGTAGGTGGGGCTGAATGAACGGTTCGAGACGAAGAAAAGGTACTTTCCATCTGAGCTGAATACCGGCTCGTAGGAAGAGAACCAACCGTCCGTCACAGCGACCGTTTGTGGATTGTCAAGGGAATAGAGGTAGACCTTCGTCATCCACTCTTCTTCGGGCTTGGCATAGGTAATCCACTTGCTGTCCGGTGACCATCGATAACTGGTGATTTCCCACGCCGTCGCCTGGGCGACCTGTGTGACTTTTTTCGACTCGATGTCAACGTACTGCAAGCGTTGCTTCTTGTCCGACCACAGCAGCTTCTTGCTGTCAGGTGACCAAAGAGGCTGATACTTGTAGGTATCGCTGCCGCTCGTCAGCTGAATGGCAGCTCCGTTCCCGTCCTGAGGCATCACGTAGATCTCGTCCTCTCCCGACGCATCGGAGATGTAAGAGATCCACTTTCCATCCGGCGACCATTTGGAGTTGCGGTCATGAATCCCGGGGGTCTGGGTCAGGTTTCGCGTGTTACCGTACTTGGCCGGGACGGTGAAGAGATCGCCGCGTGCTCCGAAAAGGGCACGGCTCCCGTCGGGGGCAATTTCATAGTTCGTGACCTGTTTGCTGACATCGATCAGTCCTCCGCGCCCGCCGTTGAAGTCGTCGTTGATGGAAATCGGGACTCTTGCATACGAGCCGGCGGCCATATCAAAGCGGTAGATGTAACCCCCGCTTTCGAACACGATCGCCTTATCACCAAGCGACGGGAACTTGACATCGAATTCTGTGAAATTTGTCAGAGCTTTCGTCTGTCCCGTCTTGAGGTCGTAAGAGTACAGATTCATTCGCTTGTTCTCGTCACGGTCGGAAAGAAAATAGACCGCATCGCCGCTCCACATCGGGATGATGTCCTGAGCGGGGTTGTTCGTGATGTTGGTGGTTTTCTTTGTGTCGAAGTCGTAGATCCAAATGTCGTCCGCCTGGCCGCCCCGATAACGCTTCCAGGTGCGGAACTCGCGGAAAACACGGTTGTACGCGAGCCTCTTGCCGTCGGGTGAGAACGAACCAAACCCGCCGCGCGGCAGAGGGAGTTGTTGCGGCAAGGATCCATCGGTGGAGACGATGAAGAGCTGTCCTTTGAAGCTGTTCGGCTCGATCATCCGCGAGCGAAACAGGACGCTCCTGTTGTCGCGCCAACCGAACACGATGTTGTTAGGCCCCATACGATCGGAGACGTCGTCGCGTCCCAGCGTGGCCGTGAAGGTGAGCCGTTTCGGGATCCCGCCTTCCGATGGCATCACGTAGACTTCGGTGTTGCCGTCATATTGAGCCGTGAAAGCGAGCTGCTTTCCGTCGGGTGAAAATCGCGCGAACATCTCGAATCCAACATCGTTCGTCAGTTTCCGGGCGACGCCTCCCGTCGCAGAAACAGCATAGAGATCACCGGCGTACGTAAAAACGATCTGATCCCCGTGTGTGGCGGGGAACCGGAGGAGTCGCGCTTCCTGCTGTGCGAAGAGAGTGCTAACTGCAATGAGCGGCAAGAACAGGATCAAAAAACCAATGGATCGTCTCATCGGGATATCCTTTCAAAAGTGGAGGACCTGCCTGAACGAACCTGGGAATGGCAAGAAAACAAAGCTTTGACAAGCTAAGGAATAGTGCAGAGAGTATCTACGAAATTTGAGCGCGTGGGTTGCGCAAGATCCGCTGATTCTGGATGAGAATCGTGCAAACGAGCTAATTCCCCGGAGGAGTTGATATTTCACCTGCATCACAAGAGACGCAGAGGAGACCGTCGTGGTGACGTCTTGACGCCGGGTAGGTGCTCTGCAAGTCCAGGTCGAAATCGGGTCGTTCAAGAGCACAGCTCTGCCTAGTTTGGAGCTGCCATGAACGCACTGTCCATCGTCAGCTTCAACTGAATTTTTCTCCTCATTTCTCCAGCATGATCGGTTGTGGTCAAGCTGTGGGAATGATCCCAGAGCTTCCTCACCGTGTGACGCGATTTGAGCATGTTGAGGTAGGTCCTTCATCGTGGCACCTGTCGGGCACATCTGGCCAACTTCAATCGAGAAGCCCACTTATCGTCTGCGCGAAATTGCATCCTAAGGCGTTCGTTTTACGTATATCGGGGAACATTCTTAAGACAGAGAAAAACGAGGGACTGTATGTTTCCTGCTACCGAAACGAGGCTCCAAACCCAGCTTCTTGACCGACGCAAGAGGCTCCAGAGTGCTCTCTCCGAAGCTGCTCACCAGGAACATCTGGCTCACCTGCTCCAAGAGGTCGATCTGGCGCTCGAAAAGATGAACAACGGCACGTACGGGATTTGCGAGACCTGCCACGATTCGATTGAAGAAGAGAGAATCCTCGCTGATCCGCTGTGCAGGAATTGCCTGGACCATCTGTCGCCTGAAGAGCGAAAGGCTCTGGAGAGCGATCTGGACCTTGCCTACCAGATTCAATCGGCGCTCCTGCCGAAGAAAGAACTTCAGGTCGAGGGTTGGAGCATTGCCCACCATTACGATCCTGCGGGACCGGTGAGCGGTGATTACTGCGACCTGATTGTTCCGCCAAGGGAACCCGGCTCCGTCTATTTCCTCGTGGGCGATGTCTCAGGGAAAGGAGTGGCTGCATCGATTCTCATGGCACATCTCCATGCAATCTTCCGAAGTCTCGTCGTTCTAAACTTGCCGGTCAATCAACTGGTGGAGCATGCCAATCGAGTGTTTTCTGAAGGGACGCTCTCCACACACTACGCAACATTGGTGTGTGGAAAAGCGACTGCAACCGGCAAAGTCGAAGTGTGCAACGCGGGCCACTGTCCACCTTTGCTGTTGCAGAAGGGGAGTGTGAAACGCGTCGGAGCCACAGGTCTTCCGGTTGGTTTGTTCGGGCACAGTCAGTTCGATGTCACGAGTATCGAGGTCGAGCGAGGCGATACATTTCTTCTCTACACCGACGGCCTCACGGAGTCGAGGAATCCTTCGAACCTGGAGTACGGCGAGGAGCGATTGATAGCCTTTGTGTCAGGACAACGCGCTCTGCCGCCGCACGACTTGCTAAGCGCCTGCCTGACGGATCTGGCCGGTTTCAGGTTCGGTGCTCCCATGGTGGATGACCTGACGATCATGGCCCTCAACCGCAGATAACCAGCTAGGAATTGGATCCGAAGAGCCGGAGCGGCATCGACGCGCTGAAAAAGTTGAAAGCTCAGTAGAGAACCACCTCCCCTTCTGTCCCCCTTCTTTAAGGGGGACGCGTTCCACTTTGCGCGTGGCAAAGCGGAACGCAGGGGGTCAAGAACCGGTAGGGAGGAATTCGATCTCGCGCAGACGAGCCTCCTAGTTCGCTTTCAATTTCGTTTCATCCAGTTCTTTCCGCAACCGCCCAGCAATTTCCTTCAACTGCCGCTTCAATTCAGGATCCTGTTCCTTCGACTCGAGTTTATTGAGAGCGCTGAGATGCGCCGTCTTCAAGGCAAGATCGGCGGGCACGCTGATGTCTGGCGCGACGCCCGTGCCTTCCCAGTTCGTCTTGGTGATCGGATTGATTGCGCGGCCGGTCGGGACGAACATGCCAAAATGATCGCTGATCCGAACGCCTTCACCCGGATGAGCTCCTCCACCCGTAGTGTCGCCGACGATGGTCGCGCGCTTCAGGTTCTTCAAATTGTATGTAAACTCCTCGGCAGCAGAAAAGGTGCGCTTGCTCGTCAGCACATAGATATCCTTTCCAACGTACCGCCTGCCGGGTACGTAAGCAAGCGTCCACCACTGTTCTGTCGAGTTGGTCGGTCGCCAGTAGAGATCATTCAGATGGACGGGCTCGCCTGTAAAGAAGTATGAACAAATGAGCGCCACCATGCCCGGAGCGCCGCCGCCGTTCTGGCGAACGTCGATGATCAACGCGTCTGTGTTGGCGAGGAAACTCATGGCTGCAGCAGCTGTCTGCCCACCAAACTCTGCCGCGAAGAAGCCGCGAAGGTCGAGGTAACCGATGTTTCCGCTCAATCGCTCGACCTTTTCGAAACCGAAGTTTCTGATCTGGCCCATACGCTCTTCGCGTTTGCGGTCCTCGTCGGCTGGCTCTTTCCGCTCCTGCTGCGGGAATGGTTTGGCAAAGTAATCAACGGAAAGATGCTTGTCGTGACTGACCTCCCGCAGATCTCTTGTGAGCTTCTGGGCAAACGCTTGCGCACTGGACAGGGTGTCGTATTCTTTCTGTCCCATGCGCTCACGAATCGCCTTCGCCATCTTCTCGGCGACATCGGGGAAGACATATTTCTCCGTTACCATTTTCACCACTCCTTCAATGACCTCGGTTCGGGCTGCCGCGTCGATTTTCATATCCGGTTGTTCTCTGGCCGGCTGGGCCAATGCCAAATTTGCCAAGGCAAAGACTGCAATGACGATGCGGGGGAGAGGGGTGAGACGATCCATTTTGCGCTTCCTTTTTTGCCTGAATGTAACGAAAAGAGGGAATAGATGGCAATTTGACGTATCAGGAAGACGCCTTGTTCCACCGCAGAGTGACTTTGCACTGGCTCCTTTTCGAAAGGATGATCATCGAAGCTTTGACCCCTTCGAGTTGAAGCTGTCCAAAACACTCTGTACCTTGCGACCGGCCTACGAAACCGATACGAGGAAATGCCAATGAAGAACCGCAAACTCCTGATGATCCCCGGTCCCATCGAGTTCAGCCCTGATGTTCTACGAGCAATGGGAATGCCGACGACGAGCCACGTCGCGGCGAATTTTATTGAGGTGTTCGGTCAGGCGCTGGAGAACCTTCGAAAGGTTTTCCTTGCACCGGGCGCGCAACCGTTTGTCGTCGCTGGCTCCGGCACGCTGGCGATGGATATGGCTGCAGCGAATCTCATCGAGCCAGGCGACCACGCACTCGTCGTGAATACTGGTTATTTCAGCGACCGATTTGCCAGGATCCTTGAACGCTATGGCGCTGCTGTGACGCACGTGCATGCAAGAGAGGTCGGCGATGCCGCACCGCCAGAGGAGGTCGAAGCCGCATTGCAGTCTGTGAAGCCCAAGCTGATGACAATCACTCACGTAGATACCTCTACGGGGATAGCGATGAATGTGAAAGCTCTTGCTGAGCTTGGACGGCGGCACAACGCGCTGGTGGTCGTCGATGGTGTATGTGCAACGGCGGGGGAGGAGATGCGGCAGGATGAATGGGGGATCGACCTTGCGCTGACCGCCTCGCAGAAGGCGATCGGCGTTCCGCCCGGACTGGCTCTCCTGGTTGCAGGACCGCGCGCGATGGAGGCTTTCCGGAAAAGAAAGGCGCCTGTCGGCAACTACTATGCCGATTGGACCGAATGGCTCCCAATTATGCAAGCATATGAGGCTCGCAAGCCAAGCTATTTTGCGACCCCCGCCGTCAATCTCGTCTGGGCGCTCAACGTGAGCTTGAAAGAGATCCTAGCCGAGGGAATGGACGCACGGTTTGCGCGTCATCGAAAGCTCAGCGGCGCGTTCAAAGCTGCTCTGACGGCGCTCGGCCTGAAGCAGGTCCCCAAACGGCCCGAGCTGTACGCTACAACCTTGAGTGCGATCTACTATCCGCAGGGCGTCGACAAAGCGCTTCTCAGGCACATTGATGAAGCGGGCATCATCGTTGCCGGTGGACTGCATCCTGCCATCAGGGATCAATACTTCCGCGTGGGGCATATGGGAGCGGTGGGTGCGAGCGATGTGATCGCTACGATCTCCGCAATCGAAACCGCGCTTGGCCGTTGTGGCTACAAGTACGAGGTGGGAGCAGGTGTGGCTGCTGCCCAGAGGCAGCTGCAATGAGTAGCGCGTCGGTTAGGACCTCACCCTAACCCTCTCCTGAGAGGAGAGGGAACGTTTCGCGCTGAATAATGCACTGAGTACCATGTTGCGAGGGAGTTCTGCTCCCGAGCTTGTGGTTCACATCTTACGACTTACGGTTCACTGTTCGCTATCACCTTCACTGCTTACTGCCAGACGGAACGGAGTCCTGCTCCTCATCTACTCAGAAAGGAGGTCTGACCATGGCCACCTTCATCCTACTTACGAAACTCTCATCTCAAGCACTTGGCAGCCCGCGCAAGCGGGAGACGATCGGTCGGAAGTGGTTCCACGAAGTGAAAAAGAAGTGCCCGGAAGTGAAGTGGGTGGACTACTATGCCCTTCTCGGCCCATTTGAC
>Ga0315277_10002588_pt1 | contig 25116 bp, 20 predicted proteins | sample YL17G05_15_MG_FD_203695 | JGI IMG/M metagenome (GOLD analysis project Ga0315277, IMG submission 203695) | Sediment microbial communities from Yellowstone Lake, YNP, Wyoming, USA - YL17G05_15 | ecosystem: Environmental > Aquatic > Freshwater > Lake > Sediment | place: USA: Wyoming | collected... | reverse complement strand
TTGTTCTTGGAAAGGAGCTTGACGAGAACCGGAGGATCGCGTGATAATCGTTCGAGGAATCGCCTTCCTCTTTTCAACTGTCAAAGGGACATTCTCCCGAATCACCAACACTGAGGTTTCGCCGAGATGCTCCTCTGCCTCCAAGCGGTAATTCATATAGTCGTCGCCTACCTTGCCATACCAGGAGAACCCGATCGGCACCGGCCCCGGTGGAGCCAGCATCGGCAGACGATAGAGCGCGTCGCGTCGCGCCTCCACTTTTTGGTGACCAACCGCCAGCTCGAATAGTATCGGCCGGGCGGAAACATACGTCTGGTCGTAGCAGTCGTACGAGCACAGCATCTCGCTCGTCGCGACCGCCGGTGAGTCTGTGCCGTTTCCACTTGCCGCCGTAACGGGATACACCTTCTCGCGCCACGTGCATTCGTTTGACCGGCAGCGAGCCATTCGGCGGTCGATCCGCAACTCGTGCCGATGCACGCTCCCGTCGGGAGCAGTCACTCGAGACGACTGCCGGAAGCGCAACTCGGCGGCCGGTATCCAGTAGTGCCGCAACAAAAAGCCGAACGTCGCGTTCTCCCGATAGATCTCCTTCAGCGGCAGCAACGACGTCAGATCGTAATCGTCCCAGGACCGCTCGGTGAGCAATGTCTTGGGTGTATATGTGTTTGTAGCCGAGAGAGTCACTGACAGACTCCGATTCAGCCAGACAAGGAGGGGAAACCGTTGGGAACCCGCCTGGCTGCGAACTCAGACCTACGGGGTTGCCCCCAAACAAGCCCCAGCCCGAGGAACAACTCGAACGCGACGACGCCGATCAGAAACCACCGAGAGGTCGACAGATCAGTTTGGGCCACGAGCCCGGTGGCCATCTGACGCCCCTTGAAGGCCGCGGCCGAAAGCAAGATCATCCCCAGCACAATGCGGACCGCCTCGTAGCCCGCAAGCCTGACGCCACGCGAACGACACGCTACGTCATGCATGGCTCGCCCCCGAATCTGCCGATGGTGAAATCGCCACACATCGGACACAGCCGCGGGTCCATCCACGACTTCACAACGACCGTGATTCTAATCTATGGGCGTTGCTTGTCAACGACTTTTACTTTTTTTCTTGCTGCGGCCACGGATTTTGGGAGGCGATCTCTGTCGGGTTATTGACAAAGACACCAATCGGGGGTCCCAACGACGCAAGTTGGAAAACCTGGGTCGCCCGCCTCCCTAGATCGGGTTAGCGCATTTGGGCCTGCGTCCACGCATCGCTGTTGGCACTCCCCTCGCGCTTCCCGTAACGCACAGCCCCGTGCCCGCAGCCGCGATGAGAGTGGACCGACCGACTCCGCGGCGGGCGTATACTGCGCGGCTGTCCTCGGCCAAGTTGCGTAGTGTGTGCCGGAGAGCTACATTGATATCGCTCTCCCCAGTCACCAAGCGTCCAGATTCAGTCGCGACACAGGGGTTGCTCTAGTGCTCTGTCAGTCTTGCTTTGATGAGGGCATGGTTGGCGTGTGCAACTGTGTTTTCCGCCCGATTGGGCGGGCCGGACGTCGGGTCCAATCCATCAAGTCATGGTAGACGGAGCACTAGAGCCTATCCCAACACCCCTCACCCCCGGCCCCTCTCCCCGCAAGCGGGGCGAGGGGAGAATGTTTTTGGGATAGACAGTTAGTCCTTGAAAACCAAGTAGTCCTTGAAAACCAAGTCTCGGTGCAAACCGTGGAGGCCGTTATGACACCAGCACCTGCGATGTTGATGCTTCTCTGGGGCATGTTGGGGGCCGAATTGCCCGAGGATTTCAAGCTGCCGGCCCCGCCGGGGGCGTCTGTCGGCCGAGCGGAACCGGAGGCGGCGGGCACGGCGAGCTTTCGCCAAGGCGTGCCCCTGATCGCCACCACCTACTTCTACTGGTACGACGCCGCCAGCCGGGCGCACGTGGTTGACGGCGACGGCACCGACGCGCTGACGGATCACCCGCCGACGCTGGAAGGCTTCAGCTACCTGAACGCCGCCTGGCACGCGCAGCAGTTGGCCGACATGATCGCGGCGGGGATCGACGTCGCGCTGCCGGTCTATTGGGGCGAGCCCTCCTCACACTCCGGCTGGAGCAACGAGGGATTGCCGAAGCTGGTCGCCGCGCGGGAGCAGTTGCTGCGAGAGGGCAAGACCCCGCCAGCCATTGGCATGTTCTACGACACCAGCACGCTGCGTCACAACAGCGGGCAGTACCACGTCGACCTGACCACCCCGGCCGGCCGGCTGTGGTTCTACGGGACGATCCGCGATTTCTTCTCGCTCATCCCGCCGCGGCACCGGACCACGATCGACGGCAGGCCGCTGGTCCTGCTCTACTCGCCCAGCTTCGCCAAGAAGGTCGACGAGCAACTGTTCCCGGCGGCGCGAAAGATGTTTCGGGCCGACTTCGGCAGCGATCTGTACCTGGTGAAGATGACCGGCTGGCCGGGAGAGGCCGAGAGCGAGTACGAGTGGGGGGCGGCCCTGCGGCCGAGGCTCTTGGACACGGCAGGCTTGGGCCCGGGCTACGACCATTCGGCCGTGCCCGGACGCACGCCCTTGGTTCGCAAGCGCGAGGGCGGCCAGTTCTATCGCGACGCCTGGCAAAAACTGCTGGCGATGCCCCCGGCCCGCCGACCCTGGCTGGTGCACCTGGAGACCTGGAACGAGCTGCACGAGGGGACCGAGATTTGCCAGACGACCGAGTACGGCCGGCAGTATATCGAACTCAGCCGCCAATACGCCGACAAGTTCCACCGGCGAGAGAGGATCGATTTGACGGGCGGCCGCCCGGTACCGACGGTCATCTCGGCCGCGCCGGGCAAGTCGGCAGGGCTGGCGATTGTCGCCCGCCCCGACGGCGACGGTCCGATCGTGGAGAAGACCCTCGACGGCAAGGCCGCGTGGAGCACCACCAAGAACCAGTTCTCTGCGAAGAACCGCTACATCTACTTCGAGGTCGACGACGCCTTCCTTTTCGGCGGGGACGAGCCGGTCGAGGTTACGGTCGGCTACTTCGACGCCGGGCCGAAGGAGTTCCGCGTGGATTATGATTCGAGCGACCCGGCGGTCCGCGGAACGCAGCAGGAGTTTCGTGCGGGCGCTGCGCAGGCGATCCAGGGGAGCCAGACCTGGAAGGAGGTCACCTTCCTGCTGCCCCACGCCCGCTTCATGGGCAGGGCCAACGGCTCCGATTTCCGCCTGGCCTGCACCGACGCCGATCTCTCGATCAGCCACGTCCGCATCCGCCGGCCTTGACGGGCCGGCAACAAGTGCGGGTCCGCGGCGGCACGCATCAGTCTTCTGCCAGGCCGGGCTTGTAGAACCGCCCGGCCAACTTGGGCTGGAAATCCGGGCAGCCGGCCAGCTTGGCGATCTCGATCAGGAATTGCCTGGTCAGGTGCTCCAGGACCTCGCGGTCGTTGTCGCGGCCGTAGTATTCCGTCAGGTCCAGCGGCTGTCCGACCTTCAGGCGAATCTTCGCCGGCATGAACAGGCAGCCCCAGACCGTGCCGTCGTAGGGCGACCCGGCGATGTAGCAGGGCACCACCGGCACGCGGGCCTTCAGGGCGATCATGGCCGCCCCGGGCCGGCCGGACGCCAACAGTTCGTTGGTGGTATTGATGCGTCCCTCGGGAAACAGCCCTACCAGCTCGCCTTCCTGGGCGTAGCGGATGGCCAGCTTGGTGGCCGCCGTGTCGATCCCCAAGCGGCCCACCGGAATCACGCCGCTGATCCGCAGGAACCATCCGAAGGCCGGGTGGACGCAATACTCCCTGGCCACCATCCAGTGGACCAGCCGGTCGACGGTCAGGGTGACGGAGAAGGAGTCCAGCGGGCCGCGATGGTTGCAGACGACCACCGCCCCCTGGCCGATGGGGATCGGCAGTCGCCCGACGATTTCCGCCCGCCATAGGATCCGCACGATCACGTAAAGCAGTGCATAGAGCACCGTCTGGGCCGGGGTGAACAGCGAACGGCGAATCCGGATCACTGCCCAGATGACCAGCCCCAGACCGATCAGACTCAGCACACAGATCGCCAGGAGCTGCGTGGCAGCGGGTGACAGCATGGGAAGACGCTCTTTTCCGCAAGATCTCGCCGCGAGATTCTAGTTTAGCTTCCCGGCCGTCGTTCGGCGAGGTCGGCGCCGCCAGGCCTGTTGACTCTGGCGGAACAGTAGAAGGGGCGCTGAAGATACAGTCTCCGCCGGCGACAAACCGCCGGTTGCACTGCCGCGGCGAGCGACTGCCGGCAGAATGGTCTATGCGGCTTACCCTGCCAGGCGGGTAATCCGGTTGATCGGGTGCACCTCCACCGCCTTCTCGGAGCGATAGCGATACTGCATGAGGTAGGCGTCTTCCGGCGTATCGTGGTAGTAGGCGCGGAGCACCGAGACGGCACGAAAGCCGCTTTCGCGGAAAAACAGTTGGGCGGGCAGGTTCGTCTCCCGCACCTCCAGCACGATCCGGCTGCGACGTTGCGAGGAGAGCTTGGCGATCAGCTTGGCCACCATCTGGGTGCCCACGCCCCGGCGGCGATAGTCGGAGGCCACGGCGAAATTCAGCACGTGGATCCGCGTGTTGTGCAGCTCATAGATCATGAACCCGACCACGCGGTCCTCGTGTTCGGCGACCATGCCGATGCAGTTGCGCTGTCGCAGGCAGCGGATGAAATCCTCCTCCGCCCAGGGGAACTCGAAACTCTCGTCCTCGGTGGCGATGACCTCGGGCATGTCGCGCCGGATCATCCAACGGATGTGAACGCGGACTTCCTGTTTCTGGTCGGAATGCATGGCGGCCTCCTTCCTTGTCGGCCCGTCACGGCCCCCTCCGGGGTCGCGATCCTTGCACAATTCCCGTGACGCTCCTGAAGCGCCCACCGGCCCGCGCCAACCCGTCTCCGTGTCGCGGCGGAAGCCGGCATACCAGCGGGGCCAGTACGGTAACACAACGGCCGCAATTCGCCAATAGGAACTGTGGCGGCTTTGCGACCGCGCGGCCGGCGGGCAGCCGCGTGCCGCACGGCTCACGGCCGTACACTGCTAGCATCCTCAAGCCATTGCGCATCAAGCGGTTTCATTCTTTGTATCGGTCGGGCTGGACCGCGGGCTGTGGTTTGTTTCGGGCTGCCGAAGGGAAATGCTCTAGGCGGCCTTGCGAGCGACCAGCACGTTGCTCTTGGGCATCAGCTCGTTCAGCGCCCTGGCCACACGTTGCCCGTTCGCATCGGAAAGCAGGGCGTACCACGTCTTGTTCCAATGCTTGAGCACGGCGGCCTTGCTTTCGGGTTCGCCGCACTGGTAGGTTCCGCCGGTGCCCCAAAACAGAATCCACCACATGAACCAGTAGAAGAAGTGGGCAGGTCGGCCCTCGATCATCAGCCCTGCTTCCCGGACCAGCGCGTCGAGCTCGTCGCGTTGGAACACGCGGAGGTGGTTGGGAGGCTCCCAATAGAGCTGCGGTGCAATCATCCGCTGGACCGATTCGGAAAACGGGTCCGGCGCGGAAATCAGGTATTGGGCTCCGGGCCTTCCCACCCGCACCAACTCCGCCAGCAGCCGCCGCGGATCCTCGACGTGCTCCAGCACCTCCATGCAAATCACCTTGCTGGCGATGCCGTCGGCCAGCGGCAGGGGATTGGAATCGCTGACGATGGTCCTGAACGCCCGGGCCCGGCTCAGCCGCAGGCGCTGCTCGAGGGCCGCGGTTTTCTTGTCATCCACGTCGGTGGCGATCACCTCGGCGCCGCAGACGGCGGCAAAGTCCGACATCCCGCCGCTCCCGCAGCCCACGTCGATCACCGTATCCTCAGCACGGATGAAGAACCCCTCACACAACTGCCCCGATTCTCCTAAGAACCATCCCGACAGCCGGGCATCGCACATCCGCACGCAGCTCCCGTCGGTGCAGCCTCGCAGCCAGTGGCACGGGTGGAGGATCGCTCGGCCGAGGCGCCGGAATCGGTTGAGCATGAGAGACACCGTGCTCGCCCCTAGGCGGCAATCGCCTTGGGACGCAGGTCCCAGAAGCCGGCGGGCTTTCGATAGTAATTCAGGAAGCGGCGCGCGTCGGGGAAGACCTCCTGCCTTACCCGGTCCAGAGACACGGGATCCCACTGGATCGGCCCGTTGAACGCCTTGCGAAATCCCAGCAGACGCCCGATCTTGTTCTGCGAACTCACGGAGAACCTGTTCCAGAGCCAGTTCGCCCAGCGGTGGCTGCGGATCAGTTCCATCAGTCGGGAATCGTACAATCTCGTCGTGGCGGTATTCAGCTTCCGGTCGGTGTGCTCGATCCGCACCTTGGGGTCGACACCCAGGAATCGGAAGCACTTGACCAGCTCAGTGGCCGGATCACGGAACAGGTCTTCCAGAAACAGCACGTGGATGCGGTTGTCGGGAACGTGCCGGCGATAGGCGTTGATCCTTCTCCAATAAAGGGTGTCGTCGATGATGTTGCGGTGCTCCCAGAGTGTTTCAAAGATCGTGAACGGCGCGCTGACGCCGTACCGGAAGCCGGAGTGATGTAGCTCTCGATAGCTCGATTCGATCCGCGCGATGGGATTTCGTGCAATGAAGATCAGTCGGATATCGGGAAAGTGACGAAGGATTCTCTCACATGCCAGGTCTTCAAACTCGGCGGCCGAGTAGAAAGTGCTCCCCTCTCCGATGACTCTCGCCGTCCCCGTATTCTCAAACAACGCCTCGTACCACTCCCAGCCAAACTCGTAACCAAAGGCAAAGAAGTTCGGCTCCTTGACCTCCGGGATGTAGATTTCGGGATGCTGGGCCAGATACCAACAGAGCGAAGTAGTCCCACATTTGCTGAAGCCGGGTACGATGAAATCCAGTCTCATGCTACGATCCTTTTGTCGATCGCCCCAACGGCGGCCTTACGCGGCTTGTAGTCCTCTGACGGGAATGTCGCACGAATCACTCGGCAGGACCAGCTCCAGGGCCGACCGCAAGCGTGGCTCGACCTCGGCCGGGCTGGCCCATCGCAGCAGCCTCTCCCGCCCTCGGGCAGCCAAGGCATGATACCGCTGCGGATCGTTGCGAACGGTCCAGTAACTCCGCCGCAACTGTTCGACCAGCGACGGCCAGACAATGCGGTCCCAGGTGGTCCGGATGCGCAAATGCGGATCATGAGGCCACGCCGCCGGTTCGGGGTGAGAATCCACGACGAAGCCGATTTCGTCGTCAAAGTAGTCTGCCACCGCGGAATGCCGCGGAGAAATCCCCGGCCGCCCGGCGGCCAGATAGTTCATCAGCGGAAGGCAATTGCCCTCGGCCTTGCTCGTCTGCACGTAGTAGGTGCTGGCCTCGGCCAGGCGGAGCATCTGCTGGTCAGATAAGTATCCCGCGACCACGACCAGCTTGCAGCGATGGCGGATCTCTCGATAGAGGTAGTAGCCCAAGAACCGCTTGATTTGCAGCGGATCGCTGCTCACGAGCTTGACCACCAAGGTGACGTCTTCCCGATCTCCCAAGGCCAGCAGAAAGCCGGTCAACAAGTCCTGCCAGTTCTTGCGACCGTCGATGGGGTTCAAAATGCTGGTGTACACGATGCCCGAAAGGTCCAAGTGCGGGCTCTGCGGGACCACGCAGCGCCCCTCCAGGCTTTGCCAGGTCGCCTTGCCCGCCCGCCACGCGGCTGCCAGGGTCCGGGCCGTTCGATCGGGCAGGACCAGCCGGATCAATCGCAGGCCGCGCCAGCGAGCACGTGCCCACAGTTCCCTGGCGATCTTCCTTTGACGTGGGACGGCGAGACTCCCGGCAGCCGGAACCGCATCTGTCTCGACCGCCGCGGCACCGCTGACGGAGCTCGGGGAGGCTGGCGGGAAGGCGAAGCACCGACAATCGATCGTGGTTCGGCCGGCCGGCTGCCAGGCAGGCAGATCGAAGTACTCCTGGGGACTTGGAACCTGCACGACGCGGATCGGAGTCGTGATCCCCTCCTTCAGCAGCGACTTGGCCGTAAATGGCCCTCCGACCAGGACCAGGGAACAGCGATTGGCCGTGGCGGGCCAATCGTTTTGCGGGTTGTCACCGAAGGCGTCGTTGGGGACGTCTGGGAACTCCCATGCCGGCATCACTACGTTGGGGACCGATTCCGCCAGCCAGGCGTCCTGGAAAGGGAGAATGCTCAGATGGACGGGTTGAAGGCCACGCTGCCGGGCATCTTGCGCCACTTTCTCGAGGTCTCGCTGCGGTCTACAGACCGGGATCACCTCCCCCCACCGTTTGAGCAACGGCAGAAACAGCTTGGTCACGATGTCGTACGAATAGCCCTCCACCCCTAGGTTCTTCCCACCGGCGGCCCCCGTCATGTAGCACGTAAGCAGGATTGCCGGGTGTTTCGGGCCAAGCGGGCGTGGTTGCTGGGGCCGCCATGCCGGGCATCGGGGGTCCATAATCGCTCCTGTTGCTTCAACGGCCGGACACACAATCAGTAATCGGCAGCGGAAAACTCTGCGTTAAGCGAATGTCCGGCAGAATCGGAGAATTCGCTAGAATCGGCAATTGGCACTAGAATCTCCCGAAATCTCCATCATCCGCCGGGCTCTGGATGCGTACTGTCACCGTGGATTACCGAATTAGTCCAAAACCCCGAGACTGGCAAAGGGCCCCGGTCGTCAAGCGTCATGCGGCGGGCACGGCTGCGCGTCGGTAAGCGTTTGCAGAGTGACCCTGCCGCACGTGAACACCGCCGGAGGTCTCGTCCCTCAGGCCCTCACGACAGCCCGAGGTAGACCTGCGGCGAACCAGTTGATAACGCCCCGATTCATTGGGGCGACCTCGGAGATCCTGGAAGCAGACCGCATGAATGCGGTCACTACGAACACGCCGTGGCGGCTCCGACGAGCGTTTGCCGCCAGCGGGCAACGCCCGCGGCGGCGCAGATGCACAGTCCGATCGTCAGCCCCGCCAGCGACAACGCCTTGCCCCAGACCAGAGCGGCGGGGCGAAAGACCAGTTCGACCTGGTGATTTCCCTCCTCAACTACGCATCCCATGAAGTCGCCGTTGACCCGCAGAACCTCCGCGGGCCTGCCATCGACCCGCGCCCGCCAGCCGGAGTGATAGCTCTCGGAGACGACCAGCAGTCGCCGGCCGGGGGCCTCGACGCTCAGCCCGATCTTGCCCGGCCGGTCCGCAACGATCCTGGCCGTTCCCGGCGGGCACCGACCGAAGGTTGGTCCGGGCGGAAGCTCCAAAGTGCGAGGAACCAGCACTGTGGTTTCTATGTCAATCTGTTTCAGATCGTCACCAGGGCGGTGGCTTACCACGGCGTGGCTGACCAGCCGGGCCCGTGGCAGCGGCTGCGGTACGCGGCACCAGTGGCCCCACACCGGGGGCCCCAATCCATGGGTCTCTACCTCCGGGCGGAACGGGTCGGCCTCGTACCACGCCACCCCGGCCGTGCGTAGCGCGGCGACGTCGTGATAGTCGAGCTGTTTCCTTGGGTTCAGCGCGGAGTAGCCGCTCGCCATCCGATAGTCGCGGAGCACCAAGGCGTTGCTGTAGAAACCGTCCTCATAGACTCGACCAGGACACGGTCCAGGTGGACCGATCAGCGAGGCCACCCATTTTTCCAGTACGGGGGGCTTGTGCCACAGTTCTCTGCCATGGCCCCGGGCCAGAGCGACTACGCCCACGTCGGCGGCGGCAACCACCACCAGCGCAAACAGGCCGAGTTGGCGGCCGCGGGTCGCGGCCGTCAGGGCGACCGCCGCCGCCAGCAGAAACACTGGGCCACAATAGTAGAGGCGGCCGTCCGCAGGAGACTCCGTGGTGATCGCGGACGCGACGGTTGGGCGATATACCGCAACCAGCAGTGCCGCCACCACGGCCGCCCACGGCAGGACAAGGTGGCTCCAACTAGTTTTCTTGCCCTGGCTGACCAGCGTCACCAGTCGGCCGAAGGCCACCGCGGAGGCTGCCGCCACGCCGAGCTGCGTGAGGGTAAGATATCGGGCGGCGGCGCGGAACTTGCCCACCACCGGCAAGTACGTCTGCAAGTAGTAGAGTCCGCCAAGCCTGCCGAAGGCCAACAGCAGCGTCAGCAGGGCAAACACCAGGGCCGCAAGTGCCAGCCGGTCAGCCGCCCTGGCCAGTGCAGGGCGGTTTCCCGTCGCGGGAGCAGATCCAGCGGTTTCCGCGGCCGACTGCGGCGGCGCCCATGGCGTGCGGCGGGCCGTCGCCCACCAAAGCAAGAGCACCAAAGGAACGGCCCCGAAGTAGCCCCATCCCAGGTAAGGTGCAACCGTTCCGATCATCGCCTTAGGATGCAAGGAGTAGGCCAAGGCGTACTCCAAAGTGGTTTCCGCGCGTGTCGAATCCGCGAATGCGGAGTAACTCGCCAGGAGTTGGACGGCGCCCATCAAGAAGCCCAGCGCGTGACCTGCCACAATGGCCACCCAGGCCGCGGCGCAAGGCCGCTGGTGAATCAGCAGGTAGACGGCGTAAGCGGCCACGGTCAGCAGTGAAAACCAGAACGCCTGCGGATGGCCCAGAAGGATCTGCGACGCTGTGAGAAAGCCGATCCCCGCACAGGCCAGCTTTCGCCTCGGCCCGGCCGATGCGACCGCGACGTCCATTGCCCACAACAACCAGGGGACGTGTGCCAACACGGCCGCCAGGTTGGGGTGCTCCAAGTGCGACAGATATCGGACGGAGAAAGTGAAGAGCATGGCTCCCATCAGGCCGCCGATCGCGCCGGCGTGCCGCCGCAGAAACAAGTACATGCCGATCAGCAGCAGCGGGCAATGGAGATAGATCTCCGCCGCAAACGCCGTATCCAGCGGCAGCCAGCGGTACAACAGCATGTGCAACGGGTGATAGCCGCCGAGCTGTCCCTCACCCACCAGGAAAAAACCGCAGAACCACTGCGGCGCCCAATCGAACGATTCGCCCTGGGCCAGGCAGCGGGCGTAGAAGTCGCGTGCCGGGAGGTGAAAATTCCCCAGGTCCAAGATCACCGGCACGTGACCGGTCAAGAGCGGCACGGCCAGCATCGTCAGGATCGCCAGCGAGACCGCCGCCATGCAGCCGACGAGCCGGCGACGGTCGACGCCCGCCGTGGAAACCGGGAATGTCGTCGCACATGCCAGCCACCCAGCCAACAAGCCAGCCCAGCCTCTACATGCCCGCGGCACAGGCCGTGGCAAAAGCTCTTGGGCCGCCGAGGCGGGACGCAGCAGCAGGGACATGGGTTTCTCCCAGAGGTTCTCGGTCATCAGTCTTCAGTTGTCAGTTGTCAGTCTTTAGTTCTGGCTTGTCTTTCTTCCGTTGTCCGCGGTCACGAACCGAGAGCTGCCCGCTGCCCACTGCCCACTGCCCACTGCCCACTGATAACTGCCCACTGACAACTCCATCTGCAACCATGAACCTAGCGCTGTAGCACTAGGCGGCCTTCTTCGACGGACTGCCGTCTACACGTTGTCCGGTGGCCGGATCGTAGTGGTCCCGCGGGATGCGGGGCGGCTTGCGGCGATGGGCGATCTCACCCGCTTCCCGACGCAACAAGGCGACCAAGCTCACCCCGATGGAGAAACCGCTCCTGCGCCGGCCCTCCAAAAGTTCCGCCAACACCCGGCTCTCGCCCGCGAATACCCACTCCAACACACGGTTGAGTGGCCGCGGGAGCACCCACACGTCGGTCCCGGCGTCACCCGCAGCTCTCCCGCGCCACTGGTTGAACGTCCGCGCCAGCTTGATCAGGGGATAGAGCCGCGCATTGAAATAGGTCGTCAGCAAATTCGTGACGGGCAAACCCTCCCACAAACGCTCCAGCCGCCGCTGGTCGTACCGGCGGTAGTGTGCGTGGCTTTCATCGTGCAAGCTCCACAGCGACAAATCCGCGGGAACCGTCATCAAGAGGTAGGCCCCGGGACGCGCAGCCGACAGCAGGCGGGAGAAAAGTGCAAAGTCGTCGGGCACGTGCTCCAGCACGTCGGTCAACAGGAACAACGCCGCACGCCCAGCCACGCTCCCCAGGTCATCCGGCGCCAGCCCGCACATGAAACGAACCTGCGGGAAACGGCGCCTGGCCAGTCGGATCGCCTCGATCGACGGGTCGATGCCGACACAGGTGTAGTCGGCGCTCAGCGAGGCGGCGTTGCCCCCCGTACCGCAGCCGACGTCCACGATTGTGGTCTGCGGCGAGGGCGGGAGGATCCGCGCGATCAGGTCGTTGAGGATCCGCCGGCGGGCCGTAAACCACCAGTGTACGGATTCCTCGGCAGCGTTGATCTGGAACTGTTCCAATTGCATGAATGCTGCATCTGCCGGGCTGGTTGCCCTTCCGCGCTGCCCGGAAGGGACTTCCACCGCTTCGAGGCGCATCGACAAGGGTGCCGTCTGGAGACGGCGCCGCATACAGTGAGTAATCGGCACCGGCCGACAGCGCATTCAGGGAATATCCGGCAGAAGCCGCCAAACCGTTAAACTCGGTAATTCTCCCGGCCGCTGCCCCGCCTCGCCAGGGGATCCCGGCTCACGATCAACGTCGGTCGCGGGGGGCCCCGTCTCAGCGCGGTGTCGAGGCCCCTGACCAGCCGCAGATGCCCTCGGCTGTCCACCCCACGGAGGGAGGAGGATGGAGGGGATTCTGATGAGTTGCGCGGTTTTGCCGGTTATGAGGTCAACCGCCAACTTCTCGGTGCCGATAGACATTAGCGGCGGGGTGAGCGGCGAGGAATCAGGGGTCAGGGGCGAGGGGCGAGGGATCAGGGGCGAGTTCATCAATCATCAATCGTCAATTCGCCCGGGCGATCGAGGAGGCGAACCATGGCACTTGGCGTTGGGAGCCGGCCGTTTCCGCTGGGCAGGTTGCGAAGGCGGGGCGCGAAAGCCCCCGTTGCCGACCACCACCCCCAGACGTTGGGCTGGAGGCTGATGCGGCTGCTGATCGCCAGCTCCAAGGATCACGCCTTCCTCGATCGATCTTGGACGGCCTGGCTGTTCCGGGTCACGCCCCGCCGCCTCCGCCGGCCGCTGGCCCTGCGGCTCTTGTCGCTGAGCCCCCACTACTGGATCTATCAGTGGACAGACTACTACCCGGCGGAACTCTCCCGCGGGGAAATCCTCCGCCGCGAGTTCGAGCGGAATTCCGCCTCGCGCAAGGAGATCTGCGACAAGTTGCTGGCGCGGTATCTGCGCCCGGAAATGACCGCCCTGGATTTCGGCTGCGGTCCCGGCTTCTTGGCCAGGTGGGTCAGCCCTCTGGTGGCCCAAGTCATTGCCACCGACGTTTCCCGAGGCGTGCTGGCCTGCGCCCGGCAGATCAATCCGGCGGACAACCTGCGTTACGTCCACAACGGCCTGTCGGACCTGGCCCACGTCGCCGGTTCGTCCGTCGACTTCGTCTATTCCTTCGCCGTGTTCCAGCACCTGCTGAAAGAGCAGTCCTTTGCCTTCCTCAGGGAGTTCGCCCGCGTGCTGAAGCCGGGAGGGACGGGCGCCATCCACAGTATCCTGAAAGAGCCGGAAGCGGCTCCCCGATATCCCAACCCCGGCGCGGCCGGCTGGATCGCCAAACGAGTCAACCTGCGGATGGTCTACTTCTCCGCCGCCGAAATGGAGGATCTCCTGGCCAAGGCGGGGCTGGCCGACGTGCAGATCGTCCGCGTGGCGACGCTGGCGGACATCGACGACGACATCGGCCAAGAGCACCTGGTGACGTTTCGGCGGCCGGCCGGGCACCATTTGTAGGATGGTGTCGGCCCGTCGCGAGAGAAACGCTGGAAGCCGCTGGTCCCGCAACACGGCATCTGATACCCTGGCCTGTTGCTCGACCCGCAGACAAGTGTAGGGCGGGCCTGCGTTTCGCTACGTCCCACCCTGCTATCTTCCGCAACAGAAACTCATCAGCAGAGGAGAATCCCTTGACCTACAGACAAAAGACCCTGATCGGCGCGGCAATGCTCTCGGCGGCCCTGGTCTCGTTAGGCGTATTCTGGCCCAGCCCAGCCAGGACGGCGGACCAGAACCCCAGCGGCGTCAACGTCCACCCGACGGCCGACGTCCATCCGACGGCCTACCTGGAGGGCAAGGTCACGGTCGGCCCGTTTACCCGCATCGACGCCGGCACGATCATCACCGGCAACGTGACCATCGGGCACCACACGCTGATCCGCTGCAACGTGACCATCCGCGGCACCAATCAGATCGGCAACTACACGCACATCTACGACAACGTGAACATCGAGGGCGGCCGGCCCGCCAAGGTCGGCTCCAGCCTGGCCGAGGTCCCCGACCGCTCCGTCATCGGCGACGGCTGCTGGATCAACCACGGGGCAACGATGCACGGCACCCAGATCGGCGACGGGGGCGCAGTCGGCCTGAACGCCTGCTGCGACTACAACACGCGGATCGGCAAGGGGGCCCTCCTGGCCAACGGCAGCGCCACGCACGTCAACCAGGTGATCCCCGAGAACAGCTTCGCCGAGGGCGTCCCGGCGGTGGTCAAGAAGCAAGACATCACCGACGACGACCGCCGGGCCTACTTCGGCCTGCTGCCGGCCGGCTGGACCCGCTACGAGGCCGCCAACATCGAGGCGGACATCCGCAAGAAGAAAGGGCTGTGAGCCGGCCGGCGGCCGGGTGGCCAACCGCTTGCGTCCTTTCCACGCCGGTGCCATAATCCCAAGGAGCAAGGCTCGGTCTGAGGCAAGGGAGTCGCGTGGGTAGCCAGCTTTTGTGCACTCTGTGGATTTGCGGAGTCACGCCGTGCCACGTACCACAGGACGAGGTTTTGGGAGGTGAAGGTATGACGACGGTGGTCGAGGGCCTGTTGACGATCGTAAAGGGGTTGAAGCCCAAGGAGCGGCGGGAGTTCCTCAGCGAGCTGCTCCGCGGCGGGATGCTCAGCGAGGACGAACAGGACCTGCTGCTGATCGAGTCGCGGCGCGGCGGCCCAACCCGGCCTTTCAATGAGTTCGTGCACGAGATGAAACGCAAAGCACGGCTGCGTTGAGCTGGCGCGTGGAACTGAACCGCCGGGGGGAACCAGATCTCGAGCACCTTCCGGACGCCGTGCTCCAGCGGATCACGGATCGCCTGAGGGAACCGGAGAAGAACCCGTCTCCGCAATCGGGGGTAAGGCAATGACCCAATTGGCTTTGGACCACAAGATCAACAGTGCCGCGGCAGCCTGGCGCGAGAAGCCGTATGAAGGGGCAAGCCCGGTCAGGAAGCGGCTGGGGCCCGAGAAGTACGAACTGGGCCCGTATCCCACGCCTAAAGTGGTCACGCTGGGGGTATACGACTTCACGTAAGCCCCCCGCGCCATTCTCCTGAAGACCCGTGATCTTGTTTGTCCGGTCGTGAGGGCTTACGCGCAGATACGTTCGACGTGGACTGGCAGGATGCCAGGGCTATCCCCGCGCAGGTTAGGCAACGCAACCTGCTGTCGCAATTGACGTTATGGGGAGGGGGCGTATAATGACAGCGGTTAGTCTGGGACGAAACGACCGGCTGCCGCGTAGTGAGAGTCGCCGATCCAGTGACGCATAGTCCAGGGAGGAGAGAAGTGCATTCAGACACATCGGCTAGCCGATAGCAGAGCAGGAGTATGGGAGTTTGCCTCGGCCAGCCCAGGATGTTGCCACAATGTCATTTCTATCGGAAGAAGACCTTCGGCAGAGCTTCCTGAGGCACGCTTCACCCACTCTATGGTCTCGGCCAGACCCCGGTTGGCGTGTCAAGACTGCCTTGACTGCCTTGGAGAGCACCTGCTCGGAGGGACGAGCGGACTGGGTATGGGCGGGGATGGCGTGCGGGTGGGCCCACGGAGTTGGCTCGGAAGCGGCGGAGTTGCTCCGGCAGCCCACATGCAGTCGCATTCTTGAAGCCCTTAAGCCACAGGCCGCTCGACGGGAGGCTTTTCTACATGCTCGGTCAGGTGTTGCCGCTCCAACGTTTCGTGGCTGGCTGGCGGCGCTTATCGAGGCGGGACTCGTCTGTGAGGTGGGGGGCCGCCGGTATGTGCTGGGACCGCGGTTCGCCTTGCCACAGATCGAGATCTGCTCATTTGAGTTCAAGTTGGAGAATTGGAGACGGGCTTTCTACCAAGCCAAGCGATACCGGACCTTCTCACATCGGGTGTTCGTGGTGTTGCCACCCAGGACGGCAGGACGCGTCAACGGCGCCCTGGAACACTTCCGGCGTTTCAACATTGGGCTGATCGCACACAACGCGAACGGCATTTCCGAGCAGGTTCTGCCGTCGCGGAAGCGGAAACCCATTTCTCGCGCCGGATTCATCCGAGCGTTGGGGATGCTGCTCGATCAGGGTGAAGCCAGTCCCGCCATTCGCTGAAACTCGCCGATCGCCCGCGGCCATTCCCTCAGGTGGTCACGACCCGTGTTCTGCTCAAACTGTACACCTGCCGCCTCAAGCAACGTGTAGAGCCCGTTGGCATCGCGCAACTTCTGGACAGTACTTTGCAGGTCAGGCCGAACGCGGCCCGAGAGGCTTTCGTCGAGCGCGTGAAGCGTCTGCCAGTGGTGCTGCTGGGAGAGTGGCGTCGTCCAGCCGGCTGCTAAGGGATCCGACGCGCCGGTGATTTGGCTGTCGAGAGGCACGCCCGACAAGACGTCACCAAGATGCCCAACTTCGTAGATATCCTGAAGCTGCGAGAGTAGAATCGAATTGAATAGCGGGCTGGACGAGTACCGTTCACGGGGACGCTGCCCACCTGGCCGACGTTGGATGAAGTTACTCCGCTGGAATTGTCGCAGCGACTGATTCCAACCGCTGGCGAAGGCATCTGCACCAACTGCTCTCAGCAGGATGCCGACAAAGTCGGTATAGCCACAAACGACTCGCAGACCATTGATCTGCCCCAAGACATAGACCACGTAGAGGTATTGAGCAAGACGTGAAGGTTCGAATCTCTGGTTGTAGCTTCTCTCGCTTCGGGCGACGATGAGATAGAAGCCCTTCATGTTCCAGCCGTCCTGTGTAACCGTGTCGAGGAAGCGGTTCACTTCCTCGGTCGCTGCCAGGGCTTCCTCCTTGAACACGAAGCTCAAGAGCAGGGGGGGAGGGTCGGTCAACTCGGCACGGCGCTCCAACGAGGCATCGGCTAGATTGAGCGCGATCTGGTGCCAGCGGTCTGAGAAGGAATCGAAGATGACCGTGGGGGAAACAAGACTATCGAGGCCCAGATCAACCTGGTAGTCTAGAGTCTCTTTGGCGTAGTGACGGATGCGGCGTACACCCGTGAAATCGCTCGCAGTTCGGCCCGCTTCGTAGTACGGGTACTCGGGTAGGTATCGGTCGTTGGGCGGAGTGAGTGTGCTCACGTAGAACTGCGGGTCGAGCAGCATTTCACAGCCATCGTAGCCCTCGCGAATCTCATTAACGCACGCTCGGAGATTGTCCTTCTTTTCATTGCGGGCTGCGAAGACTACTCCTTCAATCGTCCCGTCGTCCAGGGCAGTTCTGATCTTGTCGGATTTCCCGTGACCGTGCTGAATGTAAAGTGCCATGGGTAGGTCAGGTCTCGCTTAGGGCATCGATTAGTTGTTGGCAACGGCGATAGCGCACGTGCGGCGACTTGCCGAGCATTCGCAGGATCATGTCGTCCAGGTCTTGTGGGAAACCCGGAACGATCGTGCTCGGTGGCGGTGGATTGTGTGTGGTGATTCTGTTGAACAATGAACGAGATGTATCCCCAGGTGTCCAGAACGGATGCTGGCCCGTGGCCAACTCATACATGGTCACGCCCAACGAAAAAAGGTCGGACCGGAAGTCCATCACCGTGCGGCGATTGGTGAAGGCGAATTGCTCCGGAGAGAAGTAGGGTGGCGTGCCGACGGGGGCAATACTCAGCGACTCTCCAACTACGTCGAACGCGAACCCGGCATCCAACAAGACGTACTCGTCGTCGCCCTCACGTCGCATGATGTTGGCTGGCTTGATGTCGCGGTGGATCTTTCCGAGATCCCACAGCGCCTGAATGGCGTCGACAATATGCAGACCGAGCGTCACGATTTGCGCCGGATCGAACCTTCCGTCGGATCGCAGGATAGTCCGCAGGTTGCGTCCAACGATGAACTGCTCGGAGAAAAGAAGCAGACTCTGGTCGTCGATCGTGGTAAACTCGAGGCCGATCGGCCCGAGCTTGACCATGTGCCGAGACGTGCAGTCTCGCATCGTTTTGACTTCGCGTTGCGCCCTCACCGCCACATCGCTCATCGGAAAATCTTCGGTCTCCAGGTCCTCGGGCAATTCGGGCACCTTGGCGAATTTCAGGGCATACTGTTCCCCAGCGATCGTTCCCTTGAAGACCACTTTCTGGCCGCCGGGACCAACCAGTTCGATGTCGGAAGCGCCAGGAACCAATTGGGCAACCTGTTCCGGCGTGAGGTTCGGTAGATCGCTCATGGAAGGCGTCTTGTACCTTGCTGTCGGTGAATTGTCGTTCGCTCGTGGTTTCGTGGGGTTGAACGGCAGTCGGCTCTAGCCAGTGGCTCCGAAGACGTTTCGCTAATCACGAACGTTCGGCCGAGGTCCACTCGTCGAAGAGGGGCCGTTGTCTGGGTCACGGGATGAGCACGTCTTTGTCACCCCCGTCCTGGTGGGGACATGCCCACTTAGCCCTGATTATCGCTTCCGCGCGGAAAGCGTCAACCCCGGCGCGGCTTGGTCTCGTCCCCTGCGAGGGCCGGACAGCTACAGTCAATTGTCCAGCTCCCGCAGTTCCACCTTGCGGAACTCCACCGGGTGGCTCTCGGACTGGAGCGAGATCGTCCCGCTAGGCGACCCGTTTACGACGACTGCTTCTCCCGTAAGTCAAACGCCCAGTGGCCCCGTTCGTCTCGCCGGGCGTCGAGGCGGAAGTGGGCGTTGAAGACGGCCGAGGGTTGGAAGCCGTCGGCGTCGGGGGCGACGGGCTGGAAGCCGGCGGGGCCGCGGTGGTGGATGCGGAAGATGATCGGCTCACTGCGGGCATCGGCCAGCCAGAACTCGCCGACGCCGGCCTGGAAGTAGGCCACCGGCAGCCGCTCCGTATCTTTGCGGACCGAACGGTCGCTGACGATCTCGACCACCAGGTCTGGCGGGCCCGCCACCTCGATGTACTGGCCCGGCTGCCCGCCGGACTTGGGGACCAGATGCACCCGGCCGCTGCCTAGAGTCTGGTGGGAAATGAAGACGATGTCCGGCTCGACGGAGAGCTGGGCCTGGGGGGCGGAGACGCGGGTGCGATCAGTGAACAGATCCCCAAGCTGCCTGGTCTTGACATGTTGGCTGAGCACTCGGATCAGCTCCACCTTCAGAGCCCCGTGACAGTAGAGATCTTCCGGCGACATGTCTACCTCCATTCGGCCGGCGATGAAGTCGATACGGCCAGTCTCGGGGAACTGGTCGGAGACGGCCCAGCGCCGAAAACCAGCCAGAGAACGAATACCAAGCGGTATCTCAATCTGCTCTTCAAACAGCACAGTGGTTGTCATGGTCCCACCTCGGTCAGAACGGCGGTCACTCCGCTGAAATCATCGCATCGTACCTCGATTATACCAGGGTGGCACCAGATGTCCAAGTCCGATGGCTTCGGTACGTGTTCTCCCATGGGCCCCCAAGGGCCCGACTTCATCGAGACTGAGAATGCAGAACAATGTCCGTGCCGCGTTCCGGGTGCCAGACCTGCCTGTCGGACGCCGCCGATTCTCAGAACGGGCCCTGCTCTCGAACCCCATCAATCCTCCAACTCTCGCAATTCCACCTTGCGGAACTCCACCGGGTGGCTCTCGGACTGGAGCGAGATCGTGCCGCCACTGAGCTGCTTGTTGCCGTCCTTGATGAGTTTGCGGGCGTCGGGGTCGGTGTCGTCGAGCTGGGGCTGGGTGTATTCGAGGACCGTCTGGCCGTCGACGATGTGTTTGATCAGCTTGTTGCCGTGGACCTCGACCTCGACCGTTACCCATTGGTCGCCTGTCAATACCTCAGGTTACGGGGTGACGAGGATGGAAGTTGCTTGGTTGCCGACGCGGATGCGGTGCCGGCCCGGTTGGGAGAGCTTGATGTTGAACTGTACGTTACGGTTGGCGCCGGCCCTGGCCCAGACGAGCTGGCTGTCGGTCACTTTGTCATCCACGGCCAGCTCGACGTGGCTGCCGTCGATGAAGGTGTTGGCGATCCGGGCGGTGGCCAGGAATGGTTCGTCGCGGCGGACCTCGGTCTTGGACAGCTCCAGCCCGCTGCACTGGTAGTCGGTCCGGACGTTCCAGCCGCCGACCTCCACTGCCGGCTGGGCGCCGCGGGCGTCGCTGGTGGCGAAGGTGGCCGTGACTTCCCTGGCCTGGCCCGGCAGCAGGCTGAAGTAGTTGTCCTCCCAAAGAACCGGCAGGATCTCCTCGCCGTAAGGCCCGCGCGTCGCCGCCAGATGGATGAAGAACGCCAGGTGCTCGGTAGGATTGTTGACCTTGACGTGAACGACGGTCTGGTCGCCCTGGGGCTCGACGCGGTAGGACGTCTCCAGCCGGACCGGCGGGAGCTTTTGGAGGTCGCCCAGGTCGGTCGGGGTCTGGGATGAGAGCCAATAGAAATTGTCGGAAACCGGCCGGCCGTCGGCGTCTTTCAGATCGAGTTGCACGAAGTACACCGGCGTCAGGCCGGTGAGCCCCGCCAGGGCGAAGACGTCCTGATAGGTGTTCGCGTCAACGTCGGTCCGGGCGGTCTTCTCCGCCAGGAGTTTCATCTGGAAGTCGTAGACCCTGGCGGTCGCTTCCAGGCGGGGGGCCGGCTGGAGGCGATGATTGACCACGGTGACCACCGAGTCGATGGGGCAGAGTTGGATGTGCAGCGGCTCGCACGCCCGCTTGATGTAGTAGTAGCTGACCATCGGCCGGAGGTACCAGTCGAAGATCTGCCATTGCACGCTCGGCCAGCAGGCATTGATCTTCCATTGCGTAAACCCGCTGGTGATCGCCCACAGGCGATGGTTGACCGCCTCGAACATGGCGCGGTGCTGGTCGGCGGTGAGCAGGTGTCCCTTGCGGCAGTAGTCGGCCACGCTGGTGGGCTGGCCGTGGATCCGCCGCAGCGCGGTGTCGTAGGGCTGGTAGTAGTGATTCGCCCCGTGTTCCGCCCAGGTCTTGGTCAACGGATAGTGCGGGCCCGGGTACCCTTCGGGTGCGGCGGCTTCCAGGTCGGGGATGAATCGCCGCAGGCTGTCGATCGGGGGCAGCGAAGCCGAGCCGCTCTCCATCATGAACATCCAGCGGCGGTCCTCGCGCACGCGGCGAAAGTATTCCGCCGGCTCCAGCCAGCCGTACGACGCGCCGATGTCGGTCATGCCCACGGGCGTATCCGGCTTGATCCACGGGGGAACGTCGCGGCGGTCGTCGGGGAAGTAGGCCGAAGGGATGAACAGCCGCGTGCCGTCCAGGGCCAGCACGTGCCGGCGCCACATCGTGTACACGGGCTCCCGGGTCACCTCCTCGTTCATGGCCATGTAGAGGACGAGGCTGGGGTGGTTCCGGTATCGCTTGAGGATATCGGCCGTGCAGCGCGAGAGCAAGTCGACGTCCAGCGGGTGCTCCGTGCCCGGCCGGACCCAGTAGCAACTGTAGAAGCAGTTGCCGAACATCAGCCCGTAGCGGTCGCAGAATTCGAGGAACTCGTCGGGCGGATTGGGGATGTCCTCGAAGTAGATGAGGTTCAGGTTCGCCTGGGTGAAGTAGCGGATCTCGGTCTCCATGCGGCGGCGGTCCCAGTCGAAGAGGATCTCGGGCTGGATGTATCCGCCGCGGCAGAAGATCTTCTGGCCGTTGACGTGCAGTTGCAGCCCGTGCCAACCGTCCAGCTCGTGGAGTCGCTTGCTCACCTCGCGGACGCCGAAGGTGATTTCTTCCCGATCGGACAGCTCTCCGCCGACCTCGAAGGTCAATGTCAGGCGATAGAGGTTCTGTGGGCCGTAGTTGACCGGCCACCACAAGCGCGGCTGCTCGATCACCGGCTGGGGCGAGACGACCACGAGCCTGGTCTCGCCCGGGCGCAAGCTGACGCTCTGCTCAAAGGTCAGGCCCGTCTCCGCGATCGTGCCGCGCAGAACGCCCTCTTGCGGCGACTGCGTGGCGTTGACCAGCTCGGCGGAGATCGTCAGCGTCGCCTTGTCGGTCTCTGGCAGCGGCAGATCGGTGACGACGAAGGGGTGGCGGATATCTACCGGGCCGGTCAGCTCGACGTACACCTTCTGCCAGATGCCCAGGTGCCGGTCGCGGACGGTGGGCATACAGTCGTAGCCCACGCAGGTGACCATGGTCACGTCCTTCATCAGCTCCGTCTGATAATTGCGGTCGCGACCCAGCACGTCGAACTGCGCGGAGGGCACGCCGGGATGATCGACCGGGTAGATCTTCACGGCCAAGGCGTTCTTGCCCGGCACGGCCTCGTCGGTGATCCTGAGCACAAACCGCTGAAACATGCCGGCCATCTCTTGCCGGTCGGTGATCTTCCGGCCATTGAGCCAGACGTCGGCGCGGTAGTTGATCGCGTCGAAATGCAGCCAGGCCTGCCGGCCCCGATCGAGCGCGGGCAGGTCGAACTGGGTCCCGAACCAGTAGGGGTCTTTCCAGGGGTTCCGCCCGTCGGGCAGGCAACTGTACTTGGCCAGATCGTGTGCCCGGTTGAACTCGTCCGAGGCGTCGGGGACGAGGAAGTTGTTCAGCCCGACGCGGATGTCGGGATAGACGCCGTTTTTGATCAGGGCGTTCAAGACGGTGGAGGGGACCCGGGTGGGATACCACTCGTGCGGCGCGTAATCCGTCCGGGAGACGGTGTCTGCGGCGTCTGGAACCAAGGCGGTGGACTTCAGCCGCCAGCCGTCGCTGAGGACCAGCTTCTGCCCGGCCAACCCGGGTGTACGGGGCAAAGGGCCGTGGGTCGCCCCGGCAAGCAGCATGCTGCCGCCCGTCAACAAGAGTACAGGCAGCACACCGATCATTCTCAGCAGGCGTAACATGGGGCGTTCTTCCACGTGGCTGGTCTTGGCGGCTGTCCAACAATGACTTCGTGTTTTCGCCGACCGCTGCCCTCACCCCCAGCCCCTCTCCCGCGCGCGGGAGAGGGGAGTAATTGTTGGGCGGCCGCTTAGGGCGCATTCACAAACAACTTGGACGAATTGTAGTAGGCACACTCCGTGTGCCGTCCGCGGGTTCCGGCACACGGAGTGTGCCTACTACACTGGAGGGATAGGCTCTCATGATGTCACGGTCATCGCGGTCAGCAGCGACAGAGCGTCTTTCACGGGCTGCCCCCTTGGTGACCAGTCCGTCGGCCCAGGCCAGGATACGGAATCCCTCGCCGGGCTGCAAGCGCCGCTTGACATTTCCTGCCGGCAGGATTAGCCTAGCGACGTGGACCGGGGCAGTGTGCTACCAGATCAACCATCACCATTGTACCGAGGAGGCCGCCAAGATGTTTCAGCCCGTGAAGTTGGCGTGGGTTCTTACGTGGACCTTGGTCATTGCGTCGGGGGTCTCGCGCGCTCCGGCCGCGGACTCCGCGGTGCGGCGGCTGCCGGTGAAGGAGTATCGCGACAAGATGAAGGCCGGCTGGATCGGCCAGATCATCGGCGTCTCCTGGGGCGCTCCCACCGAAGGCCGCTACCGTCAGATCATGCCCGAGAAGAAAATGCCGCCGTTCAAGCCGAGCCTGATCAACGACGCGTTCGGGCAGGACGACCTGTACGTGGAGATGACGTTCCTGCGGTCCATGGAGCAGCACGGCCTAGAGGTGTCGATCCGCCAGGCGGGGATCGATTTCGCCAACAGCGGCTACTCGCTGTGGGTGGCCAACGACGCCGGCCGCCGCAACCTCCGCCAGGGCATCGCCCCGCCCGACTCCAGCCATCCTAAGTTCCACAACTGCGCCGGGGCCATCGACTACCAGATCGAGGCGGACTACTCGGGGCTGATCGCGCCGGGCATGCCCAATACGGCCATTGCCCTGGGTGAGAAGTTCGGCCGACTGATGAACTACGGCGACGGCATGTACGCCGGGCAGTTCATGGGCGGCATGTATGCAGAAGCGTTCTTTGAGAACGACGTGACCAAGGTCATCGAGGCGGGGCTGAAGTGTATCCCGCCGGAGTGCCTCTACGCCGAGATGGTCCGCGACATGCTCCGCTGGCGCCGCGAAAACCCCCAGTGGGAAAAGACCTGGGAGCTGGTCGACAAGAAGTACCGCAGCCGCGACTACTACATCAGCCAGTTGGACGTAAAGCTGGAAGGCGCCTTCGTGCTGATGGGGCTGCTCTACGGCAACGGCGATTCGGACCAGACGATGATCATCTCCTGCCGCTGCGGATCGGACTCCGACTGCAATCCGTCCAGCTCCGGCGGCGTGCTGTTTACGACCCTCGGTGTCTCGAAGCTGCCGGAGCGGTTCCATAAGGAGCTGAACGAAACGGCCGTCTTCAGCCACACGGCGTACACCTTCCCTGGGCTGATCGACGTTTCGGAGAAGCTCGCCCGCCAGGCGCTGGCCAAGGAGGGTGGACGCGTGGAGAAAGACGCCAACGGCGAGGAGGTCTTCGTGATTCCCGTCCGGGCGCCGAAGCCGAGCAAGTTCGAGGACCTCCGCAAGCCGGGCCCCATCGCCGGGAGCCGGTTCACCGAGGAAGAGATGGCCCAGATCAAGACCCCCGCCCGCAAGTAACGACTGGCTATTGACGCTCAGAAAGCCCATGGCACGGCGTCTAAGTGGAACCACATAGGAACTTGTGCTCAGAGTATTCCGCACACTCCGTGTGCGGGGCTGCGGCACACGGAGTGTGCCGCCTACGTTCCTGTGCGGGTCCACTTGGCCGTCGCCGCACCGGCGACGGCTAAAGGATGTAACGTTCGCTTTCTGAGGGTCAATAAGACAGTTTGCTGCCGCGATTGTACCGCCAATTGCGCCATTTGCACAATGCGGCCAACGCCGCCAGCCCGTCGCGAAAACGGATCTTCTTGCCCGCCTGTACGCTCCGCGCGTCGTAACTGATCGGCACCTCGTGAATGGCCAAGCCCAGCCGGCAGGCCTTGGCCGTGACCTCCGGACAGAACTCGAACCGCTCACACTTAAGCTCCATCGCCCGCAAGAGCGCGGT
>Ga0315277_10002587_pt1 | contig 25120 bp, 17 predicted proteins | sample YL17G05_15_MG_FD_203695 | JGI IMG/M metagenome (GOLD analysis project Ga0315277, IMG submission 203695) | Sediment microbial communities from Yellowstone Lake, YNP, Wyoming, USA - YL17G05_15 | ecosystem: Environmental > Aquatic > Freshwater > Lake > Sediment | place: USA: Wyoming | collected... | reverse complement strand
GCGCGGGAACATCGAACTCGGCAAGAAAATGCCGAATCAAGGGGACAATGTCCCCGCCGCGTTCACGCAAAGGCGCCAAATACAGCGGCGCCTGTTCCAGCCGGAAGAACAGATCCGCGCGAAAACTCCCCGCATCGACGGCCTCACTTAAGTCGCGGTTCGTCGCCGCGATGAAGCGCGCGTCCAGAGCGCGCGGCTGCGTTTCCCCCAAGCGGCGCGTCTGCCGGGTATCGAGCAACTCAAGCAGCTTGGCTTGCAGCACAGGTGAGAGGTCGCCAATCTCATTGAGGAACACCGTGCCGCCATCCGCCGTCTCCAGAAGACCGACCTTCTCGGCCGACGCCCCGGTGAATGTGCCCTTGCAGTGGCCGAAGAGCTCGCTTTCCCACAACGACTCCGGAACGGTGTTCAGATCAATATTGACAAAGGGACCATCGCAACGCGGGCTGACGGAGTGGACATAACGCGCCAGAAGATCCTTGCCGGTGCCGGTCTCCCCCGTGATCAAGATCGCGATGTCGTTCCGGGCATAGCGTTCCGCCAGACGCAGTGTGTCCGTGGTTCTCGGATCCTCAGCGACGAACACCGGTCTACCGTTGCGCGAACCACCGATCCGCGGGGAGCGCCGGGGAGAACTCTGTTCCGACATCTGGGCCAACTCGCGGTCGGCCTCCTCGATCCAATAGGGCACACCAACCTCGGCGAAGAGTCGCTCCGCTTCCATCAGGTGGCCGAGGCGTTCCCGATTGCTCAAGAGAGTGCAACGCCCCGCCGCCAGGCATGACCTACCCCACTCGAGGCGGGCGCCAATCGTGCGAAGGATCTCAATGGAATGTCGAAATGCCTTCGTCGCCTCGTCCGCGGCGCCGCGACGGGCATGAACCTCCCCAAGCACCCGATAGACGACCCCCTCCTCAAAACGCTCGCCTACCTTACGGATGGAAACTAGTGCCCGTTCACATTCGGCCATCGCCTCATCGATGTTCCCCTGCGCCAACCGTGCCTCCGCCAAGAGACGGCGCGACTGGCCGATGACAGACTCATCGGGTCCCGAGTCCATCCCGGTCGCTATCGCCTTCTGCAAGTGCACCACGGCTTGATCCAACCGGCCCCGCGAGAGCTCGAGATCCCCCATGTACTCAGACCAGACTCCCTGCTCTCGGCGACCCGCGTGCTCTTGGAGCCGCAACGCCACATCAGACAGGCGGGCCTCCGCGCGATCAAAGTGGCGTTGGAGAACGTCAAGCCAACCCACAGAGAGATCAGTACGAATGATATTCAGATGCTCGCCCGCCTTAACATACACGTCCCGATTCCCGCGGAACGCATCTCGTGCCTTGGCCAACTCCCCGGTCAAGAGATACACGCGCGCTTTGTTGTTCCGGGCAGCCGCAATCCAGCGCGGCATCCGGCATCGGCGCGCTGTATCCTCGCACTCCTGATAGGAGACAAGCGCGCGCCGATAATCTCCCTTGGCAAACGCGATGTTGCCAAGCCGACTGAGGGACCTGACGACACCGCTGTAATCCTCCGCACGTTTAAACGAAAACAGTGCGATGCTGACGGACTCTGTCGCCTCGTCAAGATTCCCCATGTAGTACTGGGCAACCGCCAGACAGAAACAAGCCCGGGCATACAGTTGGTGATCGTGACCTTTGCGCAGGGAAGCTGCCGCTTCGCGCGCGACGGAAGCTGCGTGCTGGCACTCACCGAGGAAGGCAAGACTCTCACCTTCGAGCACGCGTAGGAACAACCGGTCGCCGGACGAGAGCCGACCCCCGCGATCTGCTACCTCCTGTCGAATTAGTTGCAGGGCAGTCTGATAATCCCTACGCTCAATCCGCTCTTCGATGGCAGCAGCCCAAGTGCGGACAGCGGTGTCCCTCATCGGCCCGCTCCTCCGGGCTCCGTCGAGCTCCTACGGTTCACCGACGTCAAGACGTTGATCTTCTGATGTGTCCTGAAGACTATAAACAACGGCATTTTCGAGTATCCCAGCGCAATCGGGAGCACGATAGTCATTCCAGACCACGGGGTTGACCCCGCACTGCGAACGGCGAAGTCGTCATCCGGGTGTCCCACCGACGTCATTAGCCGGTCCCTACTGGTTCCCCACGCGCTGGGCGTCAGCACCAGTACGCACAGACTCGCCACTAGCATCTTCCTCAGTGACCGCATCATTACAAACCTCCCGGGACGGAAATACTCGTCCCCTGCGTGCTTCCCACGTAGCACGGATTCATGTTGCGTTCTTGCAGACTCGAATTGGCCTCCGGGGTTGGAGGGTCCCTATACTTCGCTATCATTGGTACAATTAGTCTATGGTCACCACCATGTCAAGCACTTTTCTGCCGCCCGTTCTGGATATCGACGGCGAACGAACGGAATAGCGGTTCCACTATGCCTTACCCTCCGGACGGTTCTCTATTCCCGCCTCCGGAGGGGAGTGTTGAAAACCCCGGGCGCGCGGTCAAGTCCCCACACCCGACCGTGTCAGCTCCGGCGGATGGATCGGAGGCCCGGACCCGCGAGTGCTGCGCAGTAAGGCCGCGAAGTAGCTGCGCAGTTGACGCACCCCGACCCGGCATCTGGTCGACGTGCGAAATCGTCAACCCGTTGACTATCAACGACAATCGTCCCGGGAATTGTGCCCCACGGGCCCGGCACGTCAGTTGCTATGCGCCGTCGCAGCGACCCGCGGGAGCGTGCCTCCGGGGGGAGCAGGCCTCACCAAAACCCCGCCGCCGGCATCCCACGCGATCGGCCGGCGGCGGGGAAGATCAATTCGCAGTGCCAGGCTGCAGACCCATCTGCCGTCGGGATGACCGTGACCGCGGGGCGAGACCAAAACAGTACCTCGGCGCCTTGGGACGATCTGTTTATCCCACCACGACAGCCGGGGCCACCCCCTCAAGGAAAGGAGGCACCGCAATGTAACCAGAAACCCGGTACCGGCAAGGTAAACGAACAGGAAGAACTCACGGAACATCATGGGGAGGAAAGCCATGAATCTGAAAAAGCTCTTGACCTCGCTGGCGGTGACGGTGATGCTGACTGACGTTCTGCTGCTCGCGCTGGCATTCGCACCGGCAACGGTCACGAACGGGTTTTCGAATCACAAGGCGCAGTCGGCCATGGTCCAGCAGTCGGCCACACCGCAGGTGCTTCTGGCGGGTACCGCACCGACGCAAGGACAGAACTTGGTTCAGCCAGCGTGGAAGTTCTGGAATTGGTTGAGGAGGTGCGGGGCCTGCGTCTTCAGTGACACTGACGAAACTGCCTGTAGCGATTGTGTCCACTTCCGCGACAGGAAGACAGTGCGACAGAAGTGAGCGGCAGGCGTGTACGCGTTGGGGTGCCCTCCGGCACCCCAACCGCGCCTGAACAGAAGCCAGCATTGCAGTCTTGGCCTGCAACAGAAGAGGAAAACGTGATGCGACCCTTCGGGACTCTATGGCGCGCGGCGATTGTAGCCTGCCTGTTCTTCGGCGGCGCGTCAATCGCCTCCTGGTCGCAGTCGCCCCCCGACGATCAACCCAAGATCACAGAGAGGACTGACACCACGTTGGTCGCGGATGACTCGATCGGCCTTTCCCCTCAGGTGGCAGCCTCCGCGTCGCCCTTGCCCGATTTCAAGGTCCCCAGTGGTCCGACATGTCCTCCGCCGGAATGGACCTGGTATGGTGTCTCATTCACGACTGTGAAGATGGTGGATTACACTGAGCGTTTCGGGTGGGGGATCCGTGCCGGTCTTGCGCTTGAGGATCGTCGGGGTGGCCACTTGCACTCGGCAGCCGTCTACAGTGTCCGCGACCACCGATGGTACTTCTGGGAGGAGCTCGAAACCCCCTTGCTGACACGAGGACAAATGGGAATCGCGGGCAGTCAATCGGCCTTCTACAACGAGGGCAAGCGCGGGATCCGGCTGGGCTTGGGCCTGTCTTTGGTCAAAGATCCACCGGATCGGCCGTGGCTTTCAGCCGACGCCGATTTCTGTCGCTACGACTACTTCCGTCTGAATTGGATCGGGCACCAAGATTGGTACCCCGGTGAAATGACAGAGTTCAGTGTGGGGTTGACGTACGATGACTGGCACCGCCCCGGACGTCCTTTTCGCGGTCTTGCTGCAGGTTTCTGGGGCATTCTCGGATCCGATCTCCTTGGCGGCGATTTCGTCTATCGGCGAGCCGGATTCCATACGGCGTGGCCTCACCGATTGTGGGCGGCGTGGATGCAGCTGGGGATCATGAGCGGGCGGGTACCCGTCCAAGACCTCTTTGACCTGCCTGATGACGGAGAGATTCTGGGGCTACCGTTCTGGCAATACCGCGGGAAGAAGCTCTGGGCGACTGGTGCGGAATTGCGCCTGCGGGCTTTCCGTTCGCTATTTGCTTTTCCCTTCGTTGGTGCCGCCGGACTGCCTGACCAGGAGTTTGACACTTGGGAGGCAGGGCTCGGTGTTGGACTATCCCCCCGCGGCGCTGACGTCCGGCCGACATGGCGAGTCCGTATCGACGTGCCATTCTACAACGCCACGCAGACGGCAGGCCGCGACCGATGGGACCTGCGCCGCATTTCGGTGCGGATCCGGCTTTCCGCATCGCCATTCGGTGGGCCAGACTACGACTACCGTTACCCATAGACACGTCTTGGCTTAGAGGAGGAGCCGCCGCATCCGGTGGGTTCGGCGAACCCAGACCGGCCTTCTGGGGCAGAGTCTGGCAGTGCGTCAGGTGCGGCGTCAATCATGTCCTGAAACAGATCGGGGGTTATGACGGCGATCCCAACAGTGGCACCAGTTGCCGCAAGTGCCGTGGTGAGTCAATGAAATGAGGCTGGCAGCGCGGGGGGCCGTGTACGGCTCCCCGCGCGTCTTCTGGAGGTTCAGCTGAATCGCAGGGAGTCTCCCGTGAACCAGACGTTTCGTGGCGTGTTGATGATGGGTGCACTTTGGTTCGTGCCATGTGTGGTCGGACCACGGGTGGTATGTTCCACTGTGCCGGACACAGCATCTTTGCCCAGTACCGATCGGGCCGAGCTTGACACGACGAATCGAAGGGAAACCGCCCGCTACTCACAGGGCTTCGCAGTGCCGGGCAGCGATTCGACCAGCCCCTCCGGCTTCTTTGGGACCATCAAGGAGGGGCCGACGTGCAAAGCGCAGCAGCCGATGTGGACAATCGGGCGGCTGGGCTTCCGCGCGTTTCCGCTGCCCTACTATCAGGAGGAATTCGGGTGGGACTTGGGAGCCATCGCATTGCTGACCCTAGATGGGAGCCGGGGAGCACCGCCCGCGATTTCACTCGGGGGAATGCTGTCCTACTCGGAGCGTGAAGATCGAACGTCCGGCGCAGTTGCCGCGTCCTTAGAACTCTGGCGGCGGACTGGCCGGGAGACAGCGCTCAGCACGTTGTTCTTCTCCCGCGTCGGCCGCCACGGTGGCGGGCTCCAGTTGTCACTGGGGCTGTCCGAGCCGGAGGAAGGCGAGTGGTTGACGGCCAGCGTAGGCGTACTGCGAGACGAATATCTTGGTATGAGAGTTCTTGGTCCACACGAGTGGTCGTACGGCGACCGCGCCTGGGGCTACATTGTTGTCAACCTATGCAATCAGTCGCGGAAGCTGCCGCTCCCCGCGAATCTCCGCGTCGTACTGCGGGGCGCTCTCAGTGTCCGCAGCTTCGGCGGGGACTTCTCCTATCGCCTGATCGCGGCGGACCTGCGCTGGCCTCACCGCCACTGGGAGGTGTGGTCGCAGTGGGGGAATGCCTCGGGCCAGTTGCCGATCCAGGAATTGTTTGATCTAGCTGTCGATGCACGTCTGGGAGGGATCCCTATTCGCCGCTACCGCACGGCCGGTTTCCAAAGCGTGGGAGCGGAAGGTCGCACGCACCTGCGATGGGGCGTCTTTGCCCACCCGTACACAACCATCGCTCGTGGCGACGGTCAATCGCAGACGTTCACCGAGTTGGGCCTGGGGTTCACGATCGGGGAGGCCCCGAACGACTATGATCCCGATGACTGGTTTCTCCGCGTTGATATCCCGGCCTATTCATCTCACGGGAATGGTGAGGGCTTACGTGAAAAGTGGGATTTCCGGCGTTTCATGTTCCGGGTGAACCTCCCGATTCCATCTCCGGGACGCCACGAGGAGATACGGTACCGCTACCCCGGACGGTAGATTCCGGGGTTGGAGGGTTCCTATGCTTCGCTATCATAAGAACAATTAGTCAGCGGTCACTACCATGTCAAGCACTTTTCCGCCGCCTGATCCTCTTACCGACGGCGAACGAACGGAATAGCTATCTCACTATGGCTTACCTTCCGGACGGTCCTCTATTCCCGTCTCCTGAAGGAAGTGTTGAAAAGCCCCGGTGTCCGGTCGGGTGCAAACACCCGACCGTGTGCCGGTTTCGGTGGGTGGATCAGATGCCCGGGCACCGGGGTGCTGCGCAGTAAGCCCGCGAAGTAGCTGCGCAGTTGACGCAGTCCGATCCGGCATCTGGTCGACGTGCGAAATCGTCAACCCGTTGACTATCAACGACAATCGTCCCCGGAATTGTGCCCCACGGGTCCGGCACGTCAGTTGCTATGCGCCGTCGCAGCGACCCGCGGGAGCGTGCCTCCGGGGGGAGCAGGCCTCACCAAAACCCCGCCGTCGGCATCCCACGCCTTCGGCCGACGGCGGGGGATTGAGAAGACGAGCCGGGATAGGACATGACAAGCACGAATCAACACGCGGATTTCGGGAGCGCTTTCCGCTCCAGAGTGTATCGCAGTATAGACTGGGTTGTTACCAAGACACACTGTAACGCTAAGGAGGCGACAGATGCATTCACTGAGGTGGGTCGCGGCTGCGGTACCGGAGTCCGCAAAAACCGAGTGGGGCCGTTCATCGAGGCGCCGAGTGCGGTGGGGCGGCATCTTGTTGTTGTTCCTGGCCTTAACGGTCAGGGCCGCGGCGTGGGCGCAGGACAGTGCCAAGGAGGCGCGGCGCCAGCGGCTGCAGCGGTTCATCGAGTCGCATCCGACAGCGACGCCGCATCGGGATGCCCAGGGGTTCCTGGAGGGCCTCGAAGGCACCCTGTCCGCCCCGCTGGCGGGGCGGTCTCCGGTCGATGTGGTCTATGCCTTTCTCGATACCAACAAGGAGCTATTCGGTCTGACCGACCCCCGAGGCGAGCTGAAGGCCCTTGGCTCGGGCGAACGAGACCGGTTCGGCGTCCGCCATTTGAAGTTCCAGCGGCTGTACAAAGGTCTCGAGGTGCTCGGGGGGATCGTGGGCGTGCACTTCAACCGTCAGGATGTGCTCGACCGGATCGACGGCACGTTTTGTCCCCAGATCAGTCTCCCCACCACCCCCGTCATCTCCCGCGAGGCGGCCCTGGAGATCGTGGCGAAGGACATGAAGGATCCCGTGGGTTCGTTGGATGTCCGGAAGGCGCAGTTGCTTGTGTACCCACGAGATAGCAGCTACTATCTCGCATGGCACTTCATCGTCAACATGGGCGGAGAGTATTTCATTGACGCCCTCACCGGAAGGGTGATCTATCACTGGGACATGATCATGCGCGGCAAGCCGAGGGGGGATGCTCCCGTACGCGACAGTCAACCGCAGAGCGCTGGAGAGATGGATTCGCGCCCTCTGTCTGGTGACTCGCTAGTGCGGAAGCCCGTCATCCGGGTGTTCCCTTACGGCAAACTGCTGGTCGATAGTTTGCGAAGGGAGCCGATCACGCCTTCGCCACCCCCGCCTCAATCCAAGGGCGCGGCGTCATGGGAGACCATATGCTCCGAGGGCTTCGAAGGCGACTTCCCCTCCTCGTCACCGGGTTGGACCGTCGACGGCGACCCCACCTGGGATGATGACGACTGCAAGCACTATGGCGGAGCGTGGAGCGCCTGGTGCGCCAACGGGGGTGCGCACGGCGTTGATCCCTGCGCGTCAAACTACCTCAACAATGACACGGCTTGGATGGTGTTTGGTCCCTTTGCGCTGTGTGACGCCACAGACGCGGACCTGTCTTTTTGGTACTGGCTCAACACAGAGCAGGACTATGACTGGTTCTGCTGGCTCACGTCTACCGACGGGACCTACTTTCAGGGCAACGGCCAAAGTGGGAACTCCGGCGGGTGGCAACCAATGACAGTGTCGCTGGCTACACAGGCCGGCAACCCGACGGTCTGGGTTGCCTTTCTTTTTGAGAGCGACGCCTCCGTGACAGGTTCCGGCGTCTATGTGGACAACGTCCTCATTCGCAAGAACCACACCGGCGGTCGCCCCGACCTTGTCTGCTACGGGCCGGCAGGCTGGGAAGGTCCGATTGTGGTGTCGAACACGACCGGGACTCGCACAACCAACACCGTAATGCTGGGAGCCGTCTCGTATATCGACTTTGCGTGGGCCAATCTGGGAGCCAATTGCGCCGGGTACCACGTGTTGCGTCTTCTCTTCGACGGTTCCCCAATCGCGTCCGCCTGGGCGCCGTACCTCGATGCAGGGTACTACACGTACGTAGAGGATATCCCCTACACTTTCACCGTGCCTGGCTCTCACACCCTTCGTCTCACGGTAGATGCGGACGGTCAGGTGGTTGAATCCAATGAAAGCAACAACGCATGTGAGATGGACGTCATTGTGGCATGCAACGCCGGGCACGCGTCGGGCCAGGGATGTGGAGTGATGGGTGACACCAAGCAAGGCGTGAAGACCGAACGGACATGCGGCGGGAGCGCCTACCTGATGCGTGATCTTACTCGCATAGCAGTGCCTAACGCCATCGAGACGTTCAGCTATGACGGCACGCTGCCCGGGGTCATGCTTTCCGACGACAACAATGTCTGGGAAGATCCGTGGGAGTGCCCGGCGGTCGACGCACATGTCTATACCGGATGGACATTCGATTACATGCGCGACTCCCTCGGGCGGAACAGCTTCGACAGCGGTGGTGCGAGCATGATCAGCACCGTCGAGTACTATGATGCGGCCCTGCACGGTGACACATTCTGCCCTGACAACGCCATATTCTATCGTCCCACGCAGCGGATGATCGTCTGCACGCCGTCATCGGGACATCTGTCGTTCACGGGCGCCCTCGATGTCATTGCGCATGAGTGGGCCCACGGCGTGACCATGTTCGCTTCTGATCTGGCCTATGAGAAAGAGTCCGGCGCCCTCAACGAATCGTTCTCGGACATGATGGGCGTGTCGCTTGGATTTGCCTACAATGATCCGGATTGGCTGATCGGCGAGAACTACGGCAGCGTCTTGAGGGACATGGAGCATCCCACTTCGCACAACCAGCCCGACACGTACAAGGGCCAGTACTGGTTTTGGACGGAGAACTGCACCCCTCCGGACGATGACTATTGCGGCGTCCACACGAACAGCGGCGTTCCCAACAAGATGTTCTATCTACTGGCTCACGGCGGCCAGCAGAACGGGTACACGGTTGCAGGCATTGGCGTTCACCAAGCAATGCGTGTCATGTATCGCGCGAACGCCAGCGAGTGGAAGCCCGACTGGGGCTTCACCCAGGCTTTTGCAGGTTGCGTGCAGGCCGCGTACGATATCAATCCCTCGGGGCAGTGGGCATCCCAAGTGAGACTCGCATCATTGGCCGTCGGCATCTGCGACTGCCCCTGCCACGCCGATCCCGTGTGCGACGGCGTTATCAAGGTGACCGACGTAGTCAAGGCAGTGGATGTGGCCTTTCGCGGCGAGGCGAAGACGCTTGGTGCATTGTGTCCGTACGCGCTGACCGACGTCGATTGCACCGGCGTCACCGACGTGAACGACGTGGTGAGGCTGGTCAACGTCGCTTTTCGCGGCGGTACGAAGAAAGCGAACTTCCGCAACCCCTGTCCGTGAGCGCACCGCTCCCCCCGGCACGCATCCGGTCAACAACGACGCACCCCTTTACTGCGCAGTACAGCCGCGAAGTAGCTGCGCAGTTGACGCAGTCCAAGCCGGGTGAAAGCCGCACCTCGCAACAGCCAACCTATTGACTATCAACGAAGATTGCTGTCGGAGTCCCGCTGTTTTGGCCCGGCACGTCAGTTGCTATGCGCCGTCGCAGCGGCCCACTGGAGCGTCTCTCCGGGGGGAGCGGGCCTCGTTCGAACCCCGCCGCCGGCATCCCACGCGATCGGCCGACGGCGGGGGATTAGAAAGCGAACCAAGATCATGACAGTAAGACCCTCTAACAGAATGAACGCCGTCCGCAAAAGCAGACCCCTCGCTTCGCTCGGGGTGACAGCAGGATTCGGGATTCCGAAGACGCCCCTGTCGTCCCGAGCCCAGCGAGGAACCTGCTTCTACCTGGACTTGGCTTGGAGGATCCTTCTGTTAGGCGCTCGAAGAAACCATCGGACCGAGCCTGGAATACGGGCGCCCCCGGCGTGTACGAGAACGTAGATTGGATTTGTGAACAGTGCCACATCACCAACCATGGAGGTGACTTATGCATTGGAAGAAAGAAACGGCTCTGATCGCCGGGGCGGGTTCAGCCGTGGCCGCAGTAACCGTTGTCGCCATGCTTGTCTTCGCGAGCGACAGCACAACAACCCAAACACAGGAGGGATGGTGGAACAAGAAGTGGAATCAGGCACAGGCACCCAAGGCAGAAGTGTCGCCCCGGCCGGCGGCCTGGGCCGCTAAGGCGTTGCTGGACAAGAACTCACCCAAGCCGTGGGAGGTCAATTGGGTGCCGGGGACCGGCCTGCCCGGAGGCCTGTCGGGGCGGACATCCAAGAAATACACCGGAGCCCCGGAGGAGATTGCCAAGCAGTTCATTGCGGAGTACCGACCGTTGATCACCGGACTGGCACCGGAATCAGACCCCTGTGACATGACCTTCCAGAAGGAGGGGGAGAGAAAGGACCGAGACTATACAGTCGTCCACTTGCAGCAGTTGCACCGGCGAATTCCGGTTGAAAAGTCGGTGGTGATCGTCTTCATCGATCCCGAAGGACACGTGACTCGGGTTGTGGCGAACGTCCATCCCGTTGGCGATTTTGACGTTACGCCGACACTGGACAGCGCGGCGGCGTGGGAGGCGGTCGGGCGTGCCATCGCACCCGATTCTGCATGCCCCTTCAAGCGGATGCCTTGGCGGGCCATCACCCGGGATTCGGCCCATCTTCCAAACCCGGTTAGACTGGTTGTCTTGACACATCCCGTGCCCCTGCTGGCGTATGAGGTCTATGCGCTGGTGTGGATGGACGGCTACCGCAGTCCCTTCACATTTGTGCTGGATGCGAATTCAGGGGAGCTCCTGGAAACACGCAGTATGTCGACCGACCGCCCGGTTCCGCGTCGGGCACGTCCAGCGAAGGATGAAAGCGTACAATCCAAGGACTCCGGCGACACAAGCCACGGACGTTCTGACTCGGTTCACATCTACAAGGTCCCGACGGAGATCCGCCCTGGCAGCAAGCTGGACAGCCTATTTCGCCAGCCTCCGAAATCATCGGCCATCGATCGTTCGACCATGCCGAATCCCAGGCCCTACGAGTTGGACCCGGCAACGGCGGCGCTCAAGGAGAAGGTCGCAGGACAGCAGCCGACCCCGAAGGGAGCTAACAGCGCCGCCTGGTTCTGGTCGGTCAACTTCAGCCCCGATGAGAACCGCGATGGTGACGTCTGGGCGGGGATGTCCTTCGTCGAGTGGGACGCAGACACATACATCGGCTCATCGGTGAAGATCTATGTGAGAGTCTACGGGCGTGATGCGGAGTGTGGCCCGGACCTTGGTCCGGGTAGGCTAGAAGTGTCGCACAGCGCTATGCCCCATAGTCATATGATTCAATATACTCATACGAACGAACACTGTTGAGCCGGATGCTACATAAGAGAATCGCATGACCGCGGGAATGACCCTCGACTTGATCAGTAGAACGACTTAGAGTGGTGTTGTTAGCCGAAACGCATTACCAAACCAGGGAGGAGGCGGTCAATGCGAAAGAAGAAAGGGACCGGGAGACTGTCGGCCGTGATGGCGGGCACGCTCCTAGTGGCTTTAGGGGTGGTCGTGGCCGGAGGAGGCGGCAGCCACGGGGGTGGGCCGCCGGGATCAAGACCTGCTCCGGCTGGTGGGCAGGAAGGCGCCCGTACAGGGTATAAGGCCTTGCTTGACAGTACCATACGGCCTGTCGACCCGGCGGCCGTGGCGACCCTCACACGATTGCGTCAGGAGAGTGGCCTTACTTGGCGGGTCGAGTGGAGCGAACAGACCGGACGTGCCAAATGGCTCGAGGCAATGGACGATCAAGGCAAGACGTCGGGAATCCGCGTCGCCGGGGAGACATTCGAGGCACAGGCCCGGAGGTTCCTCGATCAGAACCTGGACCTGTTCTGGCCCGCCGATCCTTCAAAGCAGCGGCCAGGCATCGAGTTACGCCTGAAGTCAACGGGCACGGGCCGACACACTGTCCTGACATTCTCCCAGTACTCACAAAGCACGGAAGTCTACGGCTCGGTTGTCAAGGTGGGATTCGATGACAATGGCCTGCTTCGCTCCGTATCCTCCATCCTCTGGCCTGTGGGCTCCGTGAACACCTCGCCGACGCTGTCTTCGACCCGAGCGGAGGAGGCCGCCATGGCGTCGAAACACGCCACGCCGCGGATGCACCCGGAGAGAAGCACACATCTGGTGCTCGTCCCTTCATCGCCGCCCCGGCTGATGTATCTGGTGAATCTGTGGCTGGGCCCCGAACTGCTGGTTGACGCGCACACCGCCGAGGTTGTGTATGTGTGGAGCAGAGACATTGTCGATTTCTACACGCCCCCGGAGGACACTGCCGCCGCGAGGGCGCCCGCAGAGCGCCGTTCTGACTCAGTGGATGTGCCCAGGAGCACGCCAAAGGGTGCTGACAGCGCAACCGGCAGGCGTCGCCCGGACCTTGGTCCGGGTTTGTGAGGATTGGCAGTGCGGAGTGCAAACATCACCAATGAGAGCGAGATAGTATCTGCGGCATGCTACTTGTGTGGTTTCACAAGATTCTACTTGACAGAATGGGCGGGCGGGCATAGAGTATTGATAGAATCGAATAACCGCGGGAGGACCGATGGCGAGATCGTTTCTCAAATGGATTCTGGGGGCTTCATTTCCGTCCGCGATGGCCTTGGTCGCTGCTCTCGCGGGGCCCGGATGCGGACCCAAGGGGGAGGAGTGGCATGTCGTCCATTTGTCCGGCTCCGTGTGGGAGGCGCCCAGTGGCTTGCCGATCGACTCCGCTTGGGTGGCCTTGGACGATTCGGTGCGCGGCACTAAGGCCTTCACGGACACCGTAGGTGCGTTCGACCTCGCCACATTGCGCTTTGCCAGAGGGATTCTGTACGCTGGAAAGGCCGGCTACAGAACTGCATCCAAAGCCTTCACGGACGTCGACAGCGACATCGATAGCATAGCCTTTGACCTCGAACGGGTATCGGATTGACGCCATCACCTTGAGGAGGTTGCCATGCCACGAGAGAACTGGCTGTTGCCGCTTTGTGTTCTTCTTGCCGGCGCCCGTATTGCCATGGCCGCCCCCGAGGGGTTGGTATATGTTCGGTTGGACGCTGGTGATCTTGCCACCACAGAGTCCTCGATCCAGCACATGGAGGCCCTGGGCATCATCGTCTCCCACACTTTCCCTCCCGATCAGCTTATTGTGAGGGCGACGGAGACGCAGGTCCCTGCGCTCAAGACGCTTCCCGGTGTCATCGACGTCGTCTCCGAGAAGGACCGAGAGGAGCTGTTGACGAGAGGCGATCAACTCCCATCTCCCGCGCGGGTGTTCACATACATGACGGACCCAGCGCGAACGCAAGAACACCCAACCGAAGGGCGCTTGTCCGCCGGCGGCTGCCTACTCCGCCCTTCACTGCCGCCCGGTTTTGATCCTTCTCTGAAACAGAGGCGGCCGCTCGTTTCCTCTGTCAGCCTGTATACCGCGGAGTATATGGTTGGCAGGGTGGCCCTGGTCGTGATTCTGATGGAGAGCGCGGGTAACGCCGAGAACTGGACACCCGACAAGGAAGCCATTGCCATGGGGGAGATCGTCCAGGGCGCAGATTGGTTATCCTCACAGGCGGAACAGCACGGTGTGCATCTCACATGGGTCTATGAATTCCACACCGGGGTCCCGACCTCTTACGAGCCCATCGAAGAGCAAGCGGTCCCGTACTACAGCTATGTATATCCGCCCTTGAGCTGGGAATTCAAATGGATAGACGACGCGTTATCATACTTGGGTTCTGGCTCCGAGTGGGACGGGGTGTTCAACCTCGCTAATACGCGGCGGGCGACTTACAAAGCCGATTGGGCCTACGAGGTGTACGTTGTCATGGACGACAACGACGCGGATAGGATGTTTAGTGATGAAAAGTGTGCCTATTATGCGCCATATTACGAATGCTGTGACCCCACAACCTGGCCACCTCTTTACGAATATCCGAGCCCGCTTGTCGTCATGGCGTACATGAACTGTGACTGGGGGTATCAGAGCATGGATCGCGTGTTTGCTCATGAAACGGGGCACGTCTTCGGCGCGGGGGATGAGTATTCGGCATCGGATTGTGAATGCGACGAGGAATACGGATACCTGCATGTCGCCAACGGGAACTGCCAAGTATGCAATCCCGCGTCTGCCCCCTGTGTCATGCGCAACAACGAGCCGTACGTGTGCAGCTACAGCGCCGGCCAGTTCGGCTGGTACGACTCCGATGGCGATGGGCCAGTTGACGCAATCGATCCCAACTACCCCCGCTGGGCCAGCATCTACCCGGTGCACCTGGGCGATGTTGTCCACATTTTTACTCTTGGCGGGGATCTGGTAAAGACGATTGCGTGTTCACTCAACAACATCGATACGCTAATGCATGAGCCCGGACAAGACTGGACCGCCGTCGTCTGGGATGCGATGAACAACTGGGGATACGGGGTGGGGCCCGGTCCCTACCTGGTCACCGTGAACGGCGGAGATCCATTTACAAAGACCGCCAGCCTAATTGATCCCGCGATCAAGCCGAAGTTCGTGGAGATCAGCTATGCCAACGGCTACTTGAGCTGGGAACTGGATTCGTCGTACGCGCAGGTGCGGCTGTTCCTGTACGATGAGGACGACGGCTCCCTGATCGCCAGACCCATTTGGGACCAGAAGTACTCCGCATATCCCACAGATCTGCATTATTCCACCCCCATCGACACGTCGGGCTGTCGCGGCCCGGTTATCGCACGTTTCTTCGGGTGGCGGACCGGACGGTGCCCGCTCCGGAACGACCGAGTTTCGCATCTGCGACTGCCCCTGCCACGCCGATCCGGAATGTAATGGGGTCACGAGCGTGAACGACGTAGTCAAGGCGGTCGACGTGGCGTTCCGTGGCAGCCCGAAGGTATTTGATCCGATCTGCCCGTACGCGCAGACCGACGTCGATTGCACCGGCGTCACCGACGTGAACGACGTGGTCAGGCTGGTCAACGTCGCTTTTCGCGGCGGTACGAAGAAAGCGAACTTCCGCAACCCCTGTCCGTGAGCGCACCGCTCCCCCCGGCACGCATCCGGTCAACAACGACGCACCCCTTTACTGCGCAGTAGAGCCGCGAAGTAGCTGCGCAGTTGACGCAGTCCAAGCCGGCATCTGATCGACGTGCGAAATCGTCAACCTGTTGACTATCAACAGAAATCGTCCTCGGAACTACGCCCCACGGGCCCGGCACGTCAGTTGCTATGCGCCGGTGCAGCGGCCCACTGGAGCGTCTCTCCGGGGGGAGCGGGCCTCGTTCGAACCCCGCCGCCGATGTCGATCCACGCTAACCCGTCGGCGGCGGGGGATTGGAAAGCGAACTAAGATCATGACAAGGGGAAATCACCGACTTGCCCGAATCGGCTTTCGGGTCCTTCTGACGCTGACAGTGCTGTGGGGGACCGTCGCCGCGGCGGTCGTATTCGCCATCCGCTTCGACCTCTTTCCCCATCGGACCGCGCCCGAAATCCCATCCCCCGGCGAATCGGTCCGTGACTTGGAACTCCAACCGCTCGCCGCCGACCGGGTAGCCCTGCGCTTAGATCGCCTGGCCGGAAACGTCGCCATCGTGTTCTTCGATCCGGCGGACGCAGGATCAGAGACCCTCCTCAGGCACTTCTCGCGGACGACCCCGCCTGACGCCGACACAAGTACCCATGCCGTCGCGCTGTTCGTCACCGGTAGTGTGTCGCTGCTCGGTGGCTTGAGATCGGCAATCGACCCACCGGCTTACTTCCGTGTCGATAGCAGGATCACCCAACGGATACGGTATTACCCGTCGGCCTGGCTTGTGAGGGACGGCGCGGTACAGGCGGTTGTGGAGGGATTCGGCGGCTCCGAAGCGCTGTTGGCGGCCGTCGACGAATTCCTGCGGGCCGGCGACGGCGGCCCTTGCTGGCGACGGTTGGCCGGGGATGCGTGGGGGACAATCATACCACCGGATTCAACTCTTCAGATGGCCAGCCGCTTGCCGGGCGTCCGTGACGTGTTCGGATTTGCCGACGCGCTCCCGGCCGGGTTGATGAGCCGTGTGACTCTAGTCTGGAAGTCTCTCGACTCGACCGCCGGCTGGCAGGTCGATCTGGCTCGCCCCAACTGCAACTGCCCGTTTGACCAGGTCGACCATTGGGACTATGCCCGTGTGGTCATGGACCCGGTGACCGGGCATCTTCTCGATCTGGTCCTCAGGCGGGCGCTAACGACCGCCGAACTGCGCACCTATATGCCGATGTGACGATGGCAACCGCGGCGCAAGATCAAAATGGAACCCCGGCGCCTTGGGACGATCTGTTTATCCCACCGAGGCAGCCGGGGCCACCCCCTCAAGGAAAGGAGGCACCGCAATGTAACCACAAACCCGGTAGTGGCAAGGAAGACGAACAGGAAGAACTCACAGAACATCATGGGGGAGGATAGCCATGAATCTGAAAAAGGTCTTGACCTCGCTGGCCGTGACGGTGATGCTGACTGATGTCTTGCTGCTCGCGCTGGCATTCGCACCGGCAACGGTCACGAACGGGTCTTCGAATCACGAGGCGCAGTCGGCCATGGTCCAAGAGTCGGCCACACCACAGGTGCTGATCGCGGGAAACACGCCGACAAACGGATCTTCCGTCGTCTGGCCCGCATGGCTGAAGAATTTCAGGAAGTGGCTGCGAAACTGCTGGGATGGGCTCCACGGCGATGCGGTGGCCCGCGAGCGCTGCGTCACATTCCGGAGTCAGAGGTAGCGTGGCGGTTCTGTACAAGGGGCAGGGTGCCCATAGGCACCCTGCCCTGCTCAAGGGCGGTCTTCCCGCCTCATCATGCAGTTGATACGAGGAGATGATATGGGAAACGGGTTCGCCGCTCTTCTTCGAACGCTGCTGACCCTGTCGCTGTGTGTCTCGGCGATCGCGTTGGCTCAGGGACAAGCACCCGAGGAAACCCAGCCCACCCTTGAAGCGTCCTCTCAGACCGCCCCAGGCGCCCGCGACTCTGTTCTGGCCCGTCCCACACCCGACTCAAGCGGTTTTGGCGAGCAGAACTTCTTTGGCACGGTCAAGTCCACGGCGCCGGTTTGTTGGGCCGAGAAACCTCTGTTTCGTATCGGGCCGTATCGTTTCAAGCCATTCCCAGATGCCAACTACCAGGAGCCCTTCGGTTGGGAGATCGGTGGCCTGACGCGGATCTCTTGGGAGAGGGCGCGGTTCGCAGGATCGGGAGGCATGTTGGTATTACTGCTGTACTCCGAGCGTGACGACAGGGTTGCGGGACAGATTTCTCCCGATTTCGATCTTGGGGGACGGGAGGACACGACCAGTCTTCATCTCAGCGGTGATCTGTACTCGCGCGTGGGGAGACGCGGGTGCGGCGCCGGGCTTGAATTCCACGCGCGGGCGGGGCCGGAGGCCTACGAGAGCTGGTTGTCAATCAAGATGTACGTCCTCCGGGAGGAGTACAGACCGCTGGCCGGGCTGGGGCCGCAGGACTGGGATGTCGGCAGACACGCTGCGGCGATATTCGCTGTGCAGTATGACGACCAGGAGAGAGCGGTACCCAAAACACATGGCATCGGCGCACGACTCGTGGGGACGGTCGGAACCGGGGCCGCAGGCGGGGAGTTCTCGTACCGCAAGCTGTTGATGTCTCTGGAGCGGGCTTGGCCGAGGGTTCGCGTCTGGGGAAATTGGGGTGCCGCCAGCGGGCATGTCCCGGTGCAGGGGTTGCTCGACGCGGCCGTGGAGGGCGATATCTGTGGACTGCCCATACGCGCAGTGCGCACAAAAGGACTCACCGCTGGCGGAGTAGAGGGGCGCTTCTCCTTGAGATGCGACGATTTCTTCCTTCGGCCTTTCGCCAGTTTTGCCCACGCGAATGGGTATCGGCACGACTACTCCGAGCTCGGTATCGCCCTGACGGGTGACTACATGGAATGGGGATTCCATGCCGATAACTGGGTTCTGAGAATCGACTTCCCCTTCTACTCCAGTGGTGCGGATGATTCGCGGCTGGCCACCCGGCGGTCAAAGTGGGACTTGCGGCGGTTCATGTTCAGAATCAATCTGCCGGTTGACTTCGCCGGACGGACAGAGAATGTCTCCTACCGCTACCCAAATCGATGACGGATCAGGAGAAGCACCCGAAGGCAGGCGCAGCAGGCACTATCGCGTCGGGCGTCGGTTGCGCGGCGGACCAGCTGCGCCCGAAGCACCACTCGCACTCTTGGGATTCGCGAGCGGGCTTGCACTGATTCTGCTCGGAGGCCACGGGAAGAGCGGCCCCCACTGGGGCGACGTCTCAGCCGCCTATCTCGCAGGCATTGTTGGCATGGTTCTTGTATACTCTATCCGACATGCACCGCGGGGGGTTGGCTCAGCTTACATCCCCTCCGAGGGGTCTTGGACGTTGCGCTCCCTCGTTTGTCTTGCGGTCGCCGCCTGGCTGGGCCTGCGTAAGGTCGATTGGGCGGCGTGGCCGGCCGTGATCGGCGCCTAGGCGCTGAGGCTGGCTGTCGTGGTACTGCTGATTCACTTCGAGAGGAAGGCGGCACAGCGAGTCGCGGACTCATCTATAGTGCCCGCCGCCGATCCCGGTTGAAAGCACGCACCCATGGGAGGGAGGCCCCATCGGTCTCCCTCCTTGCATTCCTCCTGTTGCCGCTTACTTCGTGCACCCGGTGAGCAACGGGGCCGTGCCGTAGAACACGTGGTGGATCAGCGCGATCACGTCGCGGAGATCGGCCCGGCAATCGTTGTTGAAGTCGATCTGCGAGTATCCCCCGATCGGAATGTACTTGCCGTAGATGGCATTGACCATCAGGTGAATGTCGGCCACGTCGATTGCCGTGTCGTGGTTCAGATCGCCCGGGACGACGTTGCCGACACCGAACCACTCCAGCAACCTGTCCATCAACGTGGCGGCATCGGCCTGGCGCAGGAAGTACATCGGCAGGCTCATCACGGCGATCTTGTTCTTGCCCGTGTCGTTGCGCATGCCGACCGGACTGAACTGGCGCGACGAGTCTTCGGTGGCGGAGTTGTAGGCGAGCATGATCGTCGCGTCCGGGCCGCCCTTGAAACCCCAGAGAAAGCCCATCCGCCCGTGCCACGCCGCCGGCACCTTGGCGGTGTCGAAGACGACGCCGGGAAATCCCCCGGAACCGACCGCGCCTAGACAATCGATCGGCGTCATCTGGTAAACGTCGATGACGTCCAGATAGTCATAGAGGAAATCGCCCGGCCGCTGCTGGCAGGTGGTCCGGCAGTCGGCGATGTCCCCGATGACACGCCATCCCGCGACCACAAGGTCATTCCCGTACGACAGATACCAGTTGAGGTTCGCCCAGTAGTCGGGAGGCAGGCTTGTCCAGCTGGCATCATCATCAACCCAGATCACGGTCCGGAACTGGCCCAGCTCGGAACGGTCCAGTCCCTGCGAGATGTCCGGTGGATGATAGTAACTATGGACGTAGTTCCCCAAGACGCCGTGATAGAACGCTTCCTGCTCCGACGCCAGGGGATCACTCGGATTGCCGCCGGTCAGGTTCAGTACGAGGATGCCTTCATCGAATGTGGCACCGCGCGCGGCGGTCTTCGCGGAGAGCGGACTGAGGTTCCCATCCTTGTCCACCGCTTGTATTTGGTAGTAGTAGATCATTCGATCATCCACCTGCCCGTCGGCGTACTGGGTCTGACGACAGATGGCCACTTGGAGCGACAGGAAGGCGGAATCCGTTCCACGGAAGATCATGTAATGATCGATATCCAGCTCCACCGGATCGTCCCACGCCAGATCGATGCGGCGGAAACCGGCCCGCGCGTGGGCGCCACTCGGCGCCCGGGGCACGTGCAGAGGCGTCAGCGAGACTTCCGGCCGCACCGACGATTCCCGTTGCTCAACAGTGACACCGGTGACGCTGACATAGTACGTCTGGCCCTCAGACAGATTGTCGATCACGGTCGCGGCCGTTCCCGCACCCGCAACATCCTTGCCGTACTTGAGCGCCCCGCTCTCCGTTCCCGAGTACACGCGGTAACCGGCGATATCGGCTCCCGCCAGGGGCGCCCAGCTGATCGCCAGGGATGTGCCGTCGCCAACATCGCGTACCCGGAGCGAATCAACCGCCGACGGGGTGGCGGCAACGGCATAGATAGTCAGACCGGCCACCTTGGTCACCTCTGCCCAGTACGGCGGGCTGAGAAAGACGACACGGTCCTGCTCCGTGTTCTGGGCCGGGTTGACATCACCCTCGATGATATCAATCCAGTGGAACCCGAAGGTGTTGAACGGCAGCCAGTCCGAAGGCCGGGAGTCAACCTGGATGGTCGATTTCAGCCAGGTATGCTCGAGGGCCATCAGCGTTGCCAGACGGCCGAACGCATCCGATTCCTGAGGTGCGTTTACAGTCAGATAGGGAAGGCCCCGGCTGTTGAAGGCGATCCCGTCCAAATTGATCATGAACTGCACCGACAGATCAGAACGATCATTCAGCCACATGGCGACGTCGTAGCTGCCGGCGTATCCCTGCTCCCCCGCCCCAAAGGCGACGAACATGACCCGCTTGCGCGTCGCGATCCCATGGAGGGCCCGCGCTACCTCCAGGAGTGCAGCGACACCGGAGGCGTTCCGATCCCCCCCGGGAGCATAGGTCCAGTTGTCGGACCCGTCAGTCACACGGGAGTCGTAGTGGGCCCCGAGCAGCACGACCTCATCGGACTCCACTGTTCCCGGCTTCGTGCAGATCACATTGAACGCATCGTCGCCGCGGGGATAGTACTCAACGTCCCTGGCGAGGAACATACGCGTGTCCACGTCGGTGTATCCGAATGAACGGAACTTGGCGGCCAGGTAGTCCCTGGCCGCGGCATTCGAATCGGTGAAACTGAAACGCGTTTGAAATGCTTCCAGCCGGGACGCGTAGGCCACAAGCGAATCGGCTGAGATCCGCGCAAGAATCGTATCTAGGGCTGGGTCATCGGCGATTCCCGCCGTCGATGCCCACGACACCGGCGAGCAGTAGGTCATTGGGATTCTCCGGCCCCCCGTGGCCTGATTCGCCGCGGGGGAACCGGCTGACCCGAATACCATCGCTGTATCGTCGACGACTTCATAGGACAGACGCGCGCTATCGAGAACCACCAAGTCCGCACCGCCGGCCTCGATCAGGAACTGATTCCCCCGACGGTCAATCGCGTGCAGCCCCAAGGTAACCGCGCGCCCAAAATCCTCTGGCCGCGACAGATCCACCCGCACTCGGAACGTAGGGCCGATACCGTCCCGACCGACCGCGCTCCCGGCGGCAAGCAGCACGTGCACCGCCGCCAAAATCAGCATCCCGAGAACCCAGGCGGGAAGACGCCGGAAGCGGCCAGGCATATGGTGCGAATCTGCCCGGTATGCCGTCGGACGTGTGCCGACAGACCGGCAGAAGGCGGGGGAATCGTGGATGGGGATACGCCCTTGGGAACTCTGTTCACGATTCATGCATCCGTCCCCTCCCCTGTCTGGAATCTGCCGCTTCCCATACCGGGACCGGCCCGAAGGATCACAACATAACACACGCACGGCACGTTCCGCCGAGCCGAATTCCATCATTCTCTACCCGTGGGTGGTGCAGGTATTCCCGCGTGGCGACGGATTCGAACGGCCGGGACGCGAGGATGGTCCCGGAAAGGGGGGCGATATGGCCCGTCAAGCCGCGGCGACCGATCGACGTGGCAGGACGGGATGAAGGGCTCCGTCCTGCGGCCGGGATCCTCGACTCAAACAGCTTCTGACAGAGTGATTCTGTGACGCGATGATGACAGGGGTGGAAGCCGCCCGTCTTCGGGCGGCCACGATCAGTATCCAGGCGTCCTCGCCTGGCGTCCACAGGAAATGCGATCGTCTTGTTAGAGGCTGTCGGCCCCTTGCACCGAGGGTGCGACCGGGTTCGGGGGTGCTCGCCGGTCAGATCATGATGCGCGGGGGCGGCGTGGGACGGAATACCAGATATCGTCCCTCTAGAATCCGGCTGACCACGCGGACAAACCGCTCCGGCGCCAGACCCTGCAAACCGTACAGGTTCCAGTACTCCTTTTCCGTCTCGCGCGTGAATGGCACGGTCTTGCGTTTGGGCACGACACACCTCCCGCGGAAAGGTAGACAGCCCAGCGGGGAGGGAACAACCGAATCGCGTTACGATCGAGGCGGCCGGAGATTCGGCACCGGCCAGGTTGATGCAAGCGACGAAGAAGGGCCTTCTTGATGCCGGTTCCCACCAAGTGCCAGGCGAGGGGCGGTGCGAACCAGGCCGTCTCCAACCTTACTACGCGGCCAGCGGCCGCCCTGTTGAGACAAGAATCGCCGCGAATCCGGATTGCTCGACTGATACCGTGGTCCGAGCCAATCGTCGCGACTCAAAGAACACGAAGTTGACACAGTATGGCGAGACACCGGTGCGGAGCGCCCCGGAGCGGTACCTGCACGAGACCGAGAGACCGACTATTCAGGCACGACGGCCATGAGAGAATCAAAGCGCGCGACGCTCAGTCCGAATCTCGCCCGCACCAGCGAGGCGACCTCGTTTGCGGCCACCCGCCGTTCATAGGAATTCAGATCGATGGGGAGCGCCGCCAGCGCTTTGCGGTAATCACGCACGACCGCGAACGCAGCCGAATCGATGACCGGAGTACTCGCTTTGGTGGGCACGGCGCTGCCCACCGGAAGCGGGTCATGGGTTGTGTCCCCCGCCGGTATTTCCGCCATGATCGCCGCCAGAGAATCCTCGCCGACCCCGCCGGCCACTGTAGCTCTCACCAACGAATCGAGACTCCGTCGCAGCCCTGTGGACAGATCCTTCCAGCGCTCGTCCAGCACATCATTCATGCGATTCTGCCATTGCAGTCGTTCAATCGCCGCCTCCTGCTGCCGCTGTGCTTCCCGCCGATGCTCCCCGTACTTCTCGACAATCGTCAACGCCAGCACCAGAAGAACCAGCGTCCCGAGAACCACGACATCACGCACCCTCATCGCTCTCCCCCAACCTTCGCGGCCACCCCCGGCAATACAAGATCACTCAACTCCAAGAGAAACCCTCCCAACAGGCGAACATACCCCGGCGACAGAAGGCTCGCAAGACGATTCGCGCCCGGCCACAGCAGAATGGGCGCGGCCGGGCGCGAAAACGCAAGACTTGTTGGATCGGTCGACTACTCGAGGCAACCGAAACGCGGCAGGGCTCCCTCACGGAACACGTAGCCGACAAGACTCACGACATCCCGGACATCAAGCATGCAGTCACCGTTGGTGTCGGCCGCATTCAACGGCGTCGGCGCCGTGCCATGACGGAACACGCAGTTGACTAATCCCACGACGTCCTGCACATCCAGTATGCGGTCACCATCTTGATCGCCGGGCATGTACGGCGCCCCAACAACGTGCAGTGTGTAGGCCCGGTTGGTGGTGAAGCGGGAGGTCCCGACCATGCCCCAGGCGCTGAAGGTCACATTGAAGACGCCCGAGTCCAGCGGGGTGCCGCTGATGACTCCCGTGACGGTGTCGAGCGACACCCCCGCCGGGAGCGACCCACTCAACACCGCATACCCATAGAGCGACTCGGGGGAGCCCTTGGCGACGAGAGAATCGCGATAGGACCGGTATTGATTCCCGGTCACCAGCGAGTCGGTCAGGATGTGTACACCGTACTGCTCGCTGTAGGACTGGTCGAGAATCCAGTTGTCGGGGTCCAGGGTCATACTCGTCGGCACGAAGCTCGCGGTAAACTGGAAGTCCTGCTCGCGCGCGGTGTTCCACGCCCGAGAGACCTGGGAGCTGGACGCGTTGTAGAGCCGGAAGTCGACGGGCAAATCGAAGATCTGCTGCGTCGGCGTCTGCACCTGGCGCAGGTGCACATAGACCCGCTGGCCACCCTGGCCATCGGATTCCGCAAACCAGGAGGAGAAGTACTGCGGGTAGTAGTAGCCGTAAATCCAGTCGGAGAAGAACTCATGCAGGTTGACACCTGAGACCGACTCCGCGAGATCGCGGAACTCCTCGGTGGTCGCATCCTTGTATTGATGCGCCGGGTCGGCATAGTACGTGCGCATCACGCGGAAGAACGTTGAATCCCCCAGAACCCCGCGCAGCATGTGCAGCACCCAAGCGCCCTTGTCGTAGACGCGGTTGTCGAAGATGTTGTTCACGCTGGTGGTATCATCGACATAGATGCGCCCGCCGGTCCAGTAGGCCATACTGCTCATGTAGCTTTTGTACGACGCCGTCCCGCCGAGGTGTTCCGCCCACAGCGCCTCGCAGTACGAAGCAAACCCCTCGTTGAGCCAGATATGATGCCAGTCGCGGCAGGTGACCATGTCCCCCCACCACTGGTGTGACAACTCATGCACGATCACGTACTCGTTGAAGCCGAAGCTGCTGCCGGCATGCGAGGAGACCGTCTGGTGCTCCATGCAGCCGCCCCAAGTGAAGTGGGCGATCCCATACTTCTCGGTGATGAACGGATACTCACCGAAAACCGAGGCCAGAAAGTCGATCTGGCTCACTGTTACCGGCCACGACGTGAGCGCCGTCGCGAGCTTCTCCGGGTACGAGTAGAACCGCACAGGCATCGAATCCACATCGCCCGGACCGTAG
>Ga0315277_10002586_pt1 | contig 25125 bp, 36 predicted proteins | sample YL17G05_15_MG_FD_203695 | JGI IMG/M metagenome (GOLD analysis project Ga0315277, IMG submission 203695) | Sediment microbial communities from Yellowstone Lake, YNP, Wyoming, USA - YL17G05_15 | ecosystem: Environmental > Aquatic > Freshwater > Lake > Sediment | place: USA: Wyoming | collected... | reverse complement strand
GGGAGCTTGCGAAGAGAGATAAGATAAGATTTAGGCATATCGGAAGAAAAGACAGGCTGCCAAAGAATATCGTTTCCGAGATGGAGAAATTAGAGAAAGAGACAAAGAATTATAGCGACTTTAATGTGCAGTTGTGCCTGGATTATGGCGGGCGCGATGAAATTGTAAGGGCGATTAATAAAATTTTAAAGGAGAAAGTAAAGAAAGTTGATGAGATTAGTTTCTCGAAATATTTAGACACGGGGGAAATTCCAGAGCCGGACTTGATTATTAGAACGAGTGGGGAGCATAGGATAAGCGGGTTCATGCCCTGGCAGGGGGCTTATGCGGAATTTTATTTTGCTGACTGCTATTTCCCTGATTTTGGGCCTAATGAACTAAGGGCAGCGATTACAGATTACAGCAGAAGAATAAGGCGCTTTGGGGGCACTGCGAGAGAGGATTTGGATAAGTAGATATGTTTAAAAACAGGGCAAAATTTCTTTAATTATGCAGATAGAAAGAATTGCTGATTGCTTGGCGATACCTGAATAAATTTCTATTTGTAATTTTATATTAATTAAATCTATTTTTGTTATAAGATGGCTAATAATAAGATAATGCTGGGAGATGCTGAAAAAAAGGCAAGGGAGAACTTGCTGAGAGAGAGCTCGGAGGTTTCAGGAGTTGCAGTTAAGGGTTATGATTTCAATGAGGGGGTTAATTATGAGAAGTTGATAAAAAGTTTTGGAGGCGTCGGGTTTCAGGCGACGCAGCTCGCGAGAGCTATTGAGATAATAAATGAGATGATTGCCGAGAAGGCATTTGTGTTCTTAGGATATACCTCAAATATGATTTCATCGGGAAACAGAGAGATAATAAGATGGCTTGTTGAGCATAGCAAAATAGGGGTTTGCGTGACGACTGCGGGCGGAATTGAAGAAGATATAATAAAATGCCTCGGGGATTTTGTGATTGGCGATTTCCGCGCAAACGGCAAAGAGTTGAGGGAAAAAGGAATAAATAGAATAGGAAATATTTTTGTTCCAAACGCGAGATATATTGCATTTGAGAAGTTTGTTCAGCCGATACTTGAAGAATTATATAATGAGCAGAAGAAGAGCGGGAAGGCAATTTGCGTTTCTGATTTGATTTGGAAATTAGGCGAGAAGATTAATGATGAGAGAAGCGTATGCTATTGGGCTTTTAAGAATAAAATAAGAATATTCTGCCCGGCGATTACAGATGGGGCAATTGGAGATAATATTTATTTTTTCAAGTTTAAGCATGAGGACTTTGTTATTGATATTGCAGAAGATGCAAAGAGATTTAATGATTTGACAATTGGATTGAAGAAGTCGGGCGTACTTATCTTGGGAGCAGGAGTTGTGAAACATCATATACTTAATGCAAATATGCTGAGAAACGGGGCGGATTATGCAGTTTATATCAATACTGCGCAGGAATTTGATGGAAGCGACGCGGGAGCTTTGCCTGATGAAGCGGTTTCGTGGGGAAAGATACTGCCTGGGGCGAAAAGCGTAAAAGTTTTCGGGGATGCGACGATATTATTTCCGCTGCTTGTGGCGAGCACTTTCGCGAAAGTAAATTAATACACTATAATGAGCGGGAGTGCGAGGAGGAGAGCTTTGCTAGATAGCAAGATTATTTTAGTTCTTTTATAATGTTCTTGCCTTTATTTGTTAATTCGTAAAACCTGTAAAATTTGTCTTTAGGATTTTTACATTTTATCAACCCTTTATCGGCTAATTCCTTTAAAGATTTTGAAACGTTATGAATACTTACATTACATGCAGAAGCAATTTCTTTTGGGATTTTTGGTTTGTCTAAACATCGCAAAATTGCCTTTCTTCTTTCTCCTCGCAGAACAAAGCTTAATAGCGAATAATCAGTCATTAAAACATAGGTTATTTGTTATTTAATGGATTAGTCATCTTTTAGGTATCGTTAATACATCAAAAGATTTATAAAGAAAAGTTCACACAACTTTTTATGAATAAGAAATGGGTTTTGCCGGTTGGCTTGGTGCTTTTAATTGGACTTGTTGGGATTGTTGCGGCTTTGATTGATACTGAATATCAGCAACAAGTAAATTTAAACGACCAGTTTGGAACTATTAAATACAATGCTGTAGTGACACGTGGAGTATCAGAGGTATCTCTTAATCTAAAACAAGGGTGGAACTTGCTGCCTCTCGAGTTTATTGCTGATTCGGCAGGAAGATATTGGACTTTTAATCGTGAAGGTAAGACTACTTGTAATCAGGATATTTTTTATAATGTTTGGTATTATTCTCCTGAACTTAATGATTACTATCACATCCCTGCTGTAAATGATTCAGAAGGACAGATAAATATTAATGATTGGAGATCTCCCAAAACAAATAATAATGCTCTTTTGTTAAATGAATTTCAAAAGAAGTATTACCATGTTTTCTATGGCAGTGCTTGGATTTATTCTGAAGAAGATTGTGCTTTAACAACAAGTATGGATGTCGATTTTTTTACAATTAACGGTGGAAAAGACGGAATTGATTTTACTTATGATGAATTAACTCTCAAAAAGGGATGGAATCTTATACCTGTCGGCGGTATGATGTCTGTGACCAATCTTTCATTCGGCGAAATATTTAAGGGATGCGATGTTCAAAGGGTAAATGTTTGGGATAATGAGCATCAGAAGTGGTTAGCAAGCGAGGAAGAAATGACTGATTTAAGTAATTTTAATAAGGAAGTTCCAAATTTAGGAAGCATTTTTTCCACTATTGCCATAAAGACAGGTTCTGATTGCAAGCCAGCGAAGAATATTTATGATATTGCAAGAGGGATTGGTAATGGCACAACGGGTAAGTGTGCGGACTCAGATGGTGGAAAAAATTATGCGCTGAAAGGGACTGTTTCAGCACCAGATGAAGCAGGTACCGACGAGTGTTGTGATTTATCTGAGACAGAAGGATATGTTTGTTCTGGCAGTAATACTGGGAATGTTTTACATGAGTGGTATTGTAATACGACTACGTTAGGAGAAGACGAGTTTTATGAATGCCCAAATGGATGCAATAATGGGGGATGTATTTAATATGACAAACAAAAAAGGGATGAGCACATGGATTTGGGTTTTAATAATTATAATTTTGATAGCTGTTGGAGCAGGGGTTTACTTATGGATTACTGGCGGGGATATTAATTCTATAATTGGCGGAGGGAGTTCAATTTCTCAGCCTCCCGCATTGCCGAGCGGATAATTATTATTGTTTTGCTTGTGGCAGAGACGTTTGCAAAATAATGCCTGAATTATATGTTGGGGATGAATTATCAATGATAACCGCTGATATGATAATTGATGTCTAATGAACTAATATCTTTTTTTGTTTATAAATAGTTTTCCTGCTTCTGGGCTCCAAATATATACGATAAATCCCTTTTTGTCAATCCCTATTTTATTATTATCCCATAAATATTTGAGAATAATATTAAATGTCCCCCACATGATTTTTTTGGGCAATTTGTTGAAAAGTTCTGTTTTTCTGAAGTCCCCGCTATGCTCTTTGATAAATTTTTCAACTGCAATCACTGTTTCAAGCCTTGGACTTCTCGTAATTATCTCTTCAACATTGAATTTCATCTGGTTTTGCGTTTGCATGTTATCTATTGATTATATTATCAATTGATAGTATTTAAATGCTTCCTGCTTAAGATATTTGTTTGGGGATGAATTGTTAATTAATAATATAACAAGCGATGGGATTTGATAAGCTTTTAATATAATGATTATTTAGGGTATTTATGGCAAAAGAGACGAAGGAGCTTAAGGGAAAGATAGGGCTGGAGATACACGCTTATGTTCTCACTCGGGAAAAGCTGTTTTGCAGGTGCAAGGCTTCGCGAGAGAAGGGATTGAAGGAGAATACTCTGATATGCCCGATATGCACGGGGCAGGCGGGGGCTAAACCTATGCTGCCTAATGAAGAAGCTGTTAAGAAAGCGGTGCAGATTGGACTGATGCTTGGATGCAAGATAAATAAAGAATTGCACTGGCAGAGAAAGCATTATGACTGGCCCGATTTGCCGAAGGGATATCAAAATACTATTTCAGGGGCTTATGCTATTCCTGTTGGAGTTAAAGGGGAATTTGGGAAAATAGAAATATGGAGCATGCATATTGAAGAAGATCCTGCCTCGTGGAATCCTGATAGCGGATGCGTTGATTATAACAGAAGCGGATTACCGCTTGTGGAAATAGTAACTGCACCGGAATTTGAAACTGCTGGAGAGGCGATGGAATGGCTTAAGAAATTAGTGCACAATCTTGCTTATCTGAAAGCAATTGATTCTAACGCGGGAATTAAGGTAGATGTAAACGTTAACATCCCCGGCAAATCCGAAAGAGTTGAAATAAAAAACATAAGCTCAATTGAGAATATTGGAAAGGCAATTGAATACGAATTGGGAAGGCAGATGAAAGAGGGTTCGGTGAGAGAGACGAGAAGATATGATGAAGCAAAAGGAAAAACAATAAGGATGAGGGGAAAGGAAGAGGCAGAAGATTACAGATTTATTACAGACCCTGATTTGAAGGATATTGTTCTTGATGAAAAGCTTGTTAAAGCGTTAAAAGAGAGTTTGCCAGAGAGCCCTGATGAGAAACTCGCGAAGATGATTAAGAAATACAAGATTGACAAGGAAAATGCAGAGATATTGACAAAAAATATTGATATTGCTGATTTTACAGAAGAAGTTGCAGGAAAGATTGATATTAAATTTGCATTGCCTTGGATTACTGGCTCGTTGTTAAGATTGCTTAATGATAATAAGGCAAAGATGAGTGATGCTAAAATTGAGGTTGAGCATTTTGTTGAGCTGCTTGAGCTTGTCAAGAGCAAGAAGATTACCGAATTGCAAGGCAAGACAATTTTGAAGAAGTTTTATCCTGCGAGCTTTTCGCCTCTCGCGAAAAAGGTAGAAGGAAGGATAACTGATAAGAAGGAACTTGAAAAGATTGCGCGCGAGGTGATTGGAAAGAACAAGAAAGCTGTTGAAGATTATAAGAAAGGAGAGAAGAAATCGTTTGAATTTTTGATGGGGGAGATAATGCGAGCAACGAGCAAGAGGGCGGACTTTAAGGTTGCGCGGGATGTTCTTGCGGGGCTGTTAAAATAATAAGATAAGATAACCCTATTTGTTTGATTCTTTTATCTTTTTGCTGACTTCATTGTATAAAGGAATAAAGCAGGCTTTTGCTATCAGAATTGCGTCTTTGACTTCCTCAATATTTGGTTTATACCCATAATAGTTCATATTATGGCGCAAACGCCTTAAATTATCTATTATTTGGATTGGACGTTCTGTTTTGACGCTCAGTTTGAATAATTCTCCAATTTGCTCTAAATGGTCGCTAACCTCAATTCCCTTTGAAGTTAGTAATGCATCACCCAACATTCTAAATGACTCATAGATATTTCTAATTATTGTAGTGCCTGCTTCTTCTTTTACAGAAATTGTCAATGTAAACTCCATCTCTCTTTTCGCAGCTTCCAATATGCTTATTGCATTTTTGATATCTGGGCGCTTGTATCTTATCATGGTCTAACCTCCAAAAATCCTGCAAGCACAATTCCGTTTGCTATGTTTGCGAACAAATTTAAATCAATCTTATTCCGCGAGAATATATGAAGATTAACTTTTATATTTTTTCTATTGCCTATTTGTTCAAGCTTTCCGAGTTCATGAATCTTAAGTTCGTCATTTCCAAGAACTTCTACTGCTATGTCAATATCGCTCTGCTCAGTATCATCTCCTTTGCGATAGCTTCCAAATAAAATGATTGCTTTTGGATTGGGGATAATCTTGTAAATTGCATCAAGTATTCCTGATTGATAAATTAACTGAAGATGATAAGGGACTTTTGAGAATAAGTTAAATGGATGAGAGATATTGCAGCTTATTCTCCAAATCCTGCCGAGAACTTCTTTATTGAGAAAGCCCTGCTCAACAAGTTTCAAAACTACTTTATTGGCAGTTGTTTTTGAGATGCCTGCAGATTCTGACAAATCATTCAAGCTTATTTCTCTTGACGGGAAATCAAAGAACCAGTACATTACTTTTATGACTGCTTCCATCTCTTCCAGTTCCTTAAAGTGTTTCTCTTTTCTTGTTGGAATATACTTCTCTGTTTGCATAATATCGGTAACATAAGTTACTATTTAAACTTTTCTGCTACCATATGGTTTCTTTAGTTACCTTATGAACTTCTTGGAAACCGATGAAGGGGGGTTCAAGGCTGCGAGAGAAGCGCTGATGCGGGCGCTGAAGAAGTAACAAAAGGTTTATATTCTATATGCCGTACATGTTCGTATGTGGATTGCAAAGTTTATAATAAAGCATGACTGCATATTAGGAAATAGGACTGAAAAATTCAAGATAGTGTTGCAATCTTCAAATCCTTTGGTTTACAAAGAAAGAGGGAAAGTTGTCAGCTCTTCAATGCATTATATGTCTGGAGATAAGGAAAGCATAAATAATTTTGTTAAAGATTTGTCTAAGGATAAGAATGTCATAAAAATAGAGAGAAAAGGAGATATGTTTTTCTTATTAGAAAAAGCAGAGGAAAAAGCAGTGCAGTTTTTCACTCCTAAAATTATCTTCGCAAAACCTGTTCTTATGGATTCTAAGGGCTATGAAACCTGGGAAGTTGCTTCGTGGGAAAGGAGAGAAATTGAGAATTTTATAGGAAAGGTTGAGGCGCATTTTGAGAATTACAATCTTCTAAAATTTAAAGAGGTTAAGATAGACAATGTATTTTTTCCAAGATTAATGCCCAATCTGACTGACTTGCAGAAGAGGGCAATAGAACTTGCTATTCAGAAGGGCTATTATAAAAGTCCAAGAAAAGTTGATTTGAGACAATTAGCTAAAATGATGAACATTTCTCTTTCAACTTATGCACAGCATCTGAGAACGGCTGAAGAAAAGCTCATTCCGAATATATTATACTATTCTGCTTGATTTTACTGCCGTACATGTTCGGTAAAAACCTTATCTAGCTTCTGGTTGCTACTTTGCTATGACAAATAAACTACCAAAGTTTAAAGGAGAACCCTTAATCGAGATTCCACAATTTATCCCGGTTATTAACTTTCTTGAAGGAGATTTCGGAAAGGCGGTTGATGCTGAGGTTCAAGGAAAATATGGAAAACATCGCGCAATTTCTGTTGTGAGATACGACCCTGAAATGCACGTTGTTGTTGGTTCTACTCCTTTTTATTGTGTTGCTGTCAATGAATTTATCGCTTCAGAAGGATTGAGAACAGTTAATCCGGCGGATTTGTTGAGAATGCAAAGAGCTCGAATCTTACCAATAGGACAGCACGAAGATACTGCTTTGGTTTTAGGAACAGAAGGTGATCCTAATAGATACTTAGCTAGACATTTAATGATGCAGATTAGAGCAAGACGTCAAGACAGAGAAGTGCCTGCTCCTGCAGTAATACCTTTATCAGAAATAGGATTATGTGTAGACCAACATTCTCCTCAGGGACTAAGGTTTAAGCTTAAAGATTGCGCACAAGTCTTTTATGATTTATCTGTTTTAAATAAAGATGGAAGATTTTCACTTAAAGATGTGGATGATGAGACCGGATTACCTAATCAAACCAGAGACAAAGGAGATTATTACCTTTCTGCAGGAGATTCAGGTCTGTCTGTGCTTCGTGTTAGCAATTATCATGGGATTTACTCTGATTGTGTGCACTTGGAAGAATCTAGTTCTTCTGGCAGAATAACTGTTATCAGCACTGACAACAATTCAAGAAATTTCAAGATAGGGCGGGCAGCGCTCGAAAGGAGGTTGCTTAAAGGTTATTAATCTTTAGGACAAAGCAAAATGACAAATACACCACGAAAAGCTGAACAGGCGTTAGAAAGAGCAATGAGAAGTGATTGCACCGAATTGATTTCAAAATATGAACGATATATAGACCGCGAATTATGTTACGGAGACAGAGAGATATCTATTTCGGGTCTTTTGAGTGATGATGGACCTTCTCCTAAAATTATAGAAAGAGTAGTCCGGGGATTAAGAGAGATATATCAGAAAGTGGGCTGGAAAGTAACAAGACATTATTTTAAGAATGATATTGGTTGCCCTCTTTGGTTGTATTTTAGGAAGAGAGATAAGAAAAGAACGAAATGACAGTTACACCACGAAGAAAGGCGGAATGGGCAAGAGAGATAGTATCTTATAGATACTCATATCGTATTCATAAAATCAGGGAGTTAGAGAAACTAATTGATGAAGGATTAGCAACAGGAGAGAGTATTATAAATATCTCACGAGTTTTAATAGGAGAATATTGTTTTCCTCAGGAAAGGGATATCCTTTATGAAATAAAAAGAATGTATAATGCAAGAAAACTGAACATAGTATCTCATCATTATAAAAATGCGCCTCTTAATGAGTGTATTTGGCTTTCTCTTGATCAAGAAGAAAATAAGAAGAAACAGAGAGGAAGATGGTGAAGTAAATTAATAATTATTTCTTCTTCATTGTCCAAACAACATAGATTACAACAACGAGCCAGATGGCAATTAATGCTATTTGCCCGATTGGGAAGGCAGAGGGGGCGGCTTGCGCTGTTTGCGCAACTTGCGCTGCGCCTGCTACCATGTCGGCTGCTTTTTCTGTGGCTGTTTGCACTGATGGCGCTTGCGCGAAGGACGCGCCCGTCTGAAGATTTGAGTACCATAAGATAAATGCAGTGAATAAAGCCGAGAAGAACACGACTGGAACGACCGACTTGAGCTTTGAATAGACATTTGTTTTCTTTGGAGAGATGACAATTAGCTTATTTGCAACTTTAAACATGTCAATTTTCTTTCCCTTTGCGCTCCAGAAGAAATTCTTGCTTTTTTCCACTATGCCTGCTTCCACAAGCCTGTTAAGATTATATTCTACTGTGTTAAGAGGGATGTTAAGCTCTTTTGAGATATCCGTTTCTGATGCCTCTTTCTCAGCAAGGAGGTTTGCTATTTTCCTTGATGTCGGGTTTGCAATGACTTCACCGAGCTTCTTGGCTTTTTCATCTTCAAGAGAAAAGAGGAGATATTTTTCTACCATGTTATTTTATCTTAAAGACAGCTGAAACCCTTGCACTTATAGTTTGCTCGCCTGGCTGGATATTTGTTGTTGCGGTTTTTGCTTCTGATATGTCTGCTGTTTCGCCTGCTGCCATGTAAATTGGCCAGGGGCGATAGTCAAATGTAGAGTCGGATATTGAGACAAGAGAGCTGACTTCCTTGTCTACTCCTGCAGCAATGCTTTCTGCCTTTAATTTAGCGTCTTCTGTAGCTAACTTGAGGGCTTCTGCCTTATACGTGTTTTGGCTTTCCTGCGTGAGCTCAAAATTAATATAGCTTAAGAGAGCACCAGCATCAACTCCTGCGTCTATGACTTCGCCCGCCTTGTCCTTGTTTGCTGCCGAGAGCTGGACTTTAAGAGTTTGAGTTGCTCTGTAGCCATTGAATTTCTGCTTATTGTCTTCCCATGTATAATCAGGATAGATATTGTAATTCTCTGTAGTGATGTCTTTCCTTTCAAATCCTTCCTTGATGAGGGCTGTAAGAATATTATCTACGATTTCCGCATTGGCATCTTTTGCATCCTTTGCTGTTAGGTTAATTGTTTGCACATTAAAATAAACGCTTATTAAATCAGGAACGGCATTTATCTCTGCCTGTCCGGTTGTGCTTATTGTGGTTCCTCCCCTTAAGTCGTAGAAGACAAATATTCCTATGACTGCAAGCAATATGACTGCTCCAACAATGATTGCTGTTATCTGAACTGATTTTTCCATGATTAATCAAGTAAAAAGGGATTTATAAATCGTGCGATGTGTTCCATTGGGGTTGAAGCTAAGAAAGAGTTTAAATATACTTTTTTATTAATAAGAACATGATGAAACAAAGAAAAGCAAGCGCAGCTGTTATTGCGATAATCGCTGTAGCGGTAGTAGCTGTTATTGCGATAGGATTATTTCTTTATCCTTATCCTCCAAGCCAGCCACCCCAGGCAGATGACACCGGCTCAACACAACAGGGAGTTCAGGAAGTTGTAAATGCTAATAACCAATTTGCATTTGAGATTTATTCTGAATTAAATAAGAATGCGCAAGAGAATATGTTTTATTCACCTTATAGCATTTCTTCTGCATTAGCAATGACTTATGAGGGCGCGAAGGGGCAAACAGCAGATGAAATGAAATCTGTCTTTCACTTTCCAGAAAACAGCGTATTAAGGCCAAATTTTGCTGCAATTTATAATGAGGTCAATAAGGGAGACAGCGCTTATGAGTTAAAAACAGGCAATGCCTTATGGGTTCAGCAAGATTATCCTTTTCTTCAGGATTATTTGACTACAGCAGAGAAATATTATGGAGGAAAAGCAGCAAACCTTAATTTTGTTGGAGAAACAGAAAAATCAAGGCAAACAATTAATAGTTTTATTGAAGAACAGACAAACGACAAAATTAAAGATTTAATCCCTGAAGGAGTTCTTAGTCCATTAACAAGATTAGTTCTTACAAACGCTATTTATTTTAAAGGAACATGGGAATGGGAGTTTGACAAGTCTGATACGCGTGAACAAGATTTTGAAATTGCCCCAAAGAATATAATTAAAGTTCCAATGATGTATATGAAGCCTGATAAAGCTACATTTAATTATGCTGATACGGGAAACTTGCAGATTCTAGAACTTCCATACAAAGGCGAGAAAATCTCTATGTTAATCTTACTGCCAACTGAAAATCTTAATAATGTAGAGCCTTCTTTAACAGCTGAAAAACTTGCTGAATACAAATCCCAAATGCAAGAAACAAAATTAGATGCAATTTATCTTCCTAAGTTTGAATTTGATACCAAATATTCTCTAAATGAGAACCTTAAGGCTTTGGGAATGCCAACCGCCTTTAATCCTGATTTGGCAGACTTTTCAGGAATGGATGGAACAAAGAATCTTTCTATCAGCGAGGTAATGCACCAAGCTTATGTCAAAGTTGATGAGAAAGGCACTGAAGCAGCGGCCGCAACTGCTGTTATGATGATGGCCACGTCAGCAGCCCCGGGAACTATCTTCAGAGCCGATCATCCTTTTGTCTTTGTAATTCAGCAGAAAGATACGGGAAATATTCTGTTTATGGGAAGAGTCAGCGACCCGAGCAAATAAAGCAATGAGTTCAATTAGGATTGTTTCTTTAGAACAAGATTTCAAGGACAACGGCGGCGATGAAGATTATTGACAAGAGGGCGATTATGAGCCAGTTTATTGGGATTTTATATTCGGGCTTGCGGTTGCCGAGCTTCTTGGCTTTTATATTCATTAATAGGGCGAGAATTCCTGTCAGTCCGCCGGATACAATTCCTGCTACAGAAAGAATTGCTATGAAACTTGCTAATTTGAAGAAGTAAACTGCAAGGAAAAGAACTAGGGGAACAATTGAGCAGAGAAGCCAGCCGTTGAATCTTCCGAGCTTGAAGTCAAAGCGGAACATGTCTCTTATTGCTATGCTCAAACTGAAGAACGCGGTAAACATTGTCATAATTCCAAGCAGAGAGAAAAATCTTCCGAGCGAGAGAGTGGCTATTTCGCTTACGCTTGAGCCGAATACTCCCACTACAACAAGCATAAAGATAAGATATACTGCAAAAGGGATTGCTACACCATAGATAATTACTTTTTTCATTAGGTTTTCTTGCTGAGAGAGAATGCGCTTGACTTCGGGCAGGGCAGAGAAAGCGAGAAAGCTGAACAGGATTACGCCGAAGGGCGTAAACAATTCGGAGCCGATATATGTCAGATTAGATGTTTGGATTTTGCCTGCAAAGAAAATTACAACAAGTGCAACAAGAGAGAGCACGATAAACATGCTTATCCTTTCATATTTCTTTAGCGCTCTCAATCCCTGGTAGGTAAGATTGGCAAGGATAAACCAGAATAATAATGAGAATATGAGAGAGTAGTTAAAATTGCCAAAGGCAAGATAGCTTAAGCTCTGCCCCTCTGCCATAAGATATGCCAAAAGCGCTGAATAAATCCCAAAAATCATCGCAAAAAACATAATTAATTTTGCGTTCCTGCCAAGGTATTTCTCGGCATAGCCTGTTAATTGATGAGTTGCTTTTGTCCTAAGTATTACTTCGCCGAGATAGAGTTTTGTCAACAGTATGAAGAGCATTACGGAGATTAGGTATGCAACTCCAATTGGAAAGCCCGATTTACCGACTACATAAGGGATGCCGAGGAAGCCCGCGCCTATTGCTGTGCCTACAAGGGTTGCGAGCGCGGGGAAGAATTTTGACTTTGCCATTTTGCCTCTTTTTATATGATTGAATTAGGAAGAAGGATATTAAAAATCTAATGAAATTGCCTGTTGTTATATACGCTCGCTTATTGTTAATAACTAATGATTGAAGGGCTGATGGCAGGGACTTTTTGCTCCCGTTTTGGGACGAAATTTCATATAAATTCTTATAAACTTAAAAGCTCCTTGTAAAGTATGGAACCTTTGGAAGATGTTCTTAGGAAAGCTGAAAGTTTGAGAGGGCAATTAAACGCTACCAAACAAAAGAAAAAACAAGTCACAGAGAAAGTGGAGTATACTGAAGAAGAATGGTACCAGGGGCAATTTTTTCCAGTGATTAAATCTAGGATAGACACTTATACTAAAACAACAGAAGTTCCGGACGATGATAGTAGAATAGCAGCGATGAACGGCATCAGAGAGCTATTTGAAGCTTCTAATTCTATTGAAGTGCGGCGTTTGATTGTAGATTGCTATGAACATAATAGCTCCAATAGAGTTAGGCATGCAGCGGGAAAAGCATTGGGCTTATCATGGCTATCAAGAACAATGGACATACATCCTGTTCTAACAGTAATCATCGGCGCACCAGTCGGCACAGCAGCCGTTTTCGTGGCTATGGGTGCGGTTTACGGGATTCCCAAGTTAGTAGATTGGATTAGGGAGTATTATAAGTAAGAGTGCTGTTTGCATTGATAATAATTAATAACAGAAGTAAGGGTTGATGGGCTCTTTAATTAATTTAAAATACTTGAAGGACAAAGTATTTTAAAGCGTCTGTTTTCATGATATTTGTAGGGCCCATAGGTTAACGGACAGACCACCCGGCTTCGGAGAGACGAGGGTTCGAGAGAACCTCGAAGCAACCGGGTAATCGAGGTTCAACTCCTCGTGGGCTCATTTAAAGGAAAGTAAATTATACTTCCAGAGTTTCGAACTATTTATAAACAGGGTTTTTAATTGTTTTTTATGGGTTTTCAAATAGACAAGAAATCGATAGAAGAAATAAAGAAAAAAGTAAAGAGAGAAATTGGAACAGGTATTTCACCTAAAACAAAAAGTATCCTTTCTCAAGTGGAAAGTCAAATGTATCTTAGCGGTTCTGGCTTGAGTGAGGAAGAATTTGAAAAGAATATGGTAGCTCGTTTTAATCTTGTGCAATCCGAATATAACTACCGAGTAAAAATTCCTATAGAAGGATTCTTCAAAGCTATGGAATCGTATAAATTGTTTTTAAATTCTATCAGCGAGGGTTGTTATTTATTGGAGCAATTGCCTGAAGCAAGTGAAATTACAAAACAGGATTTGCTTGATTTGGACAACAAAGTAAAAAAAGAGGGTAGGGGAATAAACAAAATTCAACTACAAAATGTGATGACAAACTTTGGAGTTATAGTGAGTCAAGAAAGGATTATTTTTGATAAGATAAATAATTTACCAAAGACTCAGAACGAGAGGGCAGTCATCTTAAGATTAGAAGAGCTTGTTAGTGCATATGGAGCAATATTTGAGCTTCTTGTTCAGTTGTTATATGAAGTTAACGATGAAATAACTAAATTTTTACTTTTAAGAAATCTGCAAGATAAAAACTTCCAAAAATATAGGAGAGGGTTTGAAAAAGATAAACTTACGATAGAAAATATGATAACGATTTTGGGAGAAGCCGAAAAATATTGTTCAGTTAAGTTTGTTACAGATGTATTTGACAGCTATCTTAGAAAAGATATAAGAAATATGGTTTTTCATAAAAGGTATAAGATAGAAAATGGGTTGATAATAGAAAAAGACCTTTCGAAACCAAAGGGCAAACTAATTGTTCTTACGCAAAAAGATGTTTATGATGAATTTATCAGAATTATTACTGTTTTTAATTGCTTCTTTTTGAATCTTTATTATCAACATCTTCCGAGATTGATGGGTTCTATAGAAAAACTACGGGTTGTTGCAAATTTAGAAAAAGAAATGAATTTGGAATAGTTTTTTCAGCTTCTTAGAGTCCAATCATACTGGGCTGGAAGGCCGTCTCTTCTCGTGTCGCAGAAAAGGGTTTCATCGTGCCCGTATGCGCGGGCTGTTCTATAAAGAAGGATTTGCTTTTCTGCCTGATTTGGCTTTCTTAACTTGTCTTTGTTAGCGGGGTCTTTAAGCGAGCGGTCTTCTATGAGGACGCTGTCTAAAGTGCGCTTGCATGCTTCAACCATTAACGCAGAAGGAATAGCTATGTTTGACATTTCCAAAGGGGTCAGATTGTGCTGTTCGTTCCAGTAAAAGTCAAGAAGAGCATACCATCCCGCGACTTCGTGCTTGCAGAAGTTAAATACATGAGGGTCTTCTTTTTCATCAATCCATGGATATCTGATTCCACGATATCTTTTGAACTCACAAGTATGATCGGTTCCGAGGCTGTGAGCAAGAGCAAACTTTGTTCCATTGTCCACAACAGGGACCCCTGTAAACCTAAACTTGTATCTTTCTGACTTTCTTTCACTAGAAGGGACTTCAACAACCACATCAGCGCCATATTGCTCAACTTTTCTTGCATTGTCATATGGCTTTACTTTTATTCCTGCCCAGTTTACCTGATGGGCATATGCATAGATTCTTTCTCCGTCAAGAATCTGAGGTAGGGCAACTCTTCTCCTTCTTCTATCATTTCCTATAACAGGGGCAAATGAGTAGCATGCGAAATCAATGTTTCTGCCTTTTCTCTCTTCAAATGCTTTTCTTCTAAGCTCGAGAGGAATTGTTGCATCCTGTGCCGCATCCGCTATGCTATGGAATCTTCTTATAGTAATTTCAGGGCCGTGCTTCAGGAATTTGATTGGCTCTTTGCGGAATGAAGGAGGAACCAAAAGATATGATGGAATAACAAGGAACTCTCCCTCTCCGAGTGTTACTAGCTGCTGTATGTCTCCTGAGAAGAGCCTTCCGGCTCTTTTTTTTATTTCTGCCACGCTCGGCTCCCTGAAAAATGCTTTTTCTGTCATGATTTAATAGTGTGAAAAAGTGTAGTTAAATTAGTGTGGTGATTAGGGTTACCTCATTAGTAAGTTATATAAATGAGAAATTGCCTTATTGTTGTATGAACGGGTTGTTAATGGATAATGAGATAGGTTGGGTTAGTGGGACAATGTTGGAGGTTGGAGATAATTATGGCAGACGTTAAAGCAATACTTCAGGAAATGGGCTTAACAGAGAGCGAGGCTAATGTTTATCTGGCTCTTTTAGAGTTAGGTCCTAGCTTGGCGGGGAGGATAACGCGCAAGACGGGAATACATCGAAGAAATGTTTATGATATTACCGAGAGATTAATTAAGAAAGGGCTTGTTGGATATATAGTTAAGAATAACAGGAGATTTTTTGAGGCAGTTAATCCTGAGAAGTTTAAGGACATTTTGAAACAGAAAGAAAGCGAGCTGGATGACGTGCTTCCTGGATTGAAGGAATTATATGAGAGTGCGAAGGAAAAACAGGAGACGATTTTCTATAAAGGAAGGGAGGGGCTTAAAGCGGTTTTTCAGGAGCAGATTTCCGAGGTGAGCAAGGAAAAAGAGGTGCTGATTTTAGGGGCGTCTAAATCGGCATTTGAGATATTGCCATTTTATTTCAAGTGGTATGACATTGAGAGAGTAAAAAAGAAAATAAAAGCGAGGATAATTGCGTCTGAGGATTTGGGAAAGAAGATTCCCCTGTCTGAAGTGAGATATATCCCCCAGAAATATGCAAATCCGCTCGCAATTAACATTTATGGGGACAAGGTAGCAATCGTGCTCTGGAAAAAAGAGCCGATTGCGATTGTTATAAAGGAAAAGGAAGTCGCGGATGCGTACAGGAAATATTTTGAGCTGATGTGGGCAGGGGCGAAAAAGAGGTAAGGGAAAGAGGAAAGGGTTAAAAGAATGAATTTCTTAAGTGGAATATGGCTTATGCAGTTTATACAACTGATAACTTTAGAAAAGAGATTGAAAAATTATCAAATTCTGACAAGGAGATAATACAAAAGATATTTTTGCAGCTTAAAGAAAATCCTTATGTGGGCGATCAGATAAGATACAGATTCTTCAGGGAGAAGAGAGTGCGAGAAAAGAGAATTTATTATCTTGTTTATGATGACTTGTCTGCAGTTTTAGTTGTGGCTTTTGGCGGGAAGAAAGCCCAGCAGGAAACAATTGATGAAATAGTTAAATGCTTTCCTGAATTTAAGCAATATTTACAAAATCAATTAAATCAAGGGCAGTAATTAGGCAACTCTTTGTATTCTTCCTGCTTTTACATCTTCTAAAGATTTTTTGAATTGCTTTACTAGGTCTACATCAACTTTTTTTAGTATTATCATATCATCCATTCTTTCTACAGCTATGATAGAGCCCTCACTTATTTCTAGCTCGCTTCTTATCTTTTGAGGGATTACTATTTGTCCTTTTGTGCTTATCTTTGTTATTTCCATTTTGTTAATTAATTCTCTTATGTAAGAAAGTAAGATTTTCTTATTTATAAATGTTTTGGTATGTAAAAGGACAATTGCTCAATTATCTTCTGCTAAATCCTCTTTAGAATCTTTGTTATCTTCTTTGTCTTCTTCTTTATCTTCATCTTCAACTAGCTCTTCATCCTCATCGCTAACAACCTCATCATTTTCATCTCCACTATCAGCTTCAAATTCAATATTATCCAATACTCCTATAATTTTATCGAGTTTTGCATTAATCTGCTTGAATTGCTCTTGAGACATTCCAGAGCTTGGCGAAGAAGGCCTGTCTCTTCTTGGACTGAAACTTGAACTTGAACTTGAGCCACCTTCATTTCTAAAGCAATCGCTGCAGAAAACCGGCTTGTCTCCTGTTGGCCTGAACGGAACTTGACATGGTTGCTTGCATTTGCTACAGATAGTGTCATGCATTTCAAGAGGTCTTCTTCCGAATCCGCCGCCTCCGCGTCCACCAAAGCCTCCGCCTCCACCGCGTCCTCCGAATCCTCCGCCTCTTCCGCCACCAAATCCGCCAGAACGTCCCCCGAATCCTCCAGAGCGTCCGCCAGAACGATTGCCAAATTCTCGGCTTCGGTTGTTTGATCTAAAATTTTCCATAATAATCTTCTTTTATCGCGGTTTATAAAACTATGTTATGTTTGGGGCAGAGGAAAGGGTTAAAAGAAGGAGCGTTATTTCTATAATAACATGTCATTCCTGGACAGGATAAAGAAGCTTTTTGAAGAGAGCCATGAGCCAAGAGCAGAGAAAATATCTCGTATCACCCTCAGCGAGCTGCCTGCAAGAGTGGAATTGCTTGCAAATAACAGGCAGGCATGGAATCAGAAACTGAAGAAGCAGATTAAAGAGAGAATCTTCCAACTTGAAAAGGAAACAGGCATTGCAATCGAATCGCTAATGAATTTTGATCTCTCAAAGAGGAAAGAATACGAGAAAATTAAGCATACTGTGCAGGAGAATTTGAATCTTTACACTAGCCAGCTCGGCAAGCTGGGCAGGGACCTTGCGAAAATAGAAGAGCATGAGTCATCCAATTACTTGAAAAGAATATTTTCGCTGGTTAATGAGTTTCTCAAGGTTTCACATCTTCCATATGAGAAAGCAACCTTTCTTGTAGGAAAGGAAATGGCCGCGGCGAAAAACGAAGTGATGAGATTTGCCCAAGATATCAGCGCAATTGCGGAAGAAAACAAGATGCTTTTTGAAGAGGCAAAGCTTACAGACAATGTTTTCAGCTTGTCCAGTGAGCTCAAGCAATCAGAGGCTCTCAGCAAAGGCGTTCAGGATGAAATTGCAGGGCTCAGCCTTAAGATAAAAGAGCTGGATGAAAAGCACAATGACATCAAGTCAGAGATAGCGCGCATAAAGGAAAGCGAAGAATACAAAAAAGACATAGAGAAGAAAGAAAATCATCAAAAAGAGCAGGCAGGCATAATCAAAGAGATGGAAAAGATAAGGAAAGAAATAGATTTTAAGGCATTGGCAAGAGTGTTTCATCATGACAGCAGGAAAGCAGGTATAATAAAAGATTATTCAAATGATTTCAAATCAGCCCTCAAGGCAGATGAGAATCTCAGGATAATTGAGATGGCAGAGTCCTCGCAAAACATTGATGTTTCTTCCCTCAGGCAGTTGAAAAACGAGCTCATTCAACTGGATTCGCATATTGCCCTTGAAACAGAGGCAAAGATAGCTTCCCTTTCTGATAAATTGAAGAGAATTGAATCTGAAAAAGCCGGCGCAGAGTCGGATATCTTAGAGGAAAGCAAGAAGCAGAACCGTCTCGCAAAGAAAAAGGAAAAAACCCTCTCAGAACTCAAGCAGCTTTTGAGGCGGCTGGGCGTTGAGGTTGGGGAGTGAGGGGGAGAAAGGGTTAAAAGAAAACTACTTCAATCCCGCTTTTTTCAATGCTTCGCTTATTCTTCCCTTGTTTGAATTGTAGAAGTCTATAATTGACTTGGCATCTTCAGGAGAAAGTTTCTTTGCATAGTATTTTGAGCCGTTTCTTTTATATCTGAAATTATCAAGGGAAGACATAAATGCAACATCAAATCCCTTTTTGGCAAGAAATGAAATTGAGCCCTCGTGCGAATAAGACTTGTATCCTTCTGCTGTTAATAGAGCATCGCAAAAATCTCTTAATGCATCATAAACATTTTCGAAGATTATCTTCGGAAAGACGCTGACATTTAGTTTCATTGCGTCAGATGCTCTTTCTTCCATATCTTTGACCAGGGAAATCGCAAGCTGTTTGTCCGGAGATGCTTTCTTTACCTCTTTATCGCCAAGATAGTAATCAAAGTCCCTCATTTTTTTCTTTCCAGGTGCCCGTGCAAAAGCATTCCATTTATTAAATTTATGTAAAATTCATTGGACATCTCTTCATAATCAGAGATAGTTATGTGAATTTTTCTTTTTAGTTTTTCTTCAAATTCGTCCAGTTGGGCAGGTTTTCCGCCTTTTTTCAGGGGTTTTACAATTATAATGTCTATATCGCTGTTCTCCGTGTCTTCTCCCCTGCTGTAACTGCCGATAACAGATATAGATTCCGGATCAAACAGTTCAACAAGATATTCAATAATGCCCAAATCGTAAATGCTCATAAAGTTAAATTCGCGCTTCTTTCTGACGAACTTTTTGCTTTCTAAATCAGCAAATATTTCTGTAAGATGCTTCCTCTTCTCGACTTTGGCAATTCCCTCTTTTTTTAGCGCAAGCAAGGCAGCTTTTACGCTATTTGGATGAACTTTTGCAAGCCTTGCCATCTCCCTCAAATGAAAGCGGTAGCTGGGTCTCTCAAACAGAAGAGTAATTATCTTATTGTATATTTCTTTAGCCATTTGTATATATAATTGTACATCTGTATAATATAATGTACATTTATAAAGGTTTTGGTATATCTGCGGAAGGGCAAGAGGGGTCGGGGTGAATTGCCCTTTTTGAGGGGAGGCGAAGCGTAAGGGTTAAAAGGAACTTCGTCTATTATCTATTTATGAACATCAGAAAAGTAAAGACCGCAAGAAGAATAGGATATTTCATATTGAAAGAAAATCATAGAAATAAAATAGATATAAAATATTTATCGAATATCAGTAAAGATGTTTTAAGTGATGATACGGCAAGGATATATCTTTTTGTCCAAGACGGAATTATTAAAAAAATAGGGGGTTCGTCTGGGAAAGGGGGAATTAAAGCAACTATGAATTTTTATACTTCTGCTATGACTGGAAGTCCTGGCGTTCCGAGATTCGTTGTTCATTTACTTATAGAAAAAGCATTAAAGAAAAAATCAAGAGTTGCGTTGTATATGATAACTTCTCCAAAAACCCTCGCCACTATTAGCGGTTTATTTGGTTATAAGAAAGTTGAAATTGCAAGTTTTAAGGAAATGGAAAATTTCTGCAAATCTGATTACTTTTCAAAAGAAAAGAGGTATCCTGATTGGAACTTTCAAGAAAATCATGAACCCTATCCAACAGAATTAGCACAACAACATAATATTTATCATCAAAATAGACTAAAAAATAAGAAAAAATAGATTTATTTTTTAGATTTTATTTTCCACCTATTTCCCGATCTTTCAACTTTATGATTTTTTTCTAATTGGGTTAATCTTGTCCAAACATAAGTGTAAAGAGTTCTATTGGGATATTTTTCTTTAGATTTGACACTTATTTCTTTTGTAGTAGCTTCTCCTTTCAATTCTTTCAAAATATTTAATACGTCTTCTTGGCTCATTTTCTTGGTGGGCAAAAAATTATAATTTCATGAGAACCTTTTATATGGTTGTTAGTTCCGTTTTCTATTCTATTCTTGCCTATTCTTGTTTCTCCCTGCCCCATGGTATATTGCCATATTGGGAAAAACTGCTGAAATTCTTTATAATATTCTCTTATCGTTGGACAATCGTTATAGGAAAGAATAAAACCGCCTTTGTGATTTTTAAGTAAATCTCTTAAAACTTCATGGGGAAAGTTTTTATGATGAACTGGTATATTCCTCATGGGGTATATTCCTTTAAACATCTTTGAATCCTTTCCAATAAAATAAGGAGGGTCGCAATAAAGAAAATCATTAGGATATTTTTTAATAATCTCTTGAAAATCTGCGCATTCTACTTTAAGATTTTCTGGCTTAAAGTCTCTAATTTTTTCTATAATTTTCTTGTATCTATCTTCATTTAAATAAATATCAGAACTCCAGCCCATAAAACCTGGGCCATAAGATAAATTAAAGTTATAAACAAAATAAACGGCAAGAGTTAATGGGTCTAATGTAATTTTCTTTTTCCAAACGTCATTTAAAATTAATCTTATTTTCTCAAACTGTTCTTTAGTGGGTTTTAATTCTTTAAGCTTCTCATAAAGAAGTTTTGGTTGCTCTATTTGAAACTTCCAATAATTGCACAAAATATCAAAAATCTCATAACCTTTAACTTCTAAGCCTAAATACTTGCTCATAGCAATCTCGATAGAACCCCCACCAAAAAAAGGCGAGATAATTCTTTTTGTGTTTGTAGGCAATAATTCAATAACATGCCCGACAGCTAAGGTTTTTCCTCCAGCATATCTAATTGGAGAGCATGGAACCCGTTTGTATTTATTCATACTCCTAGGATTTTTACTTTTAATTGAGTTTAGAAAAACTTCTTTCTTTTCTTTTAATGTTATTTCTTCTCGTGATAAAGACAATTGTTTTTCCATCTCTTTTTTCTCCTTAATTATCCTTCTCTTCACCATCTTTTAATTATTTCTATTCTCCTTTATTATCTGATAAAATATGTCTATCCACAGCCCTAAAATGCTTCCTATGAAAAACGCTAAACCCATTGCATTTTTGCACTCCTGAAATCCACAAGCAACCATGATAATTGTAGGTACCTATATTATATAAATCTGTCGGTGCCTACAGAGTAACTTTATAGTGGTGTAGGTACCAACCTTTAAATATTAGTTCTTACTTAATTAATTATGAAACTTCAAAAGCAATTATCAAACAAAAGGGGCGATAAAACGTATTATAAGTATGTTCTCGTTATTCCAAATGATATAGTCAAGGAAGCGGGTTTCAAGGAGGGGGAGGAGCTGGAGGCGGAGGCGAGGAAGGGGGAGATAAAACTTAAGAAGGTAGAATGAAAATAAAAGTAGATACAAAACAGAGCATAATTAGATTTTTTAAGTTTATTATTCCGCTGTTTATCTTAACTTTTGTTATTGCTTATCCATTTTTATTTTTTTCAACATATATTCACGAAGTTGCTCATGTAAATGTTGCAGGGAAGAACAATATTAGCATGATAATAAGAAATATAAATTATATTCCCGATATCAAAAATATTTTGGTTTGGGGACATGGAGGAGCTGTTCCAATTTCAGAGAAAGAATGTCAAAAATTCAATAATTTGCCAGTTCAGCAAAGGAAAGAAATTACGCATGCAGGTGTTACATGGAGCATATCTATATTTACCTTATTTTTTATAATTTCTTTAACATTACTAATAAAATATTGGAAATTTGTGCTTAAAAAAAGCCCTTTTTGGTTTTCTTTTTGGATTTTAATAACTTTACTCTTTTTTGCAATAATTATTTTCGGTTTGATAGGGAATGTTTTCTCACAAGATCCTCTTAATGATTGGAATCTCAAATATCTTAATTGTTCTGCAATATTTCCTTAAAAACTTATTCTTCCTCTAATTTAGCAAATAATTCCCCATGGCTTTTATAATATTCATATATTTCTCGGTTTATATCTGTTTTATTTTCTTTTAATCTCAATAACAACCCATATAACCAAAGAAACTTATCTAAATCTTCAAAAGAGATTCGCTCAATTTTATTTTCTCTGCAAAGTTGGGTTATTGCATCTAAAAAATTTAAAAAATTTCTCTCATCTTTCCAGTCTGGTAAAAATTTCTTCAAAGCAATTACAACGTATTTATCATAAAGGGGATAAGTTTTTTTATCATGGAAATAACAAAATTTACTTGCAAATGATAAAAGATTTATAGTTTTATTTTGAAGAGTATTGTTCCATTTAGCGACCTTATCAACAATTTCTAAATTTTTTCTCTTTAATTCATCATCTAAACTAGAAATTTTATAGATATGCTCTGCGACAGAAATTTGATCTTTTAAATTTGTTTTATACAAGGAGTCAATAAGTAAAACCTTTATCAAAATTATATCTAATTTTTTATTCTTGGGGTTATTAGAAAAAAAGCTTGAGATGGTGTTATTTGCAAGGTTCCATTTTTTAAGATCCTTGTAGATATTTCTAGCGGCTTCTATTTGTTTTTCACTTATCATTCTTCCTCCAAATCATCCCCTCATGCTTCTCCTAGCGCCTTCAGCCACTGGCACGTTTCACAATCCTTGTGCGACCCGGGTATTTTGGGCTTTCTGACTAAATTAACTGCATATTTGAAAACCTTAATGGCAGACTTTGGATGCATTGAGAGTCTTTTGGGTTCTGCCCTGAAGATAATCCCCTTATCCGGGGTGCCTGATTCTGGCGTGTAATATATCAAGTATCCATAATCTGCTGTTTTATAGCCATGCTTCTGAAGAAGGAATGTGTAAGTGTCCAGTTGAGTTTGATATGCCTGAAGGAATTTATCCTCTTTTTCATCTTTTGGAGTTGCTGTTTTATTGTCCATAGGCACGAGAAATCCTTTTTCATTGACAAAACAATCATCCATCTTGCCTGAAAGAACAGCATTAAGCTCTTTGTCAAAATATTTCAGCCCTTCCCTTAATTTTTCAGCTGTTTTCATGTCAACAAGCTTTTCTTTCAATTTCCCTCTTAAAGCGGGGGGCGTTTTATTTCTGTATTGGTCATAATATTCTTTTTCTAACCTGTCCATCTTATTCAGAACACCGGGTAAATGAAATGCCAATGGAACATTATAATCTCTCCAAAAGCAGGCAGGACATTCAAGTGCGGAGCCAAGCATGCTTGCTGATAATTTTACTAATTCTTTGTTTGTCATTTTATTCGATTTGCTCCTTTTTTTTGGTTATATCCTCCGGAATTCTATATTCTTCCCATTTGACTTTCTTTTTATTTATTGCATCTCTCAGAGTCACTTCCCGTGGTTTAGTGACTTTGGATTTCCCGCTTTTTACTTCTACAAACTTCACTTCAGTTATGTTATCTTTATCTAATCCTTTGAACACTACAAAGTCAATCGGCTTACCTATAAACTTGCATTCTGTTGGGCTGTAAGGGAAATCAGGCAAATATGGCGCTAATTGCTCTGAGAACTGCCCGCCAAGAACTGCTCTCGACTGTTTTATTCTTTGCTTAATTATGTCAGGCAGATTTTCTTCCCATCTTTTGTTTTGCATCCATTTTCCGATGGCATAACCTACCCAGACTAAAAAAGCGATAATAACAACCAAAATGATTACTTGGTAAAATTCCATTATCCCATCACTCCCATCAACTCTTTAATATCATCAATTTCAAAGTCCGCGCCGCTCCTGCCCTTCTTTCTCTTTTTTGATGGTTCGCCTATCCAGCTGACTTCCCCGTATCTCGCGAAGCAGGTTTTAATCCCTAATGCCTTTGCAGGCTTGATATCTCTCTCAACTCTGTCTCCAACCATCAACGCTTCTTCTGGCTTGACTTTCAGGGCTTTCAAAGCTGCCTTGAATGGGGCATAATGAACTTTTGTCTTCCTGACATCAGCAGAAGTTATAACAACATCAAAGAACTCATCAAGATTCATTGCCGCCAACCTTAGCCACGCCTCCATCCTTGGAGCATCGCTGATTATTGCCAATTTGTATTTCTTCTTCAATTCCAAAAGAACAGGGATAACATGAGGGTAAGGCACAAGATATGTCTCTTTCTCTTTCCTGTAGGCAACAACTCCATGGGCAACTATTCGATAATCTACTTTACCTTTCGCTTTTTGCATGAATTTTTGAAATATGGTCTGGTATTCTATCCCGTATTGTTTGTATAAATCAAAGAGAATCTTCAAAGCAGCCCCCTTCTTCATCTCAAGCCCTGCGCCAATCATGGCATCAACAGCGGCCTCGCACGCCTTTTCCTTCATCTTCATGAAGTCAATAAGGGTATTGTCCAAGTCAAACATCACCGCTTTTATCATGGTTAAAAGACGTCTGGCGGATATAAAACCCTTTCTCCGCAATCTACTTCTTACGCTTGAGATGCTTTGCGCAGTTAATCAAGCGGATATAATACTTTTTGCCTTTTTTTTCTATGACATTTATACAAGTATGCTTTTGCTCTCCAAGCGAGTTATACAATTCAG
>Ga0315277_10002583_pt1 | contig 25136 bp, 22 predicted proteins | sample YL17G05_15_MG_FD_203695 | JGI IMG/M metagenome (GOLD analysis project Ga0315277, IMG submission 203695) | Sediment microbial communities from Yellowstone Lake, YNP, Wyoming, USA - YL17G05_15 | ecosystem: Environmental > Aquatic > Freshwater > Lake > Sediment | place: USA: Wyoming | collected... | reverse complement strand
GGAAAAGCAACAAAAAATAGGTAAATACATTGGCAAGAACAGATATTTCAGGCTGCTTTTATGACTGAAAACAGCAAAGCCAAATACAAGAGGGTTATTCAAAGCCCTCAATTATTATAATCATACGCAAAAAAACATGGATGAATTTTAGATGTATCGAATTTAAAATTTTATCTTTCAGGCATCAATTGAATTTTATAGACTTTTTTAACGCTAAAATATTTATAATTTTTAATTGCGTTTGGAAATTTTAGTTTTACATCATCCATAATTTCACGTAAATGTTCTAAATTTTTTACAACGAATTCAACTTCGATATCAGCATAGCCAACCGATTTATCTAAATATATTAAATAAGGGTTTTGTTTTAGATAACTAAGTATAACTTCATTTTTACTATATTCTTTTAAATCTATGTCTACCTTGTAATAATCCCGATCTAATTTTGAGAAATCTAATTTTGTCCTAAATCCTTGGATCACCTCTAATCGTATTAGTTTTTTTATACGATTTTTTACAACTATGCTTGTTGTATGTAATTTATCTGCAATTTCTGTAATTGGTAGTCTTGCGTTCGGAGCCAAAATTTGGAGAATTTTACAGTCCATATCATCAATTTTTACCGGGGAACCTCCGCCAGTAATTTCAAATTTTTTCCTATCAACTCGTTCATCCATTAGAAATGAGGAACGATAGTGAAATAGTTCGATATACAGTGAAAATACTTGCTTTTCAAAGTAGTCTCGGTATTTTTCAAGTGTTTTTTCCCAGAATCTATAGAAGTCATGGATATTTTTTACCCATAAGATTATCGCAAGATCGAATCTTCCTTCGATAGAAGCAACCCAGTAAATATTTTTGTTTTGGATGAAATAGTCTATAATCTCTTTTTCGATCTCTGGATTTGTATATTGAAATGTCAGATAGAATCGTATACTGATATAGCCCAGTTTATATGCATCGATTACTGTATAGAAGTTTTGAATTATTCCTTCTTCAACGAGACTTTTTACTCTAGAAGCAACAGTATCTTTTGAAAGTCCAACTTTCTTACCAATAGATCGAAAAGATTGCCTGGAATCCAGATCAAGTTCGTATAATATTTTTCTATCCTTTAAATCTAAATTTTTCATTTATTTTATCCATATTGATATTTTTTTTTGAGTATTAGACGTTTTTGGCTGCTTTTTACATCATACGTTTCATATTTATACTTCGTCTTACAGATAAATTGGTGATAAAAAATGAAAGTATGTGTGGAATGTCAAAAGACCCTTGGAATTACTGAAGGTTATCGTCATCCTACAATGGGTAAAGATAATCTTTTATGCAGCCATTGTTTTGATATTGTTTTTGAAAGCGTTGAGAAATACAGGGAATTTATTACTCCGTATGTTGGTTTTTTCAATAAAAAATCATCAACTACGAACAGTATCAAACACATTTTCAACACATTTATATTGCATGAGAGGATATTAAATCCTAATAAACCCATTTTTTGGGGGAGGAAGCAAAGAATATGAAAAACAAAATCATAGGAATTTTTGTCTGTATGCTGTTGATAACGACTTGTGTTCTACCAGTATGTGGAACACTTAGCGAGAGTACAATAAAAAAATCATCAGTATCCCCAGGAGACTATCTGAAAGTCATGTTCTTTGGTAATCGTCTCCGTTCTTATAGGATTCATGTCCCACCGAACTATGATGGTTCTAATCCTATGCCACTAGTAGTAGTGCTTCATGGGCATCCTGATAACGCTGTGCATATTCAATCGATTGGTATGAATGCAGAGGCAGATGAGAAAGGATTTATTGTTGTGTATCCAAATGGACATACTTATTCGATACAATGGTCTCTGATGAATTTAATATATTTTGGTCGATGGGGATACTTTTGGAACTGTTGGGATTATGATACTATTGACGATGTTGGTTTTTTACGAAAAGTTATTGAAACACTCCAATCAACTCTTGAGATTGATTCATCAAGGATTTATGTTACTGGACTTTCTGGTGGAGGATTTATGACCTATCGTGTTGGTGCTGAACTCTCTGATATTCTTGCTGCTATAGCACCCGTTGCAGGGACTATTGGTGGAATATGGATGGATAAAAATGGAAATGACTTACCACCTTATACTATCCCTAAACCTGAACATCCCTTACCTATCATTATTTTTAATGGGATGAATGATTCACTAGTTCTTTACAATGGTGGTAAAAGCCCTAGTGGCGATACCTATCTTTCAGTCAATGAATCAGTTGCTTTCTGGGTAGAACATAACCAATGTGACCCAACTCCTCAGATTGAGATAAGTGAAAGTAGAAATATCATTAAAAAAACCTATGCAAATGGAAGTCAAGGTTCCGAAGTTGTGTTGTATACCGTTGTGGACGGTGTTCATGGTTGGTTTGGTGCTCCAGATTGGCCGTATGAATATCCTTGTGAAATCTCAGCGACTGAACTTATTTGGGATTTCTTCGCAGCTCATCCAAAACAATAACTAGCTTCTAATAAACCATCTTTTTCTTTTTTTATATATTCCTCGTTAAAAACATAAATATATAGAGTATTCCTTTCGGACTAAAACTTAAATAACTCTGTTCTCTCCTCATTTTATATAATCCACGATAGACCGCGTATTATCCTATAATAATTTATGATAGACCATGAATGATTTGAAATAAAGATTTATATAAAAAGTAAAGCAGCTCTAACCCTCATATTCCCCTATTACAACCAGTGAAAGAAATATGAAAATATAAAATCCGATTTTTAATAATTTCAGCATATATTCAAATATGAACGTTTTTTATTTAGGTTTGTTAAAAAAGAAGATGCCCCTTTTTGGACATTCGTATAGGCTAAATTTTTTAAAAATATCTAGATGTTCTCGTCTCTCCTGGTATGTGTGTCTTTTCATATGGTATTTCCCAAACATTTTCTGACAGTTCATATAGTGTCAACGCCCATAACCTTCTTTGATGAAATATGAAAACGAAAAAAAGTTTGATAATAATTGGGCTAGTGACCATTGCTGTGATAGCGGCAGGGACCGTATTAGGTGTTAATCTCGTGTTAAAAAAACCTATAGAAAAACAAGCATCATCGACTATCTATTGTAATGTTGAAGATAATAATTCAATGATATCAATAAAAAAAGGAGATCAAGTGAATCTCACGTTACAAGATTACGGCGATGGCGGGTACACCTGGACGATAGTTACTCTCGATGAACAACTCCTCAAAAAAGAATCGGAAAAGCTCAACTGGGGCAGCACAGGAATGCTTGGTGATTTCGGTAAAGACACCTGGATATTCACTGCCTTAAACACTGGGAGTACCACTCTTAAACTAGAATGCGCACGATCATTTAATACAACAGATATCGCTCAAACCTTCGTTGTAATCATCAACATCCAATAATTATTTTCTCTTTTTTTCTTTTATCATGTGATTCGCACAAAAAACCATAAGAATTTAACAAAAATTGGTTATCGAAGGGCTATTCTTTTTAAACCATTGGCAGTTCATACAACTACCATTCATGATTCCAGGGTTGCCAGGTTTCATTCTATTTGTAATCCAACACTCTTTCTTAATACCTAACTGATACACAATACAATGACTTTTTGTTTCATTAAGGCAATTATGAAATTCCCAGCAATGTGATGGTTCATTTTTGTTATTTTTCTTCCGCATATATATCTTTTGAATAATTCCTTTGATTATAATATTTTTGGATGTTTAGACCTCTTCAACATAATTGCATATCATTCGTACAAAAAAACATTCGTTAAAACTGTGTTAATGCTTCTGTTCTAAAGATATGTTTTTAAGGAAATAATTGTTACAAAATTATAATTAAGGTGGAGGTAAGGTTTTGACAAAAACTATCGTAGTGAATGGATGTATGAGAATGGAAAAAAGCGACACAGCCAAAATCCTGACTCCTTTTCTTGAGGGCATGAAACAGGCGAAAGCTGACGTCGAGATGTTCTATATCAAACGCATGAATATACAGCCCTGCGAAGGGGACTTCACTTGTTGGAATAAAAACCCAGGGATCTGTCAGATAAATGATGATATGCAGCTCCTGTATCATAAAATGCGTGAGGCCGAAATACTTGTATTTGCCACTCCTGTGTATATCCCATTACCCGGACAGATGCAGAATGTGCTAAACAGAATGGTCGCCCTGATAGATCCCGTGATAAAAACCCATAAAGGTCGCACGCGAGCCAAATTCAGAGAGGATGTCAAAATTAAAAAAATGGTTCTCGTTTCGTCTTCAGCGTGGTGGGAAAAAGCAAACTTTGAAACCGTAGAAAGAATTATTCAGGAACTAGCGGAGGACGCAAGCGTCAATTACGCAGGAGCGGTACTGCGACCACACGTGCAATGGCTGGTTGAGAAATCCGAAAAAGCAGAAGAAATCTCTAGCGCAGCTCAACATACGGGTTTCCAGCTCATCAAAGAAGGAACGATGTCAAGGAATGACCTGAACATCATTGGTCAACCACTTGTTTCGAACACGCGTTTTTTGGAAGCTGAACGGAATGCATATCAATAGCGACGGATATCCTCTTTTTAGTAGTAATCCGATAAAAACATGAGTTAAAATCCATTTACTTTTAGCTCTATATTCGCAATAATACTTTGGCAACTGAAACAGATGTTGGTATGATTTTCTGGTTCTAATTCAGACTTACATATCTTACACAGCATGGTTTTACAATCAATGCCCTAATAATTAAATCTAATCTGTAAGGTTTTTATAAATTATAGTTTCTTTATTTACGTCAGACAAAACATATAAAGAGCTGGGACCATCTGAGATAGGTGATAAACGATATGAAAAAATTATACACACCAATAAGAAGGTGTAAAAAAGTTTATCACAGCCAGAGAGTTTCGCGATACAGGGAAAACCGAGGCGATTCTTCTTGAAGGAAATGACCTATAAAAATAGTGGCGTTGACATCGAAGAAAAAGAAGAGGCAATTAAACAGCTCATCTCAAGCTTCGTAACAAAACGAAAAAGTGCCATTGGTAAACCTATGGGGGGACACTACGCAGGACTTATCGAGTTTGGCGACTATGCACTTGTTTTGTGTACAGATGGTGTCGGAACCAAAGTCCGGATAGCAGAAACATTGAAGAAATATGACACAATCGGGATTGACTGCATTGCAATGAACGTGAACGACGCTTTATGCGTCGGTGCGGAACCGCTCGCATTTGTAGATTATCTAGCGATGGAGGATCCCAATCCAAAGATTACCAAAGAAATTGGAAAGGGTCTTGAGAAAGGTGCAAAACTCTCAAATATTTCGATTGTCGGCGGAGAGACTGCAGATCTCCCAGAACTCATCAATGGCTTTGATCTCGCAGGTACCTGTCTTGCATATGTAAAGAAGAACAAGATCATTCTTGGTGATGAGATTCACCCTGGCGATGCGATTATTGGGTTGAGTAGTAGCGGAATCCATTCTAATGGTTATACGCTTGCCCGAAGAGTGATCGAAGAAGCAGAATTCTCTTACGAAGATGAATTTCCTGATGACTTGTACCCAAGAAAAACCATTGGGGAAATCATGCTGACACCAACCAGAATCTATGTGAAAGAAATCCTTGAATTGTTCAAAAAAATCGATGTGCATGGACTTTCTCACATCACTGGAAGTGGATTATGGAATATTCCTCGATTAAAAGAAAAAGTAAAATACCTTATTGAAGACCCTTTAGCGCCTCAACCGATTTTCACTTTCCTTCAGAATTTCGGAAACATCGATGACTATGAGATGTATCAGATCTTTAACATGGGAATGGGTTTTGCTGTGATAGTTGCAAATGAAGACGTCGAAGAAACAATCAAGATTCTTCGGAACTACTCTGATGCCACCGTCAAACGTGTTGGAACTGTTAAGAAAGGAGCCGGGGTAGAAGTACCACACCTCAGCTTACACTACCATTGAAATCTCTTTCGTTGTGTCCTATGAAAATTGGAACTGTTGAGATACCAAATCGTTTTGTGCTTGCACCCCTAGCGGGGATTAGCTGCACTGCATTTCGTATGCTGTGCAAAGAAAACGGTGCAGGTTTGATATATACGCAAATGATTGATGCAGACCTCATCAGCGGAAAAACAAGAAAGGAAACTGCACAATTTTTAAACATTCAAAACAGCGAACGACCTGTGACCGTTCAGCTTATCGGTAGTGAAAAAAACGTTCTTGTCAAAGCAGTTCAGGCAATCGAGGAGTTCGCTGATATCATCGATCTAAATGTCGGTTGTATTGAAGAAGATTTTTTGCAGAAGGGATGTGGTGCCAGGCTTCTGAAAGATCTCCCGAGGCTTGAAACGTTGCTCAGAGCAATGGTGGATGCGACAGAAAAACCGGTGAGTACGAAAATCCGCATCGGCTGGGACAATCAACACATCAACGGTGTCGCAGTCGCACAGCTGATTGAAAACACAGGTGCATCCGCGCTCTGTGCACATGGCCGTACAGCAGATCAAGGGTATGCAGGGAAAGTCAACTGGACCATTATGAGACAAATTAAAGAAAAAGTCAAGATTCCCGTGATTGCAAACGGTGATGTTACCTCATATAACACTGGGCTTTCGCTGTTACGAAAGACCTGCTGCGACCTCGTAATGATCGGCAGGGAAGCACAACACTGCCCCTGGGTGTTTCATGAAAAACCAGTTGATATCAAACAACAAATCCTCCGCTTCATCGAATTGTACGAGCAATATGAATTACGACAGTCACCGGTGGAGGTCGCTGATCATGTGTTCTGGATGCTGCGGGATTTCACAACAACAGAGGACACCAAGAAGGTTCATTTGATTACCACCATCCCTCGCATCAAACGATACGTAAACTGGTTATCCTCCGGATAAGAGGTATAAGATACCAACAATCACGAGTTGATGCAGCAGGTAGATTATCAATGAATGTCGTCCCAGGAAACAGAGCAAACGGTTTATGATGAACTGCGAATGATCCTTCAATCTAAAGCTCCGTGTATTGCTCTGATACAGACTGTTTCCAAGAAAGATCCCAATCAATATTACCCCGAACCACGGCAACAACGGGAAATAATCAAGTGTATAGAACTGTGCGGGAATGAATCCTACCCACAACAACCATGGGAAATCAACAGTGACCGTAATTCTGAGAACAACGCCGATGCTAATGCATAATAATCCAACCAGGAATGCAGAGAGACGGGACTGAATAAACGGGTACGCAAGAAGAATCGACAGACCAATGCAATGTAGAACCCCAAAGACGATGAATCCATTATGTGGATAGATCAAGGTGACTAGGGTGATAAGAAGACCAAGCCCTAAAATACTGCCCCCTCTTTTGAAAAATTTTATCCGGAGTTGATTCTTGGTCAAAGTGCGTTTTACTCGTGAATAACTCAGGGTAAGAGAGATACCAACCAACAGGAGAAATAACGTCCCAACTGGATAGATATAGAGAAGGACTGGAAGGGAGTTTAAATCTGCAGAGGTGAATCCGAAGAAATTCAGATCAAAAATAACATGATACATAACCATCATCAGAATAGCGATGCCGCGGAGAGTATCGATTTCCCAAAATCGTTCTAAAGATTTTGTTTTCACATGGAGAACGGAAAAGAAATCGTTTTATAAACCTGGTGTTCAGAAGAAAATAAGAAAGTAGCGGGGAATGGATTTGAACCATTGGTCTACGGGTTATGGGCCCGTCGGGATTTCCTGACTACCCCACCCCGCTATGAACGAGAATCACCACCTAAAGATATCGGAGTATCTTTCGGGAATATTGTTGCTTATACTTAAATCTAGTACCTACACAGACTGTATCAAATAGAAGAAACGTAAAATATTAATACCACAACGAAGGAATATATTAAGAGGAGAAATGATGGAAAAAACAATACAAACACGTTTGGTGAAACGACACTCACAGTTCCCCACTGTATGTATCTATTGTAATGCACAGATTCCTCCAGATAGCCTTCATTATGTCGAAGAAGGTATCACTGGACATATTCATTCTCTGATCGCACGGAAATACTGTTATCAATGCTACAAGAAACATGGGGATTCGCTTCTATTGCATTAATTAAAGAGATAGCGTTAAAAAAAGAAAGAGTTCTTGCACAAACATTTTTCATTACGTTATGTTATTAGCGTCCGCGAGATTTGCAGGGGTACCCGAGCTTGGTCCAAGGGGCAGGGCTTAGGAGTGCATCGCTATGGATTCAATAAGTTTGTTCCATGTTTTTGCACGGAGAGACCCTGTTGCGTAGGCACACGAGCGTTCAAATCGCTCCCCCTGCATCCCTTATTCAGAAGGAAAGGAAGATTCAATGAAAATCATCGCTTTTACGGGTATGCCTGCGTCAGGGAAATCAGAGGCAGTTCAACTCGCCAAAGACAAAGGAATACCTGTTATTAGAATGGGTGATCTCATCTGGGAGGAGACCAGACGGCAAGGAAAACCACTGGATAATAAAAACGTTGGTGACGTCGCCAGTGGCATGCGGAAAAAATATGGAATGGACATCTGGGCAAAACGAACTATTGAAAAAATCCATCCCTTGAAAAAATCACCACAACTTGTCATCGATGGTGTACGTAACATCGAGGAAATTGAGTATTTTAAAAAAGAGCTCGGGTTAGATTTTTTTGTTGTGGCGATTGATTCATCTGATGAACTGCGGAGGAAACGAGCGATCGCCAGAGGAAGAACCGATGACAGCAAGGATCTCAAAGATCTAGAGGAACGGGATAAGCGGGAGATTCATTGGGGTTTGCAGAAAGTCATTGCGGACGCTGACATCTTTATCCCTAACAATGGAAGCCTTGATCAGTTTAAAAAAAGGGTTCATACCGTGTTCAACAAACTCTAAGGAACGATACTTTAATCTATCTATTTTCAGATTAGGCGCCCGCGATTCGTATGTTCGAAGCAAAAGTAACCGTTCAACTTAAGAAAGGTATCTCAGATCCAGAGGGGGTAAATACTCTAAAAGCAATCCATCTGCTTGGTTTCACGAAAGTACAGCAAGTGAAAACCATCAGGACTTTTGATCTCTTCATCGAGGGGATGGATAAAAACCAGGTGAAAAAAGACGTCGAACAGATATGTCAGCGGTTACTGACCAACCCGGTGATTCATCATTATGAGATAGTTATTGAAGAAAAAAAGTAAGGGGGAGTGTGTATGCAATTTGACAGCTTATTCAAAAAAATTAGAGCAGATATTGAAACCTACGAAGTTGATCTGCATACTGCCTATGATAAACAACTCCTTGAAATTAGCAATCGGATGGAACTTGCATTAGCGCTTCCTGAGATGAAACGGATTAAAGAGTATTTTGGGAAACAAAAGAGGAACCCAACCGATATAGAACTGCAGGCACTTGGACAAGCCTGGTCTGAGCATTGCTGTTACAAATCATCAAAAGTCCCCTTAAAAAAATACGTATTCAACGTCGATGAAAAACGGATCATCGCCCGTGAGGACGCCGGTGTCATGGAGTTTGATAAGGATCATTACTATAGCGTTGCACTCGAATCCCATAATCATCCTTCTGCGATTGAACCATATGGAGGAGCTGCGACCGGTGTTGGTGGGATTGTAAGAGATGTACTTTGCATGGGAGCTCAACCGATCGCGTACATCGATTCCTTGTTCTTCGGACCGTTGGATTCTCCGCTTAAAAAACTTCCGAAAGGAGTCAAACACCCAATCTATCTTTTCAAAGGGGTTGTCGATGGTATTCGAGACTATGGAAACCGTATTGGTATACCAACGCTTGCGGGACAAGTCTACTTCCATGAGGGGTACACCGGGAATTGTCTAGTAAACGTCGGTTGTATTGGCATCATGGAAAAACATGAGCTCGTGCACAGCTGGGCGAAAGCTCCAGGGAACATTTACATCTACGTCGGTGGGAAAACCGGACGAGACGGCATCCATGGCGTGAATTTTGCTTCTGCTGAACTGACTGATGAAAGCGAGGAGAGCAGCAGATCTGCCGTACAAGTCGGAGACCCAATTACCAAGGAACCAGTGATTCATGCATGTCTGGAATGCAATAGAAAACAACTTTTGGAAGGCTTCAAGGATTTCGGCGGCGGGGGACTGTCTTGTGTCTCTGGGGAGCTTGCATACTCCGCGAACATGGGAGCAGAAATCCACCTTGACAACGTGCCTTTAAAGGAGGAAGGACTCAAACCTTGGGAGATCTGGGTCTCAGAAAGCCAGGAACGCATGATGATGCTAGTTGCACCAGAAAATGTCGAGAAAGTCCTGCATATCTGCAAACAATGGGATGTTACCGCAGCAGTAGTTGGAAAAGTCATAAAAGAACAAATCATCCGAGTATTCCTCAAAGGACAAAAAATTCTAGAGATGGACCTTGAATTCATGACCGGGGGGCCGGTCTATGATGAATGTCAAAGACCATTTATTATTAAAAAACAGGAGATTGCTGATAAAAATTTCCCACTGCCTAATTTAAACACAGTATTACAAAAAGTATTATCATCACCTAACATCGCATCTAAAGAATGGGTGATCCGTCAGTATGATCATGAGGTCCGAGGAAACACTGTGATTAAACCACTACAAGGAAAACTAGGACAAGAGACCCATGGAGACTCGACTGTCCTAAAACCTTTGGAAAATTCGTGGAAGGGTCTGGCGGTCACCGCTGACGTGAATCCACGGTTTATGGAACGCGACCCGTACTGGGGTGCGATGTCCGCGGTTGACGAAGCATGCCGGAACCTCATCGCGGTCGGCGCGGTCCCAGACGCCCTACTTGACTGTTTGAATTTTGGCAACCCGGAAAAACCAGAGCGGATGGGAGAGTTCTATGAAGCATGCCGGGGGCTTGGAGACATCGGCCGAGCTCTTGACCTGCCGTACGTCTCAGGAAACGTGAGTTTCTACAATGAGTCCGTGAAAACCGCAGTTCCACCGACACCAGAGATATTTGCTGTGGGAATTGTCGATGACATCAGAACCTGCGTCACCAGTGATTTCAAAACCAAAGACAACCTCGTCTATCTTGTTGGTAAACCCACTGAAAAAGAACTTGGTGGCTCTGAATACTACAACATGATGCAGATTGCAGGCGGGATTGTTCCAAAAACAAACCCGGAGATTCTCCAGCATTGTATGAAAGGACTGCTTGCGTGCATGAAGAAACAATATATCGCCGCGTGTCATGATCTGAGTGAAGGTGGTCTTGGAGTGTGCCTTGCTGAGATGGCGATCGGAGGAGATATCGGTGCAACCATTGACGTCGCAGAGGTTGCAAACGGACTACGGACTGACGTCAAAGTATTTTCCGAATCGAATACCAGATGGGTTGTCGAGGTAAAACAAGAAGCTCAAACCGAGTTCGAAAAACAATTAAAAAAAGAAAATATCAGTTTTACACTTCTTGGAAAAACCAAAGGGAATTATTTGATAATCAAAGATGGAACAAAAACAGTTGTTGATCTAAGTGTCGATATCCTGCGAGAATGCTGGCGGAAACCGATTTGGAATTCCATGGGATAAAAAATATTCAATTAAAAAATTATCTTTTTTTTACTGCCTTCATCCCACTTTCAAATGCTTTCTTATTGACGTCTTTGTATTTTTCAGGGGTGTCCTCAAGGATTGTTTCTAATAGTACCTCGGATTTGAACGGCAGTACCCCGCTTGCTGCAAGTGCTCCAAGCATCACCGTATTTTTTGTAATAATCGCACCTGTATCTTCTGCTATCTTTAACGCATCAATAGAATACAATTCAGCATGCATTGACAATTCTTTAAAAATCTCCTCGACTTTCGGGTATTGTTCGCCGCCCACCGCAACAGTAAATGGAATAATCGGATTTTTGTCCGTAATTATTTTTGTTTTTTTATTCACATAACAGATATTCCGCAATGCTTCAACCGGCTCCATGCTAAGCAAGACATCCGCGGTTCCACTCGGAAGTAATGGACTAGAGACATCACCCATCCGAACCGTACACACAACCGCACCACCACGTTGCGCCATCCCATGGATCTCCGAGACAAACACCCCGACCTTGGCTTTCAACGCAGCTTTCCCTAAAAGATTTGCAGCGGTGATTATCCCTTGTCCGCCGACACCTGTCAAGACGATGCTAGTTTTTTTCTTCATTGGTTTCCCTCCGCCGAGATTGCACCAAACGGACAGACTTGCACACAGTTCCCACAGCCGTTACATTGTGCTGCATCGATGTGAACGCTACTATCCTCCGCGAAGTACAATGCCGGACAACCGAATCTGCCTATACAGGTTTTACATCGTTTACAAATCTTCTGATTAATATGGTAAAGTTGAATCGCCTCCTTTGCTTTTCGTTTTCGCTGCACCTCAAGTAAGATACATGGTGATTTGCTGACTACGACCGAGGGGCCTTTAAACTCCAATGCTCGTTTGAATGCGGCGGTCGTTTCTTTAATTATGTTGGGATCAACAATCTCAATATGTTCCACACCACAACCTTTCACGACATCCTCGACTTTGATGAGTTTTGCTGGTCGTCCCATCCCATCATAGGGTGTCCCTGGGTGTGGCTGATGACCAGTCATTGCCGTAGTCCTGTTATCAAGGACTGTAATGACCACATCATGGTTGTGATGCACTGCATTTACAACCGGTGGAATACCCGAATGGAAAAAGGTGGAATCTCCCATGAATGAAATAATCTTCTGATCAGTTGCAACGGAAAAACCACAGGCCATCCCTGCGTTTGAACCCATGCAGAGTAACACATCTGCCATCTCTAGTGGTGGTTCTTTCCCTAATGTATAGCATCCGATATCTGTGGGAAAAATCGTGTCTTTTTGTGCTGCTTTCTTCGCCGCATAATACGTGGCTCGATGTGGACACCCGGGACAGAGCGAAGGTGGACGTCGTGGGGCTTTAAGCGCTGATTGAATTGGTTTGGGAAAAGGATTGTGAACCTTGAATATTTTTGAAAATGCGTCAACGACTATATCCGGTGTGTATTCATAGAGTCTGGAGAAATGACCGGTAGATTTCCCGTAAATCTTCACATTAGCACCGACATCATACGCGAGTGCTTTGAACTGGTTTTCAAGGAACGGTTCAAGCTCTTCGACAATCACAAGTGACGAGCATGATTTGATGAATTTCTCGCACATGTTACGTGGAATAGGATGCGTCATACCAAGTTTAAGAATTTTAATATTCAGACCCAGTTCCTCAACCATTTCTTTGACGTATGTATAAGAAACACCAGAGGTGACGATTCCGAATTCCCCTGGTTTCCCAATAGTAATGACTTCATTGAAGGGTGATGTTTCAGAGATTTTCTCTGCTGCCTCAAGTTGTTTAAGGAGCACCGGGTGTTTTATCCGTGCGTTCGCAGGAACTGTGACTAACAACGGATCTTTCTTAAAGTACCCTTTTTTTCGTGGTGGTTGCAATGCGTAAAGCGTGATCGGACCTCTCGCATGGTTCAACCGTGTTGTCGTACGCAGGAGCAAGGGGAGCGAGAGTTTCTCAGAGATATCAAAGCCGATCCGTGTCATTTCCTTTGCTTCTTGGGGTGTGGTTGGTTCCAGCATTGGTGCACCACCGAACAACGCGTAATATCGGTTATCCTGCTCGTTTTGAGACGAATAACAATATGGGTCGTCCGCTGTAACAATAATATGGCCACCGCGACAACCTACATACATGTACGTCATGAATGTGTCACTTGCGACGTTCAAGCCAACGTGCTTCATACATGTTAAAGCCCGTAATCCACAGAATGATGCAGCAGCAGCAAACTCTAGTGCGACTTTTTCATTAACAGAGTATTGAAAATAAAATCCAGGGTTCTTGTTTTGTAGGGTTGCTTCCTTCGCTATCGCGGAAAACGTATCAGCGATCTCCGAAGAAGGAGTTCCGGGGTAGGTGGTTGCAACATCCACACCAGCCTCGAGAGCACCGCGAGTAATCGCCTCATTTCCTAGTAATAGTATTTGCTTCCCTGGTTTATTCTCGGTCAGTTTCGACATCATAAACACCATAGAGGTAAAAGATATACATTTCTCCTGGATGTGGTAAAAAAAGAACAGCATATAAATCTAACCCTACTTAGAGATATCAGGAGAAAAAAACTGCCCCTAGTGTTGCATCTGCATTACGATTTGCATATACAACTACAAACAAGGTTTTTAAGACAGTGCCTATTTCGTAAGGCTGGAAGGAATTAAGCTGGTAGTTGTAGAGTGCATCCCATCCCTCCTAGTGAGACCAGCATCCTTCCCTTTTTTATCATAAATAATATTTTCTTGCCATGATTATGCATGGTTTTTTTGCACAAATACGAAAGTATATGTACTCAACAATGGTTACAGAAAAATTGGAGAGATTAAGAAGGAGTTATCGGGATCACTAACACGACTACCAAGCCTGTTCGTTATCCTGATTCTTTTCGATTCTTAACCACGTATAAACACTGGAGGGAATGGACATGACAGCAAAAAATTATGTAATCATGGAATACAAGTCTGTACCGAAACAAGTACCACTTTTCGAAGAACAAGATGATGGGAATCTTATTCCATACGTCAAGGAAACATAAACCGGTTTATCTGGTGATTTTCCACAGTTAATCTCTGGTTTACAATGGTTTATTATTTGTCGTACGTATTTTTAAACAAACTAAGACAATATTCGTTTAAAAAAATTCATTATACGACTGAATTGATAAAGGATTTCACAAAGGAAGAATCCATATAAATCTGTATAGTATTTGACGTTTGAATGGAAAAAAAAATTGCTCTCAGCATCGCAGGGTCCGATTCCTCAGGTGGTGCAGGGATACAAGCAGATCTAAAATCATTTTCATATCTTGGGTTACATGGAGTCACTGTGATAACCTGTGTGACCGCACAAAATACACGACAGGTCAGAAATATCTATAAATTACCCCCCGATTTTATTGAAGATCAAATAGAAAGTCTGTTTGATGACTTTTCAATTACTGCAGTAAAAACCGGTATGCTGTACGACGAAACAATTCTAAAGGTTGTTACTAAAAAACTTAAAGCATACCATATAAAACCCGTCGTTGACCCTGTGATGGTTGCGACTAGCGGTGATGCACTTTCGCATCCTTCATTCATCGCTTCATTAAAACAAGAACTCTTGCCTCAAGCATTGATGGTGACAGCAAATATTCCTGAAGCACGAGCGCTCACTAATATAGAAATCACTAAACAAAAAGACATTGAAAACGCATGCAAAAAAATCTGCGAACTAGGTCCGAATTACACCTTACTCAAAGGCGGACATTTTTCGGGAAACATGGTCACGGACATTCTCTATGATGGAAAAAATTTTTACACATTTACTCTCCCACGCATTCCCCAAAAAAAAGCACATGGATCTGGCTGTACCCTTTCAGCACTCATAACAGGATTCCTTGCATTAGGAGAACTACCGGCCACTGCTGTCAATAAAGCAAAGCACATTGTTTGGAGTATGATCCAAGAAGGATATTATCCAGGGGACGGCTCTGATGTCCTCAATCATTCTTCTACACTCCAAATACCACCTCTTGCCGGAAGTAATGAACAATTCTTGGTCTGGCTTCAGCTAAAAACCGCGATCGACACAATGGTTTCCTTCCTCCCCCCACAGTATATTCCTGAAGTCGGGATGAATTTTGCGTACGCGCTTCCAAACGCTAAAACACCAAACGACGTTTGTGCAATCGATGGAAGAATCACAAAACACAAGGGACGACTCTCTCTTTGTGGGACCCTTGATTTTGGTGTCTCGAAACATGTTGCATCGATTATTCTTGCAGCAATGTCGTATGATGCAACGATGCGATCAGCAGTGAACATTCGATATTCACAAAAAACAGTAGATCTCTATAAAAAAATTGGTTTTACTATTGGTTCATTTGACAGACAGAACGAACCATCAGATGTCACTTCGACTATGGAATGGGGAACGAAATACGTAATTGCCGAACTTGGTCGACTACCAGATGTTATTTATGATACAGGTTCTATTGGAAAAGAACCGATGATCCGTGTTTTAGGAAAAAATCCAGAGGAAGTAATTTTGAAAATCCAAAAACTACGGAGCACTTCGATATCATAAGATATAAAATTACGAAATATTTATAAATGATAACCCCGATTGGACCGCACACTAACCTAGGAACTAACAGAGAGGTAGAGTTTATGACAGCAAAAGAAGAAAGCGAAGAAAACGTGATCTATGTAGGAAACAAACCACCAATGAGCTATGTTCTGGCAATTGTTACCCAGTTCAACAGCGGATCAACCGAAGTGGTCATAAAAGCACGTGGCCGAGCGATTAGCAGAGCAGTCGATGCAGCAGAGATAACCAGAAATCGGTTTGCCTCCGATGCAAAGGTCAAAGAAATACGCATCGCAACAGAAGCGATCACCAACGAAGAAGGACGAACCTCAAACGTCTCATCAATCGAAATAGTTCTCGCAAAATAAACAGAAGTATTATTAAAGAATAATACTTCTTTCTTTTTATTTTTTCTTATACGGGTACAGCATATCATTATTTATTATAAAAAAAGAAGAAAAAGAGCTGAGATGAGTAGTTCGTATACCTGCGTTTTTTTATTTTTTTTCTGGAAGCATGTAAGCAATATCATCCCAGGGATGTCGGTACAAACCCTGCTTCAGACGTTTCTGATCAAGATAATGCCCAATCAACCCAATGCTCCGACCAATGACGAACAAACCGTTCAATGCGCCCATTTTAATATAGTCATCTGCTTCTTGTTTCGTCAGTTCTGATCTCAGTAAATCGACAAAACAAATCCCGATGCATCCATCTACGTTCAAAATCAGATTATCTCGTTTTGATGTGGTGATTTTTTCGACTTCTCGCGCGTAGTCAAGCAGAGGATTACTTTTGAAATGTTTCTTGGCATAGGAGCTGATGATTGTGACTCGCATATCAGGGTTGTGGATGGATTTTATGAGATGACCGATTCCCTGAATATTGGCGCCCTTTGCTTTCATGTCGTCAACGAACTGCTGGGGTGTTTTCCCTGCGTCATATGCTTCGGAGAACATCTGTGCTGCACCATCGATTGCACCACCGAATCGTGGACCAATCGTCAGCATTCCAGAGACAAGGGAAGAAATCAGGTCTTTGCCTGCACGGGTCGCAACGATTGTGTTATGCGCACCGGACACCGCAGGTCCATGATCGGCAGTCACCATGATTGCCATTTCAATGAACTTCGTCGCATAATCAGGGAGCAGCCGTTTGAACCATAGGATGCTAAGTACACCAGCGATGCCAATGTCTTTTTTAAACACCTCAGAGATCGGCATGTTCCCGTAGAGGAGTTCTTCGCCGCGGTCATCGGAAATCGTTGAGATGAAGTTTGCTGGTTTCCGGACCACTTTTGCCTTCACTGCCGCATTATAATCCATCGGGATCTTCACTGCAGCTGGCTCTGGCCGGGGGATGATGATCTTCTTTTTCACCAGATCGTTGTACACTTTTGCGATTTTCTCCCCATAGTCATCAAACGAGTTGGGTACGACAGCACCAGCTGTTTTCAACGCCGCGTTTTTTGCATCTGCAGTCTCCGATTCAGATCCTGCCTTTGCCCCGGCATGGCCGAATTGTACCTCGGTTTTAAACGCTTTTGAGCAGGTGCCTGTCACCCACATAACAAGAGGTTTGGTTATCATCTTTTTCTTCAGTGCATCCACAATGGTGTACTCATCGGATCCACCGACTTCACCTAGACACACCAGCATCTTAATATCAGGGTTTTTTTCATAGCGAAGCAGGTGGTCAAGTAAGGTGGTCCCAGGGTACCGGTCACCACCAATGGCGATTCCCTCGTACAGACCATCGGTGTTCTGAGACACGATGTTATATGCTTCGTTGCTTAATCCACCGGATTTCGAGACAAAACCAACCGAACCAGGTCGATGGAGCTTTGAATCCATGATGTTTTCAATGGTCCCACCGGTGTTGCCTATCTTGAATGCGCCAGGGACTATTCCACCGACGGTCGCAGGACCGATGATGACCTTGTTGAGTTGTTTTGCTTTCGTAATCAACTCCCGCATCCTGCGTTCCGGAACACCTTCTGCGATGATGACGACAGTGCGAATCTGTGGAATCGCAAAGGCTTCCTCGGTCGACGATGCAGCAGACCGGAACGAGGCGAAGTTAATCATCACATCAACATTTTTATGTCGGTTCGCTGCGTTCTTTAATGATTTGTAGACGGGGACAAGGATTTCTTTTGGTCCGAAGAAGAACTTCTGGAAGCTGTCGTTTCCTGTGGGGTTGACGATAGCAGCAACAGAAGGGGTCTTGCGTCCTGCGACGTAATCGAAATCCAGCATCCGTTGTACTGCGTTGGTCTGCATGTTATAGATGAACGCCTGGGTATCTTTATCAAATAAAATGTAATCTTTTTTGTTTGCCATTATTATTTGCCTCCTTTGAGCGCCATACTGACTATCTTGGTCATATGTGTCTCTGGTCCATACACCTCAATAGGGACCCCGAGTTGATCACCAAGCTCTCGCATGATCCGTAAGCCTTCCTTGTAGTTCGGTCCTCCTCTGCGGACGTAGATTTTGACTTTGTTTTCTATGAGTTTTTCTTTGTATTCCTTTAATGCGCGGACGATGCCTTTGAAGGTGTTTGCGACATCGGTAAAGTTCGCGATCCCTCCACCAATCAAGAGGAATTTTCCTTTCGGGTTCTTCTTTCGTGTCATGAGATCCAGGATCGTTTTCGCATACAGGTAGGTGAACTCCTCGTTAGGGTCGCCTGAGTATTCTCCGTAGTTTGCCATCTCACTCATGAACCCTAGGTCTGTGATTGTGTCTGCGTAAATCACTGATGCACCACCGCCAGCAACCATCGTCCAGACCCGCCCTTCAGGGTTGAGTACGGTAAGTTTCAATGACGCACCAGTTTTGGAGTCGAGATCCTCGATGTATGCTTCTTCTTTGGAAAGCATTCGTCCGAACGGTGAGGGAAATGAAATGTCGTCCCATTTCTTGCCGCTGACAAACTCAGCTGTGTCGTCAAGTTTTGCAGCAAGATCTAAGGGAACGATGCGGTTTCCGGTTACCACGAACGGGTTGATCTCCAGGTAGGTGTAGTTGAGGTCTGCGTAGAATTTGAACATGCCCTCGATGAAACCAGCAATAAGTCCTTTTCGTTCTTTCGGAATGTTACCGAGCAGCTGTTTTTCTATGTCGGCAGCGGTCGGGTAAGTCCCGATTGGAATAGTCATACGGACTGCTTTTTCATCGATGTCCCCGACATTTATTCCGCCCTGATGGTGGAAGAGGATTTGGTCTCCTTCTCGCTGTGATAGGATCGCAAGGTAGTACTCATCGTTCTCGTTATGGGGGATGAAGGGTTCGACGATGAAATGGTCAAGAATCCCGGTGATTGTTCCGACTGTCACTGGTTTACTCATCCGTTCTTTGATCCATTTTTCTGCGTCTTTCCAGTCAGTGTTGAGGGACAACAGCTTGCTTTTTCCTCGTCTTTTGATGAGTTGGTCTGGTTTGACGACGAGTTTTTCTTTCGCCAGCCATTTGTAGGTGGTTGGTAGTTTTTTGAGATCAGTTTGTGGTCCTATGCTAATGAATTTATTCTCTATCGTATATGCTTCATTGGTGTATTCTTTTAATAATCGGGCGATCATGTTTTTCCCGTCTGCTTCCCGGATTGCTTTCTGTGCCATCGTTCATCCTCCTTTTTTATAGCTTTTTCTTCAAATGATCTGCGATCGCATCTATGAATTCTTCTGTATAGACTTGTTTGTTTTTCTGGTTTGGCGTTGCGACTCTGAGGAGATCCCCAGTCATGATACCGCTGTGAATCGTTTCAAGGGATGCTTCTTCTAGTTTATGGGCGAAGTCGATGAGCTCTGGTGTGTCATCTAGTTCCCCTCGTTTCTTGAGAGCACCGGTCCAGGCGAAGATAAGTGCCATCGGGTTTGAGCTGGTTTTTTCTCCTTTCAGATATTTGTAGTAATGTTTCTGTACGGTGCCATGGGCTGCTTCGTATTCGAAGTATCCATCTGGTGAGACAAGCACTGATGTCATCATTGCAAGGCTGCCGTATGCAGACCCGAGCATATCTGACATGACGTCACCGTCGTAGTTCTTACAGGCCCAGAGCATGCCTCCTTCAGATTTCATGATGCGTGCGACCGCGTCATCAATCAGGGTGAAGAAATATTCGATGCCTGCATCTTCGTATTTTTTCTTCCAGTTTTTCTCGAATTCCTCCTGGAAGATTTGTCTGAATCGTGCGTCGTAGGTCTTTGAGATGGTATCTTTCGTGGCGAACCAGAGTGGTATTTTCTGGTCGAGTGCATAGGTGAAACATGCTTTGGCGAAGCTGTTGATGGATTTGTCTGTGTTGTGGATCCCCTGGAGAATCCCTGGTCCTTTGAATTCCTGGATGGTGAGGCGAATCGCCTGTGAACCGTCTGTTGGGGAGAATATCAGTTCTCCTTTGCCGGGTCCGGGTACCCGTATTTCTTGATTCTTGTATACATCGCCATAGGCGTGTCTGCCGATTTGAATAGGCTTTGTCCAGTTCCGTACTCCTGGTTTGATGTTCTTGGCTAGGATCGGGCTGCGGAAGACAGTCCCGTCAAGGGCTGCCCGGATCGTTCCGTTGGGGCTGGGCCATTCTTTTTTAAGATTGTATTCTTTGATGCGGTCTTTGTTTGGCGTGATGGTTGCGCATTTCACCCCGACGCCGTGTTTCTTGATCGCTTCTGCAGCATCACGGGTGATTTTGTCATCGGTCTGATCACGTTTTTGTAACCCGAGGTCATAGTACTCCAGGTTCATGTCGAGAAACGGTAAGAGAAGTTTTTCTTTGACCATTTGCCACATGACTCTGGTCATTTCGTCTCCATCGAGTTCGACGATGGTATTTTTCATCTTGATTTTTCTGTTAGCTTCTTTTGTTTTTTTCATGTGTTTGAGTCCTCCTTTCTTATTTTATGTAATTGAGTGATCCTCCCGCAAGGATGATGTTTTTGTCACGTTCGGAGAGTTCAAAAGTCGCTGAAAATTCCTTTCCTTTTGTCTTGTTTTTGACTTTTACCGTGGTTTCATTTCCGGTAAGGAGTTTGCGAATTCCTGGTATCTCAAGGTGGTCTCCTTGGTCAATGGTTGTATAATCGTCTTTGTTGACGAATGTCAAAGGGATGATGCCGAAGTTGATCAGGTTTGCCTTATGGATCCGTTCCATGCTTTTTGCAATGACTGCTTTCACTCCCATGTACATCGGGCAGAGTGCTGCGTGTTCTCGTGAGGAGCCTTGTCCGTAGCTTACACCTGCGACGATGATGTTCTGCAGTCCGGATTCCTTTATTTTTTTTGCGCGTTCGTAGAATTTCGGGTCGACGACTTCGAAGAGGAACTCTGAGTATTTTGGGACGTTTGAGCGGTATTTCATTTTTGCTCCTGCCGGGATGATATGGTCTGTGGTAATCTCATCGCCGACTTTGATGGTGACCTCTGCGGTGATGTTCTCAGGCAGCGGGGTGTTCTTCGGGGGTTCTCCGATGTTTGGTCCGCGTTCGATTTTTATTTTTGAGGAGTCTTTTGGTGGATGGATGAACATGCTATCGTCGATGTGGAATTTCTTTGGCATCGTCATCTTTGGGTAGGAAATACCCATGGAATCTAAATCGCGTGGGTCGGTGATTTTCCCGGTGATGACTGCTGCGGCGGCGGTCTCAGGGCTGACGAGGTAGACTTGGGCGTCTTTGGTCCCTGACCTGCCAAGGAAGTTCCGGTTGCTTGTTCGCAGGGAGACTGCCCCTGATTTTGGTGACTGGCTGTTGCCGATGCAGAACCCACAGGCTGATTCAGCGAACCGTGCACCAGCGCTGAGAAGATTTGTAAGGCCTCCATCGCGGGTGATGTTCTCCAGGACTTGTTTTGATCCGGGGGCGACGACGAAACTGACATTGGGGTGTACTGTTTTGCCTTTGAGGATGTGTGCGACCGTCATCATGTCGATATAAGAGGAATTGGTGCAGCTTCCGATGCAGACCTGGTCAACGGGGAGTCCTTCGATGTCCTTGATTTTCTTGACGTTGCCAGGGCTGTGTGGTGTTGCCGCGAGTGGTTCAATGTCGCTGAGGTTGATGTCGACGATTCGGTCGTAGACTGCGTCCTCATCTGCGAGAAGTTCCACCCAGTCTTTCTCTCTGCCTTGGGCTTTGAGAAATTGTTTGGTGATGTCATCACTAGGGAAAACCGATGTTGTGACACCGCATTCTGCTCCCATGTTCGTGATAGTCGCACGGTCTGGGACAGAGAGGGTTTTTACTCCTTCGCCGCTGTATTCAAAGACACATCCGACGTTTCCTTTTGTGGAGAACGTCTCAAGGACTTTTAAGATTACGTCTTTTGCTGCGACCCAAGGTCTGAGTTTTCCAGATAGATTGATCTTGATGACTTTGGGATAGGTAAGATAGAATGGTCCACCTGCCATGGCGACAGCGACGTCGAGTCCTCCGGCGCCGATTGCGATCATGCCGATGCCACCACCGGTGGGAGTGTGTGAATCTGAACCAAGAAGTGTTTTTCCTGGCTTTCCGAATCGCTCGAGATGAACCTGATGGCAGATTCCGTTCCCAGCGCGTGAGTAGAAAATGCCGTATTTTGCAGCGACACTTTGTAAGTATTTGTGGTCGTCTGCATTTTCAAAACCGATTTGAACGGTATTGTGATCGACGTAACTAACAGACAGTTCCGTTTTGACTTTTGGAACATTCATTGCCTCGAATTGGAGGTACGCCATGGTTCCAGTGGCATCTTGAGTGAGCGTCTGGTCGATTTTAATACCGACTTCTTTTCCTTTTTCTGATTTCCCTTCGACAATATGGGCATTAAGTATTTTTTCTGTGATTGTTTTTCCCATAACCAAGCCTCTCGTGTTAGCTGTTAGTGCGGAAATAGAAAAAGGTTTAATAAACTTTTTGTAATGATTTCCTCATATAAACGATTTAAAAAAAAAATATATTGTATTTAGGTTTAAATTTATTAAATTTTTGCACTTTATACTAAAATTTAAAAAATATTTCAGTAATATGAGATAATTATTTATGGGTGTTTTACATTCCGGGACTGTGAATCAACCAATACTAAACAAGAACGAAAAAAGAGTCCTTAGTGGAATCTGCAAATATCCAACTATTACCGATAGTGAACTCTCTGCAATATTACAGATGAAACTATCTACTCTTACATCTATAAAACGACGACTTTTTTCACAAGGTTATTACAGAACAATTTTCTTCCCGCTCCCAAACCGACTTGGCTGCGAACTCCTTGCGATTATCTACATGCAATTCAATCCCGTAATTCCACTCAGAGAAAGAATAGAGACAACTAAACGAACCATTGAAGTTTTCAATGAAATCTTCTTTTCTGTAGGAGAAGAAGAAAAAGGATTCTCAATCAGTCTCTCACAGAATTATACCAACATCGGACGAATCAATGAAATACGAACAGAAACATTTGGAAAACTTGGGCTTCTGGAAAAAGAATATCCACACGAAGTAATCTTTCCCTTTGAAACAAGTCACATCCACCGATTCTTTGATTTCTCTGCGTTTTTCCAAGACTTATATGGACAGGATGATATAGAAAAAATCTCAACGATTCCTGATCTCTTCCGTAACGTCACGACGGTTACATTAACACTAAAAGAAAAACAAATATACCGTGCACTGGTAGAACATCCAACCGCAACCACACAACAAATCGGGAATTTCGTTAATCTATCACGGCATACGGTCGCTCGTATGAAAAAAAAATTTTTCGAAGAGGGATTATTACAGACTCTCGTCCTCCCAAACCTCAAAACATTAGGTACAGAAATCCTTACATTCTATCACATCAGTTTCAACCTAAATAAAGCACCCAGCACGGATGATCTCTCATTCTTGAATTCTCCGTCAACAATATTTTTTGCTAGTAAGAAATTTGAAGTAGTTATCCTGTCAGCCTATCAGACCTATCAAGACTATAAAGAAGATGAGATGAATAAAATCAGGTTCCTAAAAGAAAATAATTTATTCTCACATCCACCTTTCATCAGCACCTATATGGTAGAGCGAATGGAAGTAATTAAAGAGTTAGATTTTTCACCTCTTGTCAACAAGATTCTTGGAGATGTTTGATAGATTTTTTATCGGGAAAAATCAAAGGAAAAGATGAAAAACTACTTATACTACAACTCTATTGCGGCACATCCCTATTACTTGATGGGGAATTGCTTTAAGGACCATCATTTTGAAGGTCTTTGTAAGCTAACGACATTAGATATATATAATAATAGGAATAATTTAATAAAGACCTTGGGAGAGATTTTAACATGACTGACGAAAACATATCGGTCCTCATGGACGAAAAACGAGTTTTTAAACCATCAAAAGAATTTGTGAATAACTCAAATGTGAAGCAGTGGATGGATAAACACAACATAAAAACAATCGACGACCTGTACAAAAAAGCGGATAACTGGGAATGGTTCTGGGAAGAAATCTCTAAAGATGTTGTCGAATGGTACACACCTCCAAAAAAAACTATTGAATGGGAAGTACCCTGGGTGAAATGGTTTGTCGGTGCGAAATATAACATCGCTCATGATGCAGTTGATAAGCATGTGAATACATGGCGTAAAAACAAGGTTGCTTTCATCTTCGAAGGAGAACCCGGTGACATAAGAAAATTGACGTATAATGATCTGTATATTGAAGTTAATAAATTTGCGAACGCTTTACGAAAAATGGGGATTAAGAAAGCAGATCGTGTTGGTATTTATCTTCCCATGATACCAGAATTGCCGATTGCGATGCTTGCTTGTGCAAAGATTGGTGCGATTCACTCCGTGGTGTTTTCTGGTTTCAGTGCATCTGCATTTCGTGACAGGATGAACGACTGCGAAGCAAAAGCTGTGATTACTTGTGATTGTTTCTGGCGGCGTGGTAAAAAAGTTCCTTTGAAGAATCAGGCTGATGCAGCAGTCAAGGAAGTACCTAG
>Ga0315277_10002582_pt1 | contig 25147 bp, 14 predicted proteins | sample YL17G05_15_MG_FD_203695 | JGI IMG/M metagenome (GOLD analysis project Ga0315277, IMG submission 203695) | Sediment microbial communities from Yellowstone Lake, YNP, Wyoming, USA - YL17G05_15 | ecosystem: Environmental > Aquatic > Freshwater > Lake > Sediment | place: USA: Wyoming | collected... | reverse complement strand
CTGATCTCGCGGGCCAGACGCACCTGGGTGAAGCGCCCGCACAAAGGATACATGACCTGCATCTTGTATTTCGAGACGGCCTTGCCCATCGGATCGTTGGGGTCCAGTTGCTTTCTGGCGCTTTCCGCGCTGTAGCTGTAGAGCAGCGTCATGCCGAGCTTGGCCGCACCCTCGACGTGCTCAAGGGTGTCAACGCCGAACGCGCCCACGGGTGACCGCCCGTACACCGTCATGTTCTTGGACTCGGCGGCAAGGCAAATAGTACAAGCGCTCGCCAAGACTACCCAAAGCAATACTAATATCTTCATAAAATCCTTTTTGTTTACATTTCTGATGTTCAACTGCCTTCCGAAGCCGTCTGTCCAACGCAGGTGTACTCGATGTCGTCAAAGAAGACCGTCACGCTGTTGCCGTCGATCCAGGGCGTGCAGATGCCGAAGCGATTGAACGAGGCGCCGATCGCCTTGGCGCCAGGCTCCAGGTCGAGTGTGCAGGTCCGGCCGTCAAGTCCGACGGAAATCCGCCCGCGCCCGCCGGCCCCAGCGGGATCGTACTCCAGCAGCCAATCGTGGACCTTGCGGTCGGGGTAAATCCGCGGCGTATTGCCCGACCTGCCCCCGAGCGCCCCGGCGACCTGGCCGTGGACGCGATATACAGGATAGAAGAAGAAACCCTCGGACGAAGGCCCCTCGATGTTGATGCCGATATAGTCCATCGGGATACTCTGCTCTTGCGATGGGTTGGAGTGCAGACTCCAGGTCGAATTATAGAAGCCGATGGACGCGGTGCTGTCGGTTACGCCTCGAATCATGCTGACCTTGCCGCGTGCACGAAGCGGCGTATCCAGCGTCAGCGTTGAGAGCCTGGCGCCGTAGGCGGCCAGGCGGGCCGGCTCGCGGCAGTCACCCCGGAAGACCAGACCGCCCAATTCGCCCGCGGCCTTGCCGCCCGCCCAGTGCGTACGGCTCCAGCCGAAGTCGAAACGCGGACGAGTGTCAGTGGTTTCATAAGTGCGGCGGTTGCCGCGCTCATCCCACTTGGGATCTTCACTGAAATCGAATCGCCTTCCATTGATTGTCGCCTCGTCAATCCAGACCTGGCCGGGGCTGTCCCAGGTCTTGGGGATCGGCAGCAGGCCGAAGTGAGTAAACGTAGCGCCGTCCGCGCGGTGCTCCTTGAGGATGGGGCACATCGCGGTCCTGCCGTCGAGGGTGAAGGTCAGCAGGCCGCCGCCCTCGCCCCCATTGGGATCGTATGCAAGCCGCCACTCATAGACCCGTCCGGACGGGATTTCCGTAGCCTGGATGCGCTCGCCGCGGACAATCTCGCCGATAACGCCGGCCTCGCATCGCCAACGGCTGGTGCAATACTCGACGTGGCAGTGGAAGCCCTCGCCTCGGCCGTTGATGCGCGCAACTAACGTGTTTGGCGTGCGCCACTCGTTGAGCGTGTCGGCGTTGAAGAAGCCCAGCAGGAAGTGCCCCGGGCCGCGCTCAACGAGGATTTTGCCCGATGCGCTGTCTGGCGCATCTAAAGTGAGCGGCTTGGGCAAACGGTAGCCATAGTAGGCCGCTTCGCCGGCGGGATTGACCTTACCCCCGATCTCCCCCGGCTGACCGCCGGCGCGATGGGTCGAGGCGCTGTAGCCAAAGTCCTGCGTGACGGTCTTGGGACCGAAGTGAGTGCTGCGGTTATTGATCCCTTCCCAATTAGCCGGCTCCTGGTCGAAGTTCTCTGTGCAGGAGGCCCCCGCAGCCGTCGTGCCCGCGAAAGCCACAAGAATAGAGAATGCCCAAGCCATTTTTGTATGCTCATCCATTTTGGCGCCCCCTGCCCAGCGATACCTGCCACAGCCGGATGTTCAAGACCCTATTCGTGCCTCAGGGCAACAATCGGATCGACCCGCGCAGCACGCATGGCCGGGTATAGCCCGAATACTATGCCGATAGTCATGCTAATAAAAAGCGGAAGCAAAACGCCTGAGAGCGTGATAAGCGTCGTCATGTGCGAGAAATACGTTATCAGGAAAGGTATCAGTCCGCCGACGCCTAATCCGATGATGCCGCCGGTAGTGGAAAGAACCACCGTCTCGATGAGAAACTGAAATACGATTTGCCTTCTCTTGGCGCCGATGGCCCGGCGGATGCCTATTTCGCGAGTGCGCTCCGTTACCGAGGCCAGCATGATGTTCATTATGCCGATTCCGCCGACCAATAAGCTGATGCCGGCGATCGATCCGAGCACAATATTGAATCTTCGCTTCATCGCCTCGGCCTGCTTCAGCAGCGCCAGAGGGACGCTCACGATGTAGTCTTTCTTCTTGTGAAACTGCTCCAGCATCCTCTCGATGCCCGCCGCCACGGCCTCAACTTTCTTCGGGTCATCCACCTGGACAATCATCTGGTGGAGTTCGACCATTTCCCGCTCGTCTCCGCCGGAAGTGCGTTTTGTAAAGACGTCGCCGAAGTAGAGTCTCGCCACCTCGATCGGAATGTAGGCATCCACTTCCTGATCGGGTATTTGAATGTTTCCGGCCTGTCCGCTTTCGCTTTTGACGATGCCGACGACCTTGAACTGGTCACCGCCGATGCGAATAGTCTGGCCTATGGTGCTCTCAGTGGCTAAAATCTTCCGAGCGCCGAATTCCGTCAGCACCGCCACCGGGCTGTCGTCGTCCTGGCCGGAACCCAGAAGCACCCGCCCGGCGACAACCTCACGAGGCACAAGCTCGAACCATTCAGGCGTCGTACCCACCACCCGCAGCTCCATCGCCCTTTCGCGAAGACGCGAGTCCTTTTTCATCAGCTTCACAGGCGCCGTTCGCTCGATGTCTTTGAAACTCTCGGCCACCCTGTGATAGTCCTCGTAGGTCAATCCGTAAATGCTCATGTGGGAATGTTGGGTGCTCGTGGCCTCTTCTTCCGCCGACTTAACCGACGAAACGATAATATTATTGCTGCCGAGCTTGCGAATCTGTTCGAGAGCCTCCTTGCTGGCGCCCTCTCCCACGCTGAGCATGGCCACGACGCTCCCCACCCCAAAGACTACCCCCAGCATAGTCAGAAACGACCGCAGCTTGTGAAGCAGCAGATTCTCGATCCCCAGCCATATATTTCTACCGAGTCTTGTCTGTCTCATACTAACCTGCGTCAATTCTGTCGATCACGCCGTCAATCATGTGCAGCCTGCTCTTGGCGTGGGCGGCGATATTCGGCTCGTGTGTAACCATGATAATCGTCTTGCCCTGCTCGTTCAATCTAACCAGCAGCTCCAGGATTTGCTCGCCCGTCGCCGTGTCTAAGTTCCCCGTCGGCTCATCCGCGAAGATTATCTGGGGATCATTGGCCAGCGCCCGGGCGACCGCCACCCTCTGCATCTGCCCGCCGGATAGCTCCGTCGGACGATGACGCAGTCTCTCGCCCAGCCCGACCTGCTCGGCAAGCTCCGCCGCACGCCCGGCACTGCGGATTGCATCCCAGCCCAAATAGTAGAGCGGCAGCTCAATATTGCGCTGCACGGTCAATTGCGGTATCAAATTGAAGCTCTGAAAGATGAATCCTAAGTGCCGCAGCCTTCGTTCGCTCAGCGCGTCATCGCCGAGCCGGCTGACGTCCTCGCCTTCAAGATAATACGAGCCCGATGTCAAACGATCCAGGCATCCGAGAATATTCATCATCGTGCTCTTGCCCGAGCCGCTCGGACCCATGATCGCCCAGAAGCTCCCTTTTTCAAACGAGATGGTCACGCCGGCCAAGGCCCTGACCTCCTCTGTGCCCATTTGGTAGATCTTCTGCGCGTTATCCAGCCGGATGATTCCCTTGTGGTCCTCGGGCAGGAATTCTCTACCCATCTACTGCTTCCTTTCCGATTCCGCAGGTCTTGGGCCTCCTGTCTGCCGCTGGCCTTCTCCCTGCCTCTGGCCTTCTCCTTGCCTCGAACCCCGGCCCTGTCTCGACCCCTCGCCCTGAAAACGCTGCCTGGCTGCTTCCCGCTCCTGCGGCGACATATTCTCAAAGCTCTGCCTCATCTTCTCCATTTCCTTCTGGCGCTCTTCGGGTGACATATTCTCGAAGCGCTTGCGCATCTGCTCCGCCTGGTCCGATGACGGCCCCCCGGAGCCCTCTGCGCTTGAAGGACCCGGTCCGGCGGGCGGGCCCTGACCGGCCCCGTTTGCCTCCTCGAGCTTCTCATTCACTCTCTGCCTCATCGCCTCGGATGCGTCGGAGCCGTCGAGCGACCCGGCGCCGCCCATCCCCGAGCCGGACTCAATGGCAGCCGATTTCAACGGAGGCGCCATCAAAACCACTTCTCCTTCGTTCAGCCCGCTAATGATCCTGATCATCCGGTTATCATCGAGGCCCACCTCGACCTTTCGCTCCTCGACTACGCCGTCTTTGACGACGAAAAGGGTGTGCTCTCCCGCTACCCGCAACACCGCCTGAACCGGTACATACACCACGTCCTCATACTGTGCAACTATGATCTCCGCCTTGCAGCTCATCCCGGTCCGTAGCGTGGTGTCGGTGTCTTCCAGGTAGATGTCCGTAGGATAGATTTTCAGATCCGGATTCATCCACGCGCTTCGGGCGTCCGGCAAAGGCGCTATCATAGCCACCCGCCCGAAAAACTTTTTGCCCGCCAGCGCGTCAACCGTTATGATCGCAGGAAGCCCCACCTGAACCTTCTCAAGGCTCGTCTCATGAATATCCACCATAGCCTTCATTGATGCCGCCGTCGGCAGCGATATCAGGTCCTCCCGTTCCATCACTTCAACACCGATCTCCATCGGTTCTCGACGCTCAAAGGGGCCACGCCTTCCCGAGCTGGTTGCATAAACGACCATCCCGTCCATCGGGGCTTCTATCACCGTTTTTGCGAGCTGATCCTCCGTCTTCTTGAACTTCTCCTGTTGGCGTTTATACTCAAGCTCTTTTGCCTTCAGGTCCGCCTTAGCCTGGACTACATCGGCTGAGGCCTTGCGCTTCGTCCGCTCCAGGGCCATCCCGGCCTGATTAGCGTCACTGGTTAACTGCTCGATCTTGCGATGGTATGTAAAGTTCTCCAGCAAATCAAGGTCGCTGATGGCCAGGTCCCTATCAAGCCGCGCACGCTGCACGGCGAGCCTGTCGGCAAGGTATTCCGTCTCGGCCAGGTACTTCTCTTTATACAACCGCTGCGACCATTCGTTCACGTCCTCAGCACGTTTGAGCGTTTCCTCGGACAGGCGGATCTTCGCTGTCAGCGAATTGACATCTTTCGGGTAATTCCCATCCACGTATTGCTGTAGGTCCTGCTGGGCGAATTTATACGTCAGCTCAGCCTTGTCAATATCGCTTTTGGCCTGGTTCTCAGCTACCGCGAGGGTCTCCTGGGCGCTGATGTGAGCCGCATAAGCCTTCTGGACCAAAATGTCCTGGTCGATTATGGCGTCTTTAAGGGTGCTGGCATCCAGCTCGACCAGCAGCTCGCCCTTTTTGACCATCTTGCCCTCGGGAACGAGCTGGACTATAGACGTTCTTCCCTCGACCTCATTCCTGAGGGTAATTTCCTCCCGCGCCGTGACGGTGCCGGATTCCAATACGCTGATAGTCAGAGGACCGCGTTTGGCAACGAAGGTAGCCAGACGGCTCATCGGGTCATCGACGCCCCGGACCACTTTGAACAAGATAACGATCAGCGCGGTTGCAGCAACCGCCGCAACTACCCCAATCGTTCGATAAGATTTAAGCCCGCGACGAACCATTCTTGCCTCATTATCTGCCATTTTCGATTGTCTCCGGTGAGAACTCCTGCCACAAACCCTGTTCGTTTACTTTGAGCACATCAAGGTCGCGCTGCAGCTCCAGCTCAGCAATACGGTAATTTACGACTGCTCGCGTCAGCGAGTTCTGAGCCGATAGAAGCGCATCCTGGGCCTCAAGTAGATTTCGTATCTCCGTTCTTCCGGCCTCGAGAAAGAAAGTGGTGCTTCGGACACGTTTCTCCGCGACTATAACCGATTGTGCCTGAATCTTCAGACTCTCCCGAGATTCAAGCAACGTGCGCAATTCACTGCGAACCGCTTGTTTGATCTGGTCTTCAAGGCTCTGAACGGACCTTGTCGCCCGCTCCAGGTCGATAAGGCTGTTGCGGTACGCGTTCCGCTCGCTGGTCCTCTCGATGGGCAAATCGAGCGAGAGCAGGGCCGTATATGTGCCGTTGTCGAACCGCAGGTTGCCGTCGTCGTCGGTATCCGAAACGCTGGCAGTCCCCCCAAGCGTCAACCCAGCCCTCAAGGCGTCCGCCTTGACCACCACCTGTCTCTGGGCGTCATAGACCGCCCCGATGGCGGCCTCCAAATCCAGCCGGTTCTCAAGGGCCATCGTCACCGCAACGGGCTCATCAATCTCCAGCGGCCCGGCGCCCTCGTAGTTGGCCGGCATCAACTGCACGGGAGCATCCGCCGGAAGGGCCGTCTCCAACACACTGGGCTGCGACGCCGTCCTGATCTTTTCACAAATCTGCGCCGCCCGGTCTTTCAGTTGAACCAGGTCATTCGGGTCAAGCTCGACCAAAGCGTCCGTCGGAAGACCGATAGTGTTTTTGAACGAATCAAGGCTGCCTTTTAGCCCCTCCTGGGCCGATATCCAGCTATTGCGAGCGGTTAACTCCCGCTGGATCGCCTGATCCACTTCAATCTCGCGTATCCGCCCGGCGTCCGCACGCCTGCGAGACCACCGCGACGATGCAACGGCGCTGCGATAATTCTCCTTTGCGTTTGCCATCGCATCCATCTGACGCAGCGCATCGAAATACCCCCTGGCGATGCTCACCGCGAACGTACGCTTGTAACGCTCGAAGTCCCATAACTCATAGACCACGTTCCGCTCGGCCTGGGTCAGAGGCTCCGTAACGATATGCCTGCCGGAGCCCCGCAGCAGGGGCATCGATACTGTCGCGTCGCCCGTTATGCCCAGCGACGATGCCCCCCCCTGCGTCAGTAGATTCACCAGATTTATCGCCATTGACGTCCCAAGGTCGATTCCATTCTTCAGGCTTCGGCTCACACCCACCGTCCCATTGCTCTCGAGATTGGTGGAGGACGTGTCCGTGCTCAACTCGCTTCCAGCCCCCGCATTGAAGATGTTTCGGAAGTTGTTGCGAGTCAAATCGAGGGACAGGGCCGCCCGAAAAACGTCTTCCTTGCGCGATTGGTACTCCGCACTGTTGCGCGCACCCACCTGGAGGGCATCGACTAAAGAGAGCTTCACAGGCCGATTCGGCTCAATCCGCATATCGCCGTCCGCAGACAGGACTGGCGGTTCATTGGCCTCTTTCGGCCAATAAGGTATCCGATCGAGCTTGTCCGTACCCAGTGAAGCCTCGCTCGAATAGTCCAGGCCCTGTTCCTCCAGGAGCCTGCGACGCAGTATGTCGCTCGGTCGCTCGATCGTGAAAGGCTCTGTCCTGCCGAGGGCCTCCTGCTGTTTCTGCAAAATTATGTCGGCGGCAACCTTGTCCGCCTTGGCCTCGTGCCGAGCGGGGCTTTTGCACGCCCCGGCGATGCCAAAGGCAACCGCCGTGCACAACACCACATACAGCATCCAACCAGGCCTAAACTGACGAAACATAAGCGATTCCCCGATGGCGCGCCAGGTTTCTAACGTCTTCTTCACCCACAGGCAAGTGTCATTATACTGCAAAAAGTTACATAACCAAAGGCGAAAACGCCTTCCGAGAAGCCTGCGCCGCCGGCCTCCGGCCACCCAAAACCGGCTCCCAATGGGAAGGTCCGACAAAATCGGCATAATCTGGCCGTCCACAGGCCAAGAATTGCACAAACAGGCCCTTCTTGCCTACAATCAGACGCTTTTACCCTCAAAATTGTTGCAGGAAAAGGCCCTTGTCGCAGCGAATAAGAATTTCGCATTAAATTCCGTTGCAGAATAAGCCCGATACGGGTAAACTAAAAGGTGGCATAAAAGATTGGCGGCGTAGCCAAGCGGACCAAGGCGACGGTTTGCAAAACCGTTATTCGTCGGTTCGAATCCGACCGCCGCCTTTAATTTATTGGAAAAATCCGCGTACCGCGAAAAAAAATTGTGCTGATTCTTGACATCAGCCAAATACCGGGTATAACTGTGGTATAATAACGGTGGCATCTTCTATTTATTTCTTCCTCTGCCCCTGCGCAATGCAGGGGCTTTTTTTATTTAGGCACTCCAACAATACCAGACCTGTCATTCCGAGCGCAGGCCCATAGTACTCTGTAACAACTGAATCTATGAGTTGTCATTCCGCACTTGATGCGGAATCCACTTCTTTAGAATCTGGATTCCCGCGAAAGCGGGAATGACAGGCCACAAATTCAAATGTTACAAGGTAATAGGGCCGAAGTCGAGGAATCTATTCAAACAGATTCGCCGCGCCCCTTGGCGGCGAAGCGACTCCTCGCCTGGAAGTCACATTTTGTTAGCCCCTTAATCAAACCGTCCGCAATTGTGCCCCCACCGCCTCCGTCAGGGCATCTACGATGGGTTTCTCGAGGGCGTCAACTGCCTCGTGGGTCAGTGTCCCCTCTTCATCTCTGAAGCGCAGCGAAAGGGTAACGCTCTTTCGCCCGGCATCTATGCCTTTGCCGCGATAGATGCCGACGAATCTGACCTCTTCAAGCTCGGACGAGGCCTTGATCTTAACTACCCCGATGATTTCGGACCAGCGGATTTCCTCGCCGACAATTATCGAAAGGTCTCGCTCGATAGCCGGGAATCTCGGTAGCGGCCTGACCTTCACCGGCCCGGAAGCCAGCGACAGGAACCACCCAAAGCTCAACTCCGCCGTAGCGGGCTGAATATCCTTCAAATCGAATTTCTCACTGACGGACTTCGAGAGAACACCCGCAAAGCCGATGCAATTACCGTTTACCATAATCTTGGCGCCGGCCTCGGCCCAGGAAAGCTCTGCCGGAACCAATGCGACCTCAGCATCTCGACGGACGCTCTTGATCAAGCCCTCGATTACGCCGGATAGGTCCCTCATGTCGCTGTCGCAAACCAGCGAGAGCCGCGCCTCCTCATTGGGCAGGCCGTCGTCACTGTCGCGGGGCAGAAACGTGTCGGCGATCTCAAAGACCCGGCAGGGCCGATTCTTCGCGTTCAAATTCGTCTTGAGAACGCCCAGCAGCGACCCGATAAGGCTCTGCCGGAGAAGACTGGCGCCCTTGCGTGACTCGTCGCTGACGCTCAGATGCTTCTCCAAGCTACTCTCGGCAAAAGCCTCCGCAACGGAATCCTCGACAAAAGTCACGTTGATCGTCTCATAGAACCCGCAGGCATTAAGATATGCCCCGACGCGCTGCGTCATCTTCTGACGCGGATCGACCGGCACAGCGGCGATTTCGATCTTGCGTTCGGTGGGCACTTTGCTGTAGCCGTAAACGCGGGCAATCTCTTCAATCAGATCGGCCTCGCGGCAAACGTCGCTTCGCCACGAAGGTACCGAGCAGACTATTGAATCGGCCTCGAACCGGGGGTCGAAACTCAGCGCCGAGAGAATGCGCATCGCCTCACTCCGCGGGACCTCAATGCCGAGAACTTCCTTAAGCCGGGCAAGGCGGAGCGTCGCTTTTTTCGGGGCCGGCTTCCTCGGATAGGCATCGACCAGCCCCGCCGCCGCTTTCCCGCCTGCAACCTGCACAATCAATTGGCAGGTCCGCTTCGAGGCCCAGTCGATGGCCGCAATATCGACGATACGCTCGAATCGGAAGGCCGCCTCCGACGGCAGCGCGAGCCTGCGGGAGGTCGTGCGAATGCTCACAGGATCGAAATATGCATCCTCCAGCAGGACCGTCGTCGTGGCGTCGCCGACCTCCGTTTCGAGTCCTCCCATCACACCGGCGACGGCTACAGGCCCGCGCGGGTCGGCGATGACCAGCATATCGCCGTCAAGCTCGCATCGGCTGCCGTCGATGCTGACTATCCGTTCGCCGGGAATTGCCTTTCTGACGATTATCTTACCCTCTGCAATCTTCGCGTAGTCGAATGCGTGCGGCGGCTGGCCCGTTTCCATCATCGCGTAGTTCGTTGCATCCACAACGTTATTCACGCTGCGCATACCTACTGCTTCGAGGCGTCTAACCATCCAATCGGGCGACGGCCCAATCGTTACGCCCTCGATCACCCTGGCCGTATATCGCCCGCACAGGTCGGGCTCGTCAATCCGGACGCTCGCAAGCTCGTTGACGCTTCTGCCGGATTCCTCAAGCTCGACGGCGGGCATCTTCAACTCCTTACCCGTTGCGGCGGCCAGCTCGCGGGCGATGCCGATGTGTCCCAGGCAGTCGCCGCGATTGCTCGTAATCTCGATATCGAGCACGGTATCGCCCTGGATCTTCTCGATGCCTTCGCAGGGAAAACCCAGATCGCTTAGAATCTCCGCAATCCGCCCGCCCTCAAGGCCCGTTTCAATGTAATCACTCAGCCAATCCAACGAAATCTTCATAATAAACTCACCGCCAAAAAAGTAAGAAATATGGGCAACACCTTAACGAGCCGAAGCCTTCTTGTCAACGATTTTGACGCCCTCTGCGGCTTTGGCAAGATGCCCAGTTTTCTTTGATTTCTCGCTTGGCGGCAAATATAATCTCTCATCAGGAATAGTCTGCCCAAGGCGTAAACCTCTGTATGACAAGAGCCAAAGGATGTAGGAGAATCAACGATGAATACAAGCCGACGCGATTTACTGAAGGCCGCGGCGATAGGTGTGACCGCTGGCGGGATATTGACGCCAGGAACAGCCGCCGCCAAACCGAAATCCGAGCGTAAGGCCGGAGGACGCAAAGCTAATGACCCGATAGCAGCGTATAAGGCCGTTCTCGAAAAGAGCAGCCAGCGCATCCAAAGCGTTGAGACGTTCACCAACGGCAACGTCAGTTTTGTGCGAATCCGGGCGAACGATGGAGCCGAGGGCTGGGGCCAGATATCGACCTTCGACGCAGATATTTCAGCTATGATTATGCACCGTAAAATCGCCCTGCACGCTATCGGCAAGGACCCCGCCGATATCGACGAAATCGTGGACCGATGTATCGAAGCGAACTACAAATACCCCTGGTCGTTCATCTGCAGGGCCTTGGCGGGCCTTGATACGGCTGTCTGGGACTTGTTGGCCAAACGGGAGAAGAAAAGCGTCTGCGAGCTTCTTGGGGGCCAAATACGCCCCATTCCAGCCTACGGTTCGAGCATGAGCCGCAGCATCAAGCCCAAAGACGAGGCCGAGCGCCTGCTCCGCCTGAAGGAGACAAAAGGTTATCGGGCCTTCAAAATTCGCATAGGCAGCGTCAACGGCCACGACAAGGATGAATGGCCCGGTCGCACCGAAGAGCTGGTTCCCACCGTGCGCAAGGCCATCGGCGATGATACCGCCCTGCTGGTTGACGGCAATAGCTGCTACACGGCCACAAAAGCGATTGAAGTGGGCAAGCTCCTGGCCGAGAGCAAGGTATGCCACTTCGAGGAGCCCTGCCCATACTGGGAGCTTGAATGGACGGCCAAGGTAACAAAGGCCATATCCGTCCCCGTGGCCGGCGGAGAGCAGGATAACGACCTTGCGCAATGGCGGCGAATGATACGGATGCGGGCCGTCGATATCGTCCAGCCCGATATTCTCTACGTAGGCGGTCTTACGCGGGCGCTGAGGGTAGCCGCTATTGCTGCCGAGAAAGATATGCCCTGTGTCCCGCATTCAGCTAACCTGGCAATGGTTACGCTCTTCACGATGCACATGCTGGCCGCCATACCCAACGCCGGGCCGCATCTCGAATTCTCCATCGAGAATACGCCCTGGACCGACGACTTGTACCGCCCCGCCCTCGAAGTCAAAGACGGCATGGTAGCCATCCCCCAAGGACCGGGCTGGGGGGTCGCCATAAACCAGAAATGGCTGGACTCAGCACAACGGCAGATAAGCCAGGCCTGATGCTTGATTCTGTACCAATGCCGTCATAACTCCTACGATAGCAAGATGTTGCACCCGGCTTTGAATTTTGAGTTTTTGGTCATTTGAATTTGTTTCGGATTTCGAATTTAGTATTTCGGATTTTGACTGCGGCCAAGGGCGGCACCAAGTTAATGCGCGCCAAAAAAAAGAATCGGTCAGTTTGAGCGAGGAATTCTAATGGATGATTTCGAGCGATTTGAGGAATTGCTGAACGGGCGCTATCACTGCATTTCTATCGTTACGCATGAGGAGCGCTATGCCCTTGAAATAGTCCGGCAGGCGGCCTTGGGACTCAAGCGTGATATGTGGATATGGTCCGCCTCGCAAGGTGTCCGCGAGGGTCTGCTGGCGGGCAGCCCAAGCGTCGCCGATACCGATACGGCCGCAGCCGGGCTGGCCAATCTCGCCGGCACCAAGCCCGGCTCTATCTGCGTTACCCTCGACCTCGCGGAGCATCTCAAGAGCGGCAAGGCCCTGCGGATACTCCGCGATATGATCGACAACTTCGGAAATACCGGCATTACGCTGGTAATGATCGACAGCAGCGATTATTCGCCGGACGTGATCAAGGCCTACGCCAGGCCCTTTGAACTATCTTTCCCTGATGAAAAGGAGCTCTACGAGATTATCCGCGCGACCCTGCGGCGGATCCACAGCAATACCCCTATCGAGGTCGGCATCCGCCAAAAGGGCCTCGATACGATTGTCCGCAACCTCCGCGGCCTGACGCGCCGCCAGGCCGTGAGAATTATTACCGATACGGTCCTTGCCGACCGCCACCTTGACGACGACGACATAAACGTCATCATTGCCGGCAAACGCCGTATGATACAGGGAGGCGGACTCCTCGAATTCATCAAAACGCCCCTCGACCTGAGCGAAATCGGCGGGATGAAGCATCTTAAGAGGTGGCTTAACCAGCGAAAGGATGCATTCGGCTCCGAGGCGGTGGAATTCGGCTTGCAGGCGCCGAGAGGCGTTCTTATGCTCGGCGTTCAGGGGGCGGGCAAGAGCCTCTGCGCCAAGGCCATCGCCACAGCCTGGCGCCAGCCGCTGCTCAGGCTCGACCCCGGCTGCCTCTACGCCAGCTTCATCGGCGAATCCGAGCGAAACCTCCGTGACGCCCTCCGCCAGACCGAGATGATGTCGCCCGTAATACTTTGGATTGATGAAATCGAGAAGGCATTTGCATCCGCCGCCAGTCGAAGCGCCGACGGCGGCCTGTCCCAGCGAATGTTCGGCACTCTGCTTACCTGGCTCCAGGAGCGCGAAGCCCCTGTATTCGTCGTCGCCACGGCCAACGATATCGGCGCCCTGCCCCCGGAACTGCTCAGAAAGGGGCGATTCGACGAAATATTCTTTGTTGACCTGCCCGATCACGATGTTCGCAAGGAGATATTCAGCATTCATCTGAAGAAGCGTAATCGGCAGCCCGATGATTTCGATTTAGACGCCCTGGCCGATGCCGCGGAAGGCCGTAGCGGCTCTGAAATCGAGCAGACCGTGATCTCAGCCCTCCACGAGGCATTTTCGGACAAGGCCGAACTCGATACCGACCGCATCATCACGGCCTTGGAGACCTCGCCGCCTCTTTCTATAACGATGGCCGAGAGCGTCCAATGCCTGCGAAACTGGGCAAAAGGCCGATGTGTCCCAGCCGACTGATAGATGGGCACTGCCATTATTCGTCGCTGGCGGCCCCCGTGAACCCCGCCGCCATATAAAGAACGTGCTTGGCTGGACTCCTGACTTAGGCATGGTTCAATTCCGGCTGGCAGCCTCCCCTGAGGGGGGGATGCCCGTCCCACAAGGCACTCTCACCCGCATAGACACACGCCGTACAAAAATCGCCTCTGCCGGCAAGTTTCGACTTGGCTGGCTGCCTTTTTCCCTTATAATAGTCGCGTTAACTCAATGCTGATAGTCTGAGGGTCTTGCTTATGGATAAGTGCAATACGCCGACTCTGATGGTCATTGTAGCAGCTTTAGCGGTAATGCTTGCCGGGTGCGTCGAGCGCAGGCTCACCATCAATACCAAGCCGCAGGATGCCCTCGTCGTCCTCAACGATGAGGAGATAGGGCAATCACCCGTTACCGTCCCGTTCAACTGGTACGGCGACTACAACGTCAGGATTAGCAAGGAAGGCTACGAGACGCTCAAGACCCACCGTCTGCTCAAGAGTCCCTGGTACGATAAGTTCCCCTGGGATTTCTTCGCTCAGATAGTCAGCCCCAAGAAGATACGCGATGCTTACGAGTGGACGTTTGAGCTGGCGCCGAGACAGCCGCCCGACCGCGAGCAGCTAATCCAAAGGGCGCAGGACCTCAAGGAAAAACTCGATTAGCATCGGCTGCTTTCACGACGTCTGACCGAAGGATAATGTAGTGAAGAGCTCTATGGCTACTCTGAAGCTGAACAAGCATGATGAAGACAGGGAAATCGAATTTGATCTCGATTACCTCGCATCCTTGACGACAAAGCAGCGTTTCGAAATGATGATCGCAAAAACCAGAGAAATGCGGAGTCTACTCAAGAAGCCAAATGCACACCGAGCAGCTACTGAAATCATTAAAAGACAATAAGGTTCAATTTGTCATAATTGGCGCCACCGCTTTCCCTGTCCACGGCTATTCGCGCGCAACGTTAGACACCGACATCTTTATCAAGCCCGATGAGGCAAACGCGCGCAGAACGTTGAAAGCCTTGAGAGAATTCGGGTACGATGTCGCAAGCTTGACGCCGGATGATCTTTTGACTAAAAAGGTTCTCATTCGGCAGTATATGGTGGAAGCCGATGTTCATCCTTTCGTCGAAGGAATGACATTTGAAAGAGTATGGAAGAACAGATTGAAGGCACAGTTTGGGAAGACCTTCGTCTGGTTCGCCTCTCTTGACGACCTCATAAGAATGAAAAAAGCTGCTTCACGCCCCAAAGACCTTGAAGATCTGAAATACTTGCGCCGATTAAGAAACCGAAGTAAGAAACACTGAGAACGACCAAGAGACTAAACGGGCGCATATCAGGACAGCCTGCACGCCTTATAGAAGATTCTTACGGTACCAGCCTATGGCTTTGGCGAGCCCTTCTTGAAATGACACCCTCGGCTTGAATCCTATAGTCTTTTCAGCGAGGCTGATGTCGGCGAGGGAATGTTTCACATCGCCTGGACGGCTGTCGGCATAGACAGGCTTGACGTTCTTGCCCACCGCCGCGTTGATCATATCAATAATCGCGTTTACCGTCACCGCCTCGCCGCAGGCGATATTCACGACTTCTCCGGCGGTGTGCCCGGCCCTTGCCGCGAGCAGATTGGCCTCAACGACGTTGTCAACGTAGGTGAAATCGCGGCTCTGCTCTCCGTCGCCGTAAACGGTCGGGGGCTGGTCCCTCAATATCGCGGTAACGAAAGCGGGTATGGCTGCGGCGTATTGGCTGGTCGGATCCTGGAACGGCCCGAAAACGTTGAAATAACGCAGCGAAATCGTCTCCAATCCGAAAACCTTGAAGAACACCGAGCAATAGTGCTCGCCGACGAGCTTGCCCACGGCATACGGCGACAGCGGAGTAGGCCTCATCGTCTCGACCTTCGGCAGAGTCGGAGTATCGCCGTAAGCAGAGGAGCTCGCAGCATACACGAACCGCTTGATGCCCCTGTCGCGAGCCGCCAGAAGAAGCGTGAAGGTCGCATCGACACAGTGCCTATGCGTAGCAGCCGGGTCGTCAACGCTGCGGGGTACCGATGGCAATGCCCCCTGGTGCAGAACAACGTCGATTCCCTTCATAGCGGCATTGGCAGCTTGCTCATCCCCCATGTCCGCCTTAATAAACTCAATCTTATCTATGACATCGGCAAGATTGCTCATTCGGCCGGTCAGCAAATTGTCAACCACCCTTACAAAGCAGCCTTGCCGGACGAGCGCCCTGCAAATATTTGAGCCGATGAATCCGGCTCCGCCTGTCACCAAGAACTTCTGCATCGAATACACCCTTTAAGATATAAGCCCAAAGAAAAAGGACCCCAAAGTCTGCTCTGGGGCCCTTTCTTATACATCGCAACCGGCTGCTCGTCGAGTACATAATGCTCGCTGCAGCAACCTTGCTGCGGCCTATGCGCCCGCGCCGGCGGCCTGCATTTTCTCCTGATAGCGTCTGTAAGACTTGTACTGCTCCTGGAAATACCCGCCCTTGAGAGACGGTACAGCCAACAAAACGCAGCCAACAACAACCGCATCAACCTCCTCAAGCTCGCGAATCGTCCGCAGCGCGGCCCCGCGGTGCGTTGCCGCGGCATTGAACACCACAACCGTCGCGTCAACTCGCTTCGCCAGCACCTTCGCATCACTAATAAGAAGGACCGGCGGGCTATCAATGATTATGTAATCGTAGTTGTTCCGCTGCTCACTGAGCAATTGAGCCATCCGGATACTGCCCAGAAGCTCCGCGGGATTGGGAGGCAAGAGGCCTGCATCAATTATATCAAGCCCTTCAATTCCGCTCGACCTTATCGCCTCCTGCGCACCGCACTGCCCGACAAGCAGGCTGCTCAATCCGAACCCGACACTCAACCCCTCATCATCCAGCCTGCCCGATTCGCCCTTGGGAAACAGCTTCTCTGTGGTCGGCTGCCTGAAATTGGCGTCTATCAAGAGCACTTTCTTGTCCTCAGCTACGTATGCAGTAGCCAGGTTCACCGCCACACAAGTCTTCCCGTCGCCGGCCGAGCCGCTTGTTACAAGCAATGTCTTGAGCGATTTACCGCTGCCCGAAAGCTTAAGATTCGTCCGGCATTGTCGGTATGCCTCGCTCATCAGTGAGTACGGCGCCAGACTGACTACTCGTGTAAGGTCCACGCCGCGAACGTCCCGATCCTCCGATGCATCCGGAACCACCCCAAGCAACGGAATGTTAAGATACTTGCCGACGTCTCTGGGCGTACGAACCAGATCGTTGGCCATTTCAACCAAGAAGGCAAGGCCTGCACTGAGCAGGAGACCCGTTATCGTTCCAACCGGGAACCACAACCACCACTGCCGGGAGATCACTTGCTCAATCGGCCTAATTGCGTCGCTGAGACGCCGGACTTTCGGCGTTTCAGGGTCTTCATAAATAATAGTTGTTTTCTCGATCGACTTCTTGACTTCGTCGAGCATTAGGATTCTTTCATCTCTTATCGCAACGCGCTGAGCGTACTGAACGCGCGCCATGTCAAGGTCTTTCTGCTTGGCGGCAGCTTCTTGGCGCAATCTCTCCAGCTCTATGAATCTTTGCTTATAAATCGTCAGCCTGTCTTTCGCATCCGCGAGATTGGCCTGCCGTGTCTGCTCTCCTATCTCACTGGCCCGGACGTCCCATCGCATCTGAATTTCATCTCTAAGCTCCTGAAGCTGACGCACTTCCCTATGGTTCTCGCCAAACTTCGTAAGCATCCCGGCCAATGTGGCCTCAGTGAAATTAAGCTGCTGTTTGAGCGACAACATCACCGGATCGGTCTCCACAATATGCTGTATTTGCACGCCTATTGGCCCCTGAGCCAAATCACTGTACACAGCTATATCCGCCTCAAGCTGCTTGATTATTAATTCAAGGTCGCTCTTCTCCAGCTCCAATTGGTCCAGCTTCATCGTGATGGTGTGCTTCAGATAGTTCGCTTTCGGCAGTTCTAGATCGGTCAACTGCCAGGCCGTCCGAACATCGTCGAGCGCCTTCTCCGCGGTGCGCAAGTCCTCCTGGATCCTGCTTTGACGAGTCTTCAGCTCACTGAGCTTGTTGGCAACCTCCTGCTGTTTTCTGTCGCCATAAGAGCCGATGAACATGGCAACCATTTCATTAACTATGTCGGCCGCCTCCTTTGCATCACGGCACGTCAACGAAACCTCAATATAATCGGCATCCCTATGAGCCATTACGCCGAGGTATTTGGTCAAGTACTTTATCTGTCGAGGAAGCCCTTCGACCTGCTTAAACCACTGCGTATCCTTAACCGCATCCCTGTTAAGCAGGCTCTCCAGGGTCCCCTGTTGCTTTATCATATTCGCAATTGACAGACGATTCCCGTATCTGATATCTTTCTGGACCTCGGGCGTCGAGATTTCCATCGGGTCCGTCTGCGTTGGAGGAAGAACTTCGATAAACGCCCTGGCAGTGTATTTCGGCAGCTTGGTCCTCAGCACCCAACAGGCGCCGCCGCCGGCCGCCAAACCAATTATAGTCAGCAGAATAATAAGCAGCATGTGCCGACGCAACACTCCAAGCACTTCCTTAGGCGTCATAGCAGCCGCCGCAGGACGCAAGACCGCCTGCCCAGTCTGTCTCCTTACCGCCGTTGTTCTTTCGTCCGCCATTTTAGTCTCCAATCTGGATTAACCAATTAAAGCGCCAAGTTATTGCTGTCCAATATATCTTTCTTCTCACTTCGAAAGTTTTTCAATGGCCGTTTTTAGCCGATTTACATCTTTTTCCATCAAGCTCCCGGCCCCGACTTCCAACGCCAGTTTGTACGCTGATATTGCCCCTGCTTTGTCCGACAACGCCTCCTTAATCATCCCAAGGTGCTCATAAACTTCGGACCCCACGTACAGCTTCTTCTGCGCATATTGCTGAAGTGCAGCATTGAGATGCCCGAGCGCTTCGGCATATTTGCCGTTCTTAAACAAAACGTACCCATAAGTATCCAATACCCCAGGATCATTCGGCGCCTGGCTGTAAACCTTCTCGGCGTACTTCAGTGCCTCTGCCAAATTTTCATTGCTGTCGGCAAGCATATACGCCAGATTATTCAGAACACTGGTATTATTCGGCATTTTCCCCAACAAACTTTTGTAATCCGCCACAGCCATTGTAAGATATTTGTTATCGGAGCTCTTCTGGTAGGCCAGTGTCAGTATCTCAGCTTTTTTGGCCGTATAATCCAGTCTTCTGCGACTGTCGGCCTCGCTTAACTGAATACACCGCTCGATATACGGCAGCGCCTTGAAGTATTCACCGTTGACCTTGTAAAGATTAAACAAGGTGAAATTCGCCGGTATTGAATCAGGATCCGTCTTCAGTTTCTCCACGCAATACTTCTCCACCTCTTCCGAGCCGAGCAGCAGGAACATCCGCAGTAGAACTTCCGATGCAAGTGTGTCATTGCCCTCGGCCTCGTCAACGGCCTTCTGGCAGTACTCCACAGCCGTCTTCTTGTGTCCAAGCAACAGCTTGGCCTGGGCCATCCGCAAGTAAGCCAAAGGCGAATAATCCGTCTCCAAATACTCCTTGGCCAATTCTGTTATCTCATCCAGCCTCTTCGGATTCCAAGTGCTCGTATTAGGCAGTCCCGCCAAGAGAATGAACGCCCTCATGTACCCGTCGAATGCCGACGCATACATGGCGTCGAATCGCAGCTCTTTCACGTCCTTGCCGCTATACTCCTGTCGCTTAAGCTGGAAGGACCTTGCATAGAGCTGTAAGGCCTTGTCGTATGCGCCGCTCTCCAGTGCAAATGCGCCGGCCCTGTTCAGCCAGAACACACTTGTTGGAAATTTATTGATCGTGTCACTGTAGAACTCATCCAGTGACTCCTTCCTGTCCAACTGTCTAAAGGTGTCTTCGAGAAGAAGTCTTGCCTCCATTGGAGCTTCCGGCGAGTCTATTGAGTTCTTCAGCTCCGTCACCGCATCTTCGAAACGCCCCACCCGCAGATAGGCCTTCGCCAGAATTACCCGCGTCGCCGGCTCATCCTTCAGCGACTTGCTCTTCTTGAGGTCTTCGACCGCTTTAGTGACATCCGCCTCATAGAAATGTATCTCTCCTCTAAGTCGCCATCCCGTCGGATTCTCAGGATTATCTTCAAGATATCGATTCGTCAGCTCCATCGCCTTCTCAAGTTGTCCCTTCCTCATTTCGAGCCACGCTCGAAGGAGCAACGTCCTCTGCTCGTCCGGGTACTTCTCAGTGAAGCTCTGTAATTTCATAGCCGCTTCACTGATTAGGCCGACCCTCAGAAATGACTGAACCTGGATTAGATAGTTGTCGATATTCGGATCCGCGGCTATTAGCTCCTCGCTGTACTTAATCGCCGCGTTCGCATCCGAGGTCTTCTCAGCCACTCGCACCAATCCTTTTATTACTTCCGTGTTTTTCGGTTCGGCCTCATACAACTGCTCCAGAATGCCCTTGGCCTCCTCATACTGCCCGCGTTGATAATAGTGATCCCAGAGCAAGCCCTTTTCATTTGCGTCGCTCAGAACCGTCACAACCTCAGAGTCTCGGCCCATGGCCCGCAGGTACTCTGTGTAGTGATAAAGCATGGCCTCATCCTGCGGCTTCATCTTTCTGGCGTCGTTCAGAGCCGAGCCGGCAACGGCAAACAATACCGCTTTTCGTTGTTCGTTCGTTTCGTCCCGGGCTATTCGCGTTGCCAGTTCTCCAACCTTCAGGCAGTTCTCGAACGTCGGTTCGCTTTTGTGAAAGGCCTGCAATATTGCAAGAGCTTTGAGCGGGTCGCTCAACGATATGAAATCCGCAAAGAATTTGCGCAATGCCTTATCCCCGGGGTTCAATGCCATCGCCCTTTGGATGGCCCTTCGCGCTTCGTCCGTCTGCTCAGACGTTACACTGTCGCCAAGATTCTGGTTGCGAACAACCAATAGTTGCGCGTAGCTCTTGGCAATGAGCCCGTCCAACGGATTCATTGATGTTGCCCGGCGAATGTCCTCGAGCGCCGCATGCTCATCTCCAAGAGCTGTATTAATATTGCTCCTTAGCGAATACGCACGCGAAAATACCGGCCGCATCTTCAAAGACTCGTCGATTCGCGTCTTGGCCTCCTGCAATTGCCCCCTTGCGAATGCCAGCCGTGCCGCGAAGACGTTGCCTTCACAGCCGTCCAGGTCCTCGTCTCTCGCGATCGTCGCCGCTTTCTCCGCAAGATTCCAATCCTTCTTTTCAACGGCAATATCAAATAGGTGACCCACGGCAAGGAAACGCGGACCCTCTTCCTCGTCGCCTTCAAAGTACCACTTGGAAACACTCGTCTTGGGCCGCTGAGCCTCGAGCGCCTTGGTCAAAGCAGAGATCGCCTTGTCGAATTCATCGTTCCGACGATAGAAGATGCCAAGTTCCAGATCCCGAGTGGCCGGATCCGAAATCTTCGATAGGACGGCCTCCTCTATCTCGACAAGCCTCTCCTGGGACACCGAGGCGGGGTCCGATTCCGAAAGAACCTCTCTGTAGATAAGCGCCTTTCTGTCTTGCGGAAAATGCCCCAGATACTCACCGACCAGTTTCTTGGCCTGATCCGTATTGCCCCGTGTAACCATGTGTTTGCAGGCTTCAACAATCGTTTTGCTTTCTATTGAGCCGGGCTCCACCGGCAGAAGCTTGTTCACCAATTGGATTTGAACGTCCCTATACCCGTTCAATTCCTTCCGAATCGCCGCAATATTACTCGCGGAGTCCGTATCTTTCGAATCAGTTACAAGTCCGTCGAATGCAACGTCGAGGAATTCCTTGTTTTCTAATCTTGCCAGGTTCAGTTGCGTTTGTCTGATCTGTGCGTCCACCAGCAAGAGGCTTAGTTTCATCGTATTCGGATCATTTGCCGGCCTCGCGGCCAGCTCTTTTGTCGCTTTATCGTACTCGCCCGCTCCGATATAGGCCCTAATTCGAAGCAACACGCTCCGCTCACTCGGCGCCAGCCACCTCTCATAAACGTCTATGTGCTCTATGGCGTCAGACCACATGCCAAACTTTATGATTGCATCTACATAGTCCATTCGCACTTCCGGCACGATACTCGAAATGCCGGAATGCAGCGAGCTTGTCAAAAACTCCGCCACGATGCCAAGCTCTGAGGTATCCTCGAACACCCTTGCCAGCAAATAGCACAAATCAGCGAAATCCGCGTCCCTCGGCCACGGAGGCTTCGCAGGTTTGAGCGCCTTCATTTGCTCATACGCGGCATAGAGCTTCTTCACGGCGGACTTCCTCTGGCCCTTGGCAAGCTCAAGCATCCCGCGCCACTTGATCACTTGCGGCTCCTGCCCGCTTTCAAACACCTGCTCAATCTCATGCACTGCTTCCTCGGCGTTGGCCAGCCACTCGTTCGTTTGTGATTCGGTCCGACCCTCACTCGGCTCGAGTATTTCGTGTATGCTGATTTTCGCAAGAGACGAATACAGCCGGTAACGATTCATTTTGTTCACGAAGATCCATGGCCCCGGACGGTCCTTCGCCCCAAGCACTCCGAGACCCTTCCTCACCAGCTCCGTGGTCCGGTGCAAATTCGCCAGATCTTTGTACACTGAGAACTTGCGATCATTCAGTTGCATGGCGTTGATGATGTGATCCACGTTCTCCGGCTTCAGTTCCACCGCCTTTTCCGCCGCCGCGATCGCCTTGTCCAGACTTACCAAGCCCTCGGCGGATTTACTATACGTCGCCAGTACCGAATAGTATTCGGAAAGCGCCACGTAAGCATCGGCACTCGCCGAAAAATCTCTCACTAATGAGGCGTATTCCGGCTCGAGCGCCTTAATTTCATCCCGCGCCTGCGGTTCCCCTTGCGCGAAGACAAGCTTCAACTGGAGAAGGTTGACATGCGATAACGGATTCTCAGACGCGACCTTAACGGCCTCTTCCAGCAGTGTCTTTGCCTCCATCGCCGCCTTGTCGCGTGCGGCTAAGTCGCCGCGGGCATCGTCAAGCTTGCCCTTCTCGACTGCTGCACCGGCAAGATAGCGATATGCCTCAATATTCTTGGGATCAACTGTCTTAACCTGCTCCAGGTCGGCTACGACTTGCGCCAGCGCTTCATCTTTGTTCGCCACCGCGCCCTGTATCGCCAGCTCCAACGTAGCCCTGGCCCTGGCAAGATGCAGATATACGTTAAGGGATTGGCTCTCGGGTTTCTGCCCCTCAGCAACAAGAACGTCCCACTGTGAGACACTCTCGCTCAGCAACCCCTCTTTTTCGGCCATTTCGAGAAATTCGGTCGCATCCTTCTGAACCTGCTGCCAGACCCGACTACTCCCGCTCTCGGCAACAATGTATAGGTATTTCAGTCGCCCAAACCGAGCCTTTGCACTTCGCGGGTTTATCGTGATTATGTTGCTCCAGTATCGGACCAACATTTCCCACTGGTCCGATTCCATCGAAACATCCACAAGCTTAAAGAGAATCTCTTCTCTCAGCGTATTGTTTCTAGCCCGCCCAAATGCCTCCGTATAGCGGTTGATGGCCGTTTCGTAGTCTTTTGCAAGCAAAGCCGCCTCCGCCTCCGCCACGAACTTCTGCGGATTCTTGCTCAGGCCCAGAATCACCCATATCGCGCCAACCACCACCAGCACCAGGATTGTGGAGCCTATCAAAGCTACTTTTTTGTTAAGCCTCCTCTTCGCCATAGCCTAACCTCTTTTCTGCCTTATCTGCCGGTCGTAAACCTTGTGATTATTAGACCTCACGTATGCGGCAACTCGCCGAGACCGTCTCGTTGTCAATCACAATTCATTTGCCTGTTCATCACTTTCTTTCATCCAATAACTGCTCGCCGGCCTGCTCAACTGCTTCTTTGGGCCAGTGTTTGTCCTCAAGAACCGGCAAGATCACAGCCAATAGCTTCTCGCCGGCCCTTCTCGCTTCATCTTTGTCCAGATAACTGCTCGTCCCTGAGCCCGTCAAAAAACTCCACTCCACTTTAGAGAAGTAGCAATGCTTCGAAAAGATACTCTTATTCAGGGCTAACCTTGCGCTATTTCGGCTTCCCGCATAGCTTCCGTTAACTGAGAAAAGGTAAAACGCCGAGAATTTTTCGTCAAAGCCCCAATAATTCGTGGCATTTCTTTGAAATACCAGATGCGTGCCCTCAATATTCTCTTCGGCCCCATTGCGCACGACTGTGTACGCCATATCTTCAGACGACAGCAATTGATGCCCCGTACCGACGTAACATTCCTCCGGCACATGCGGCACCCTGTCCGCAAGCGGATAATACGTGATGAACAACATGACGTTCCGAACCGGGCTGTCATTCAATGCCTCTGTATCTTCCAGAAACCATTGAACATAGTCTTCCGTGCCCAATTGCGTCAGAACGTCTTCATCCTCAATTATGAGTTTCTTGACCACTCGGTACGCGCCGAGACCATCTTCATCGAGCAGCGACAGAGGCTTCTTCAACGGCCATGGCTCTTGCTCTATATGAAACTTGGACATTACTACCCCGCTGAGCAACAAGACCACCACGCATATAACAAATGCCGGCTGAAGATAAACTCTCAAATTGAACCTCAATTCACGCATTGCTCTTTCGAATTACAATATCCGGCGCGGGCGCAGCGGCTTCATCAACGAACAGGCCGGTCATAAACCATGCAATGAAGCCGTATAAGGCAAAGGCCAACGGCAGCATCAAAAGACCTAACGTATCGTGATAAATGCCCTGTGTGTATTTTGGATGGATCAGCACATATATGAACCCGGTGACCGTTACCCGTATAGTATTGCACAATACCGCAATCGGAATAGTGCTCGCCAGCAACACAAGCCGCTGCCATATAGGCCGGTAGTGAAGATACGCCATAGCCACCCCAAGCGCCACAAACGCCATCAGAAGCCGCATCCCGCTGCACGCTTCTGCGACGTTGAGGTCCGGCTTGAGAACCTGACCTTTGTACACGATCCCTATCACAACGCCTTTAAGGGTAGTCTCAAGACCGCCGACCAGGCCAAGCACGGCCGCTGCGACCTTCGCCGCCAGTAGCCGCATCGGAAGTGTTACCTCGAAATACAATCGCTCTGGAAGAGGCACCGCGAATCCAAGAAAGGCGATCGGAAGCCACGTGTGCCTGATTACCGTCCAGCCGCCAAGAAACAGCACGACCGCCCCCAAAGCCCCTATCATTGCCATCGGCTGCAGGTAGGCGTACCCCGAAACACTGGCTTTGTTGACTATATGCATCGAAAGTAAGCACAATAAGAGTACCAAACCCAGGTAATTCGGCTTGGCGCGAACGTTCAGAATCTTCTCTCTGTGCTGATTAAGGAAGTACAGGCTGAAACAAGGGATCAGAAACCCGTGAGACCAGCTGCTGTCTGTCAACCACCTCTCAACAACGTCCTTAAGCTCTCCGCGAAAAATGTACCATAGCAGTCCTCCTACTATGGCCATCTTAACGTAACTATGCAATCCA
>Ga0315277_10002581_pt1 | contig 25153 bp, 21 predicted proteins | sample YL17G05_15_MG_FD_203695 | JGI IMG/M metagenome (GOLD analysis project Ga0315277, IMG submission 203695) | Sediment microbial communities from Yellowstone Lake, YNP, Wyoming, USA - YL17G05_15 | ecosystem: Environmental > Aquatic > Freshwater > Lake > Sediment | place: USA: Wyoming | collected... | reverse complement strand
CGTTAAAAAGTCATCAGGAACTATATCATCGTAAAGTCCCATAAAATCATAGTTGAGAGAAAACATCTCTGTCCCATTTTCTCTGCTAAGAATTACATTAAGATTCCAATCAAGAATCAAATTTCCATTAATGGATTCCCATACAATTAAAATGACTCTGCTACCATTGGAATTAAGATTGCACCAGTTGATCACGTGATTTGGGCCAAAAGGAAAATCAGCCCAATCCTGATAGATTCCCGGCGTCCAATGACCAGTATCGCCCCAAAAAATCCAAGCCCCATGTACTTCAACTGAAGTGAATGGAATGAGATTTAAAAGTATAATACTTATCATGAGGATTTTAGTTACTTTTTTAAATTTACACAAGTCCTCTCACTTCTTGATTGTTTAAATGAAATTGATTACTTGCTTCCTCTCATTTATTTTCAAAGTAAAAAGAATAATTACCTTTGTATATATCTTTTCCTAAACCTACCATTTATACGGGCATTTTCAAATTATTCGTTCCGAATATAACTAACCTTTAACTAAAAATGAAGCCTATTTGCCAGCAATTATATGCGAAATTTGGGGCACAATGTCTATCCTCTTCACTTCTGAAAATTGTGCACTTTTCAACATTGCCTCTAATTGGGGGTATTCAAATAATCCTGCCTGGGGTGTCTCTAGATGTAGAAGCAGGTTTAATAACACATTTGATTTGGGTCGTATACGTCCCTCTTCAAGCAGCATTTCCTGCAAAACTAATTTCCCGTTCGGCTTCAACCAAAAGTGGGCTTTTTGCAAAATTTTAAGGGCGTTCTCCGGATTGAATGCTTGTAGAAATCCAGACATTAGAATTACATCGAACTTCTCCGTTAATTCAAGGTCCATTACATCTGCTAAAATGATTTTAACCCTATCTTGGACTTTATTTCGTTCTACCCGTCTTCTGGCTTCGTAAACTATCTCCGCAATCCAGCCGCCATCTACCCCTGTCCCCTTTAATTTAGGATTCATTAAAGCAAGCTTGATGAGATAACTTCCAAGCCCTGTGCCTAAATCTAAAACCTGACAGCTCTCCTTCAGGATCGGCAAATTTTGCATCAAAAGAGGGACTGTTAATTGTGCGAATGGTGCAATCGATTCCACGGTATCTATCGCATGCTGCGTTTCCATCAAAGGCCTTTTTCCACTGAATCGTGCCTTGAGGTTTGAAAAGGCATCAGGAATGAGTTTCGTGTATAGATGCAAAGATCCAAAGTACGTTGGCGCTTTCGAAAGGAGAAAGGATTTACTCCAATTCGTTAAGGTAAATTTATTATTGTCAATTACTAAAAATCCACACGCTGTGGCAGCTTCACACCAAGCCTGTGTTAATGCTTTCTCAAAACCGAGTCCATCAGCAATTTCCTCTGCTGACAAAGCCTTTTTTTCAAGTAATTCAAAAAGTCCCAGTTCAATCCCTGCCGTAATTAAATGATATTCTTGCAGGGCATCTAATAAATTAATTAAATGATCCATTCCTTTCGATTGCTTAATGATGGACGTCTTATCAGAAGCCATATTAAATCATCCAACTCAAATCATTCGGAAAATTAATAATGTCCTCAGTCTATTTATTTGTATATCGCCACGCCTTTCTTTTCCAATTCATCTACAATTTCCACTGCTCTTCGATTTAACTGATTATTACTAATCCATAGTTCTTGGAGGGATTGTAGCTGCCTAAAGGACTCCGGGAGAGCCATTACCTTGTTTTTTTCCAAATTAAGGTAAGTAAGTGATTTTAGGTTGCCAAACGTCTCCGGGAGAGTCGTTACCTGATTACCCCACATCCCTAAAGTTTGGAGTGATTTTAGGGCGCCAAAGGACTCCGGGAGAGTTGTTAGCTGATTACCTTCCAAATCTATGATTTGGAGCGATTTTAACTGTCCAAAAGACTCCGGGAGAGTCGTTAGCAGATTACCATTCAAATCTAGTTTTTGGAGTGAAATTAGGTTGCCAAAGGACTCCGGGAGAGTCCTTAACTGATTAAAACTTAAATGTAGGGTTTGGAGAGATTTGAGCTCGCCAAGGGACTCCGGGAGAGTCGTTATCTTGTTATACTGCAAGTCTAAGAGTTGAAGTGATTTTAAGGCACCAAAGGACTCCGGGAGAGTCGATAATTGATTACCGTAGATCCATACCTCTGTAAGCGATTTTAGGGCACCAAAGGACTCCGGGAGAGTTGTTATCTGATTACCCTCCAAATCTAGGGTTTGGAGCGATTTCAGGGCACCAAAGGACTCCGGGAGAGTCGTTAGCTTGTTAGAACGAAAATTGAGATGAGTAAGTGATTTTAAATGCCCAAAGGACTCTGGGAGAGTCATTAACCCGCAATTATAAAATCCCAGTCCGATGATGACGTTACCTTCTATTTTCACTCCAACTGTATTCAATTCAATTTCGTTTACATAGGGAATTGACTTGCCAATGAATTGTTCCAATTCTTTTAAAATTTTGGTTTGGTTAGATGGTATAGGAGGTTGCTTGTTCATTTTATCCCTTCGATTTATACTTCGGCTTGTTAGAATATTATTTTTGGACTAGAAGATATACATATCTGTTGATTGCACCCATTCTGACGAAAAACAAAACATGAAGGGTTTATTTACTCGAAGGCATTTGGGATGATTATTAGGAAAAAAATAAAAGAGTCGCCCTGTCAAAAGCCCTCGAAGACGGTTTAGCTTTGCATAATGCCAAATGCACAAGGTTAAGGACGGTTGAAAAAAAAAGATTTTCCCAATTACTAATTGGGATTAATGGCACTATGCGAGATCAGGCGAGGTCGAAACGGTCAAGGTTCATGACTTTGTTCCACACCGCTACAAAGTCGTGCACGAACTTTTCATGGGCGTCCTCACATGCGTAGACTTCCGCCAAGGCCCTGAGTTGGGAGTTCGAACCGAAGATGAGGTCAACACGGGTGCCGGTCCACTTGAGTTCGCCCGTTGCGCGATCACGCCCCTCGAATACATTATCGTCTTTCGCGGTTGCCTTCCATGTCGTGCTCATGTCGAGCAGATTCACGAAGAAATTAGTGGTGAGCGCCTCAGGCCGCTTGGTGAAGACGCCGTGCTGGGACTTTCCGACGTTGGCATTCAGGACACGCATGCCGCCAACGAGAACGGTCATCTCAGGAGCGGTCAACGTCAACAATTGCGCCTTATCAACCAGCAGCTCTTCGGCCGATACGGCATAGCGGGTCTTCTGGTAGTTGCGGAAGCCGTCCGCGATCGGCTCGAGCACGGCGAAGGAGGCCACATCGGTCTGTTCCTGCGAGGCGTCCATGCGTCCCGGCGTGAAGGGAACCGTCACCTTGTGACCCGCATTCTTCGCAGCCTGCTCGACGCCCGCACAACCAGCCAGAACGATCAGGTCAGCTAGCGATACCTTCTTGCCGCCCGACTGGGCGCTATTGAATGCGCTCTGGATGCCCTCCAGCGTTTTGAGCACCTTGGCTAGCTGGGCCGGCTGGTTGACTTCCCAATCCTTCTGCGGTGCCAGGCGAATGCGGGCACCGTTAGCACCGCCGCGCTTGTCGGAGCCGCGGAAGGTGGACGCCGAGGCCCAAGCGGTCGAAACCAGGTCCGACACAGACAGGCCAGAAGCCAGTATCTTGCCCTTGAGGGAGGCGATGTCCTGTGCATCAATCAGTTTGTGATTGACTGCGGGGATGGGGTCTTGCCAAATGAGCTCTTCGACCGGCACCTCCGGGCCGAGATAGCGTGCGCGCGGGCCCATGTCGCGGTGGGTCAGCTTGAACCACGCCCTGGCGAACGCGTTTGCGAGCTGATCCGGATGCTCTAAGAAGCGTCGTGAAATCTTTTCATAGACAGGGTCGAACCGCAGAGCGAGGTCCGTGGTCAGCATGGAAGGCGCATGACGCTTGGATGGATCATGGGCATCCGGCACGGTACCGGCGTCCGCGCCTTGCTTCGGTTTCCACTGATGCGCACCAGCCGGGCTCTTCGTCAGTTCCCATTCATTACCGAACAGGTTCCGGAAGAAGTTGTTACTCCACTTCGTGGGCGTGGTGGTCCAAGTGACTTCCAGGCCGCTAGTGATCGTGTCACCGCCTTTGCCGGTGCCAAAGCTGCTCTTCCAGCCCAACCCCTGCTCTTCGATGCTTGCCGCTTCTGGCTCCGGCCCCACATTTTTCGCATCGCCGGCGCCGTGCGCCTTGCCGAAGGCGTGTCCGCCCGCGATGAGCGCCACCGTCTCCTCGTCGTTCATCGCCATGCGAGCAAAAACTTCGCGAATGTCCTTGGCCGCCGCGAGCGGATCCGGGTTGCCATTGGGACCTTCCGGGTTCACGTAAATCAGGCCCATCTGCACGGCAGCGAGCGGATTTTCAAGATCCCGCTTGCCGGAGTAGCGCTTGTCATCCAGCCACTTCTTTTCGGAACCCCAGTAGATGTCCTTTTCTGGTTCCCAGATATCCTCACGCCCGCCGGCGAAACCGAAGGTCTTGAACCCCATCGACTCCAGGGCGACATTGCCGGCGAGAATCATCAGGTCAGCCCAGGAAATCTTCCGACCGTACTTCTGTTTGATCGGCCAGAGCAGTCGGCGCGCCTTGTCGAGGTTGGCGTTGTCGGGCCAGCTGCTGAGGGGCGCAAAGCGCTGGCTGCCATTGCCAGCGCCGCCGCGGCCGTCGCCGATGCGGTAGGTGCCGGCGCTGTGCCACGCCATACGGATGAATAAAGGTCCGTAGTGACCGAAGTCCGCCGGCCACCAGTCCTGCGACTTCGTCATCAATTCACGGAGATCCTTCTTCACGGCCTTCAAGTCGAGACTCTTGAACTCTTTAGCATAGTTGAAACCCTCGCCCATCGGATTGGACTTAGAGGAACGCTGGTGCAGCATATCGAGCTTCAACTGGTTCGGCCACCAGTCCAAGTTCGTCGTGCCTCCGGCTGTTGTTAAAGTCTTTTCCTTCTTTTCTTTCTTTGCCATAATCATAACACCTCGATTTTTAAATTATCTATAGATTTTTCTCGGGCGTTTAATAATTTGAAGGCAATAAATGCTTCCCATCATTTACAATGATATTTAAGATGTTCTGATCGATTTTCATTATTTAGTAACCCATTTTAAACAATATTTCGCAATTGCGGTGGAAAGAGGCGGCGGGACTGCTTCCCCGACCATGTCATACTGCTCATCAATACCCCCGAAAAATTGGAAATTATCGGGAAACCCCATGAGACGTGCATTTTCACGCACTGATAAAACTCTATCTTCAAATGGGTGGATGAACCGGCTGTGTCCGATTACGGTAGGGGCTAGTTTATATGGATTGAGCCGGACCCAATTTGTATAGGTTTTCGGGGTGGCGGCCCGATAATACACCATGGCGTTGCCGGGTTTCAGATTGCGCAGTTTCTTCGTTTTTTTAGGCGAAATGGGATAGTATTGATGATTGAGGAAATCATGGAACGCGGTAGGCTCTGGGAGGTTCAGGACCCTCTCGACCGTGATTTGATTTTTAAGTCTAATAGGCTCAATTCTGATGTTTGAAATGAATACACGTGTTCGAGTGCTTGGGCTCCCATAATCCTCGGCGAGTAAAACGTTGAAATGAATATCGTCATATCCCACCCGTTGAAATTCGCGTTGTAGAGCCCACTTTAACTCGCCTGACATCATTTCGGGGACATTTTCAACTACAAAGAGGTTGGGGTGAATATCTCCGATGATTCGAATCGTATCTAGAACTAACCAGCCTACCTCATCATCATAAAGCCGTGTTAAGGGATCCTTTTGGCGATGGGTATTCGCGGAGGTGTAGGGTTCACATGGTGGCGAGGCAATTATGACATCAGGGACTGTTTTAATATTTTCAAGAATATCCTCCGAATGAAGTTCATGAATATCTTCATTAAGAAAAACGGCATTGGGAAAATTGTGTTTGTATGTTAAAGACACCTCATAGCCACTATCAATCGCCCCAATAACTTTAAATTCCCCTGTAGCTTGAAATCCTGCTGCAAATCCACCTGCTCCGCAAAAAAGGTCCAAAATCGTCTTTTCCATACGTTCTATCATTCAATTTCATTCTTATATTAGTTATTAACGAAAAAACTTTAAATAAAGTCCGATTGTTCAAAATTAGTAATTGGTGGCAACAACAACCAAATTTAGGAAAAGAATCAATAATTTAAATGGACGGGTTGTCTAGGTTGGAATGATGCTGCCCTTACGAGAATTCTTCGAAGAAAGGCAGAGGTCGAGGGTCCGAATCCCTCCCTGTCCATTATCCTCCTTTTTCAATTCAAAATTCCTATTAACAACTTGAATTATTGCTTAATAGCAATCAGATGGAACTCTTTTTTATCGGGATCAATATCTAAAAACTTTTTTAGTTCCAAATTAAGAGTTCCCAACTTATCTTGGATAAACTTTTTACAATTTTCTTGGGAACTTTTCCCTTGCTTTACTGACATGATGATATACCCCCCAACTTTCAAAGCAGATAAAAATCTAGCTAAAATTTTGATAGAAGCAGCGGGATCAAGAGTTAAATCATTGAGGATAAGGTCTAATTGGTCAAGCGTCTGAGGATCAAAGGAAAATACATCCGCAATATGCAGATCAATATTCGGATACTTTTGTTTCAAGTCAAAAAGGATGGGTGCAAATTCCTCTGAAATCTCAATGCCATAGACCTTTTTACACCGTTCTGCGGCAAATTCAAGAAAACCTCCCGCGCTCGAACCTAAGTCGAGCACTACATCGGTCGGATTGAAGAGATTTACATTACTCAAATTAGTTATGGCATGAAGTTTCCAATAGCCAACAGGCTTCAAGGCGATTTCGTTTAGTATTTCAATCTTTGAGTTCAATTTGATGGAATGCGAGGGTTTCTGAATAATTTTTCCGTCAACGCTGATCAATCCACATAGAATCGCCCGCTTTGCACGAGATCGGGTTGGAATTAGACCAGTTTCTACTAAGGAAATATCCAAACGTGGCATGGATTGGACTCCGACTCAAGAAAGAATAGTTTTAGTATTCTCAGGAATAAAGAGGGTGATTTCAGCTTCCGATAAGAAAGGCCCAATTTCCGCAAGTAGCCCGGGTGCATTAGTGCCTTGCTTACATACAACAACCTGTTCTAAAAGACCATTTCGTTCAATTGCGAGGATATCCTGGCCATGACCCGTTTCTGTAATAATTTTTTTGAGATGCTTTCTGGTAACACCCGATATTATTAATCGCTCTAAATCGCCTTTGATCCAAGTTCTAAATGTCAGTATCTGTTCTGCGCTTAATGAGGCTTGAATCTTTTTTTGTTTGCTATTAATTTCATCGATTTTTACTTCTAGGGTAAAATTATCTAGCAATCCACACGCATATATTATCTGCTTTAAGGGGATTTTCTCGTTATTTGCGAGTTGGCGCCGGATTGCATGGAGCGGGATGAATGCATCAAGTCTCTCTTCAGACTTTATTCCAATGTCTAAATAAAGTCCATAGCCGTATTTGCCCGTTTGTAATAATTTCCCTTTCCTAATATCTCCTTCCTTCAACTCTCCAAAGGAACATACCACGCCATAATTACGCTTTAAAAGATTATACGCTACTTCCTCATCCTCGCCCTCAAGTTCAACGGTCACCCAGTCGTGCGCATTAGTACGTATTTTCTTGGTTTCGACTTTTAATCCTTCTAGGTCAATCGAGAGGCTATGCCGAAATGCCCTAAGTGCGAACCTTTTATGGTCCCCGTAAGCCTTTTCTAAAACAGTGATTGTTTTCATAGACACTCATTTTTTTATATTTCTTTATTTCTTAAGCTCTTCTTCGGATTTAATTCGTTTGATCTCCTCAATAAATGTTGGAATGACTTTATGGAGATCACCGACAATCCCATAATGGGCAATTTGGAAAATTGGGGCATTGGGATCTTTATTAATAGCGACAATGATGTCTGAATTTTGAATACCCACTCGATGTTGAATAGCGCCTGAAATACCACACGCAATGTACAATTTAGGCGAGACGCTTTTACCAGTTTGTCCTACTTGTTGTCCTTGATCTATCCAGCCGAGCTCGACGGCAACGCGCGAGCCTGCTACCTCCGCATTTAAAACGGCTGCTAACTCCTCAATGACTTTCCAATTCTCCTGGGATCCTACCCCTCTGCCTCCTGCTATTATTATCTCTGCATCTTCAAGATTTACTTGTTTCTTTTCGCGATTTATAATATTCACAATTTTTATTTTAATATCCTTCTGGTCTAAATTCATTTTTATTGTTCTAATATTCACGTCTTTCTGGATTTTATCTGGAATCTTAAACATTCCCGGTCGTACAGTAGTCATCTGGGGACGACTATTTGGGGTTTTAATAACCGCCATGATCTTTCCTCCCCAGGTCGGGCGCGTTTGTAGTAGTAAGTTTCGGGTTTCGGATTCAATTTCCAATCCAGTGCAATCAGCAGTGAGCCCAGTATTGAGGCGTTTAGAGACTCTTGGTGCAAAATCACGTCCAATAGGCGTAGCAGGGACTAAAACAATTTCGGGCTTGTAGTCTAATATTAAATTAGATATAATTTTAACATAAAATTCCGTATAATAATTTACTAAAATAGGGGCCTTAATGTAAATAATCTCATCCACCCCATACTGGCTCAATTCATCCAATTCCTCTTCTAACTCTGCCCCTAATACCACGACGGTCAATTTCGTACCTAATTTATCAGCTAGCTCTCTTCCCTTACCAACGAGTTGAAATGTTACATTATTTAGTTTGTTTTTGTGGTGTTCTCCAATAATCCAGACGCCCTTATAAGCGGAATTATCCAACTTAGCAGCAGCAACTTCTTCCATTTCAATTTCAATGGCTCCAACGGGACATGCTTCTATACACGCTCCACAGACACTGCAGTCACCCGTTAGTTGAGCTTTTTTATCAATAAGTTTAATACCCCCGAAGGTGCAAACCGCTAAGCAACTTTCACAACCCGTGCATATTTCTCTTTTAATTTTTATTCCCATTTTACAAGCCTACCAATCTACTATTCTAATAAAATTTTATCATCTTTCAAATTCTGGCATAATTGTTTGACCATTTCTGATATTGATCCTGTTAATTTAATATGCACGCCCTTTAGTTGCGGAACAAAAATCTTCGCAACTTGAGTTTGCGAGCCGTTTACTCCGATTTTTGTCAGATCGGGATTCAGCTCAGTCACAGGCACATGTATGACCTTTTTAGTGTCATATGCCTCTACTAAACTTATTAAAGTGGGAAATCGAGGCGTATTCAGTGTCTTTAAAACAGTCACTAAAGCAGGTAATTCGGTCTCTAAAATTATGACTTCTTCAGGTCTAAATACGCTTTCTACTATAATTCTCTCGTCTGTTAATTCGAATTTCTGAATATTGGTTATATGAGGAATGTTTAATTCCTCTGCTAACTCGGGACCGACTTGGGCTGTATCTCCATCTATCGCTTGAGCCCCACAGATAACGAGATATTTCTCCTTGGGGTTCAAATTCTTTTTAATTGCAAGAGAAAGGGTATAAGAAGTAGCTAATGTATCTGCACCGGCGAATTTTCTATCTGTTAAGAGAAAGGCTCTATCTACACCCATTGCCAGTGCTTCACGTAAAGCTTCCTCTGCCTGTGGCGGGCCCATACTGAGGGCTATGACTTCAGACCCTGTATTCTGTTTAATTGCAAGTGCTAATTCTAAAGCATGTTTATCCGCAGGATTGATGATGCTTGGTACCCCTTCACGAATCAGGATCCCGGTTTTAGGATCGATCCTAACTTCCGCAATCCCTGGAACCTGTTTAATACAAACAAAAATCCTCATTACTCATCCCTTTTCAGTAAGTCTGTCGCAATAAATGGCTTGCAATCACCATACGTTGAATTTCGGAAGTCCCTTCGTAAATTTCACCCATTTTCGCGTCCCTGAAATAGCGTTCTACCTGATAAGCTTTCATCAGACCATATCCTCCATGAATCTGCACCGCATAATAGGCTGCTTGCATAGCTGCTTCACTCGCCGCCAGTTTCGCCATCGAAGAGGCTAATCCATATTCCATTCCTTGATCACACATATACGCTGCCTTATATGTTAAAAGACGAGCTGATTCGATGGAAAACCCCATATCTGCAATTTTCCACTGGATCCCCTCGAAACGGCCAATCTTTTGACCGAATTGTTCCCTTTGATTTGCATATTTAACAGCCGCCTCTAATGCGGCTTGCCCTAACCCAACGCACTGGGCCGCGATAAGGATTCGCCCAAAATCTAAAATCTTTAATACAACATTGAACCCATTGCCGACCCCTCCAAGGACATTTTCCTGCGGAACCCGAACATCCTGAAAAACGAGTTCTGAAGTGTTGGATGCCCGAACTCCTAATTTATCCTCTTTCACTCCCACACTAAATCCTGGCGTTTTAGTATCCACAATAAACACGGTAAAAATACTCTTTCGTCCGATCTTTCCAGTTTTCGCCGCTACCAATAGAGTTTTAGCAATCCCCCCATTAGTAGCAAAAATTTTGCTCCCGTTTAAAACCCATTCATCTCCCTCCTTGACCGCGCTCGTTTCAACGCCCGCCGCATCTGATCCGGCATTAGCTTCCGTCAGCGCGAAGGCCCCGAGATTTCCCTTCGCCAGGGGAATCAAAAATTTCTGTTTCTGCTCCTCAGTTCCGAAGATATAGAGTGGATAAGCCACCACACTGCAGTGAACTCCGACCGTTATTGCCCAAGACGCATCAATACGACCAATTTCTTCAACAATGATAGCAAAACTGATAGTGTCATTGTGTAATCCGGCTCCACCGTATTCTTTTGGAATACAAATACCAAAAAAACCCATGTCCTTCATTAAATTGAATACAATGGGATCTAGTTCTGAGGCTTTATCGCTTTCTTCAGCAATCGGGGCAATATACTTTTCTGAAAATTCTCGGGTAATCTTCCGAATCATCTGCTGTTTTTTATTTATAGAAAAATCCATACTTCATCATCATTAGAAGGATTATTTAAACCTTGAAATAGAGCAATTTGTTTTAAGAGGCACTCTACAAATTATTTCATATTGCAAACACAACATACCTTAATGATTTTTCTCTTAAGTGAATGGAATGAAAGTTGTCGTTTTACGCCTGGGGCATCGCTTCGAACGAGATAAACGCATGTCTACCCATATTGGGCTTGTTGCACGTGCTTTTGGTGCCGATGGTATGATTATCAGCGATATTAGGGATTCTGCTGTAGAAGAATCGATCCTTGATATTAGGGATCGGTTTGGGGGGAGTTTTTTCGTAGAGATGGGTGAAAAATGGCATTCTGTGTTGAAAAATTGGAAAAACTCGGGTGGCGAAATAATTCACCTCACGATGTATGGGCTTCCAATCCCACAAGTCATCGAAAAAATTCGAGGGTCTCAAAAACAAAAATTGATCGTCGTTGGGGCCAGCAAAGTACCTCGAGATGTGTATGAACTTGCGGATTATAACGTTTCTATCACGAATCAACCGCATTCGGAAGTAGCCGCGCTAGCTATTTTCTTAGATTATTTATTTCAAGGATCGGAAATCAACCTTAAATTTCCGGATGCAAAAATGGAAGTCATACCTTCCGAGAAGGGCAAGACGGTCCGGGATTTAAGGGAATCAGGTAAATAGTCCTATTCGTCTTTTTTCTTCTTCGTCTTTAATTGAACTACATCGCCCAAAGTCATATCATCGGGGAGTTTAGAATCTATTTTTATTTCAGGAATATCACTTGATGAGGTTAGGAGGGTAATTCCCAGGAGTTTTTGAAGTTTCTCTGTAAGTACCTCATTAGGCTGCATTTTACCGCCTTCAATATGGCGAAGCGTGGATAAGCGCTCCATCAGCTGATTTGATAGATCCAATTGCGTCCACCCTTTTTGCTCCCTGGCGTCTCGAATAACCTTGGCATAATCCTCCCGAAGTTCCCTTTCTGATTCTGTCTTCGTTTTCTTCTGAATTATCTTTTTTGGACTGGGAATATATTTCTTGGACGGGGCTGGCTCTTGTGGCGGAGTCTGTGGCTGTGATTTTTCAGCAAATCGCGCGCAAATATCACACACCATCAACCGAGCGCCTTCAAAAAACCGGTATTGCGGTTTGCCTACTATTCTTCGCCCGCAAATATCACACGCATTCTTGGATTCCGTCACAATAACCATCCCATAAACTCTAATCTTATTTTAATGAGAAATACCTATTTATTGTTTGTTAAAAACAGAAAACGCCAAAAAATTGGGAAAGAGGGATTAAGGTTAAACTGAGGCTTATTTCATTACCTTAGAGATATAGTCATTTACTTCAGAAAATTTCGTGACTTCACCAGTCCAATCCTTAAAATCTGCTTGATATTTATCTTCAGTTTTAGATAAAATGGTCTTCAAATCATTCCGAATCTGAGGGCTCTCTTTATTCAGAAACATGAGCCCTATCAGGTTGGGGGAATATTCCAAAATTATTTTAATATTATCTCTATCTATTAAGGAAAGGTTCTGCTCGCCTTTGATCACTTCGCCGAGAAATCCTGAGATGGCGGAGATCATACCTGCAATTAAATTTTCATCCATCTCCGGCAATTCATGTAAAGTGGTACTAGTTTTAGAGAAAATAACCACGCCATTGTTTTTATAGATAACCATGAAATAGTATATCTTAAGGGGTTGAAATTCCTTTATTTTCTCATAATTTTGCTTTGATATTAGTTTAATTAATTTTGTATCCGATTCTTTATTCAATTGATCGTAATGGTCTCGTAAAATGAAACTCACTCTTTTAGCTAGGTCTTGCTCTTCCGCTTCAATTTTCATGTCCTTTACAGTTTCTAAGATCTTTAGATAGGCACTGCTCAATTTACTGAAGTTCTCCTTCATTTGATTCCCTAAATGGAGATTCGCTAAGAAAAAGTAATTTAGTCCCCGCAGAATCAAATCGATAAGTCTTTCGAAATCTTTCTCAAAAATCAAGACCTTAACGGTTCTCAAGTACTCATTTGAGAGATTTAAAAACGAGATTCCTAAATTTTTGGCGATTTCACTCACATCTTGATTCAGGAAGTCAAAAATATTGGCGGCAAAACTAAAAAATTTGCTGGCTCCAAAATAATCGCCTTCGTTATAATTAATGGTTCCCAACGCCAAATAATTTAATGCAGAATCAATATTGACTTGCTTTTCTTTCTCAAAATAATACAAGCTCTTTGTATAATACGATTTCGCGGAATCAAAATCCTTCTTCAGTTGATACAACTCTCCAAGGTGACGAAGGAAAATGCCTTTGAAGCCACTAGATATGGCATCGGATTGATAAATCCGCTCCTCAATCTGGAGCATATATTTTAGGGCCGATTCAAGATTTTTCATTTGTTTTAAATTTAAAACTAAATTGAAAGTGGAGAAGAATTCTAGGTTCTCAATTTTCAATACTCTAAACTTATCAGCCGCTTTTAGAAATGCATCATTCGACTCTTCGAAATATTTTAATTCTTTTAGAATTAAGGCAAAATTGAAGAGGATACTAGCGTAATCGTGGTGAGTTAATCCGAATTCCTCGTAACGTAATAATAATTCGAGCAATTTTTTATAAAGCTGAGGTAAATTCGGATCATATTCTCCTAATTTCCGCTTTTTAGAATAAAGCAGGAATTGAAATTTAAATAAGTCTAATAGGGTCGATATCTCTTTTGATCCCGCTAATTTATTGATTCTGGGAATTAATTCCTCTATCTTTAACGCTTGGTCTTCCTCACTAAGAAATAAACTGGATAATCTCGCTTTTAATGGTCGAGAGAAGTCATATGTCTCAAGTTTAATAAAGATCTCTTGAATAATTTCCCATAAATTAGTAAACTTCACATTAATATCTAAATGCTGATTGACTTTCAGAGAAATCTTTTGAATTTCGTCACTTGAATATATTTTGCCCTCGATTCGAATTAAAATGAAAAAAATCAGGTCCAGTTTATAAAATATTTTTATAATATTATAGCCCAACGCATATTCGATGATCAAAGTCCTTGATTCGGTGGATTTTTCAAAAATATATTTCGGGATTTTCTTTATTAGCGAATTGCTTATCTCTCTCTTAAAATCTTCAGTTAACGGTGCATTGGACTCCTGGATTTCTAGTCTTTCTGGTGTCAAAACCCCTTTTGTCAAGATTAAGTTTTGGACCATTTGAAGCAACTAGCCTCCGTTTTCACTTATGCTTTTGGTGCTGTGGCGGTTTTCTTGTAGCTTTCTAGGAATTGATGCATTTCTGGGAGGAGAACCGGTTGCTTCTGCAATTCCATCGAAAGGATATTCGAAGTAGAAACTGCGAACTGAGGGATATTAAGCTCAATTGGAAATTCCGTTTTGATATTTTCCCCAGAGCAAATGTATCCGAATTCAAATCGCTTAGAGGCAACATCGGGCATGATTTTCCAGACTTGATTTATCCTATTCTCTACGATTTCAATCGATTTTTCGATGGATTGGGGCGATTGAAAAGTTACATTAACCGATTTGGAGATATTTTCTTTAATGTATAATTCGGTAACTGGTTTGTGGAATTTTAAGTAATAACTGACCACCAATTCATAGTACCTAATGTTAGGTTCAATCACTCGGTTGATTTCTAAAACCGGCATGTTATCTGCCCTAGATTTAACTATTATCTGGGTCAAAAGAAATATCTTCTTATCAACCAAATAATAGATATGCCTGATTTCCTTCTCGGTTGCCACTTCCTTATATTGCCATTTCAGTAATTGCTCAAAATGTTCCTGTTCCATGTTTAAAAGATAGTCTTCATCAGGAGGTCGGACCTCCAATAAGTTAAAGGTGGTCGGGATTTCATCTTCTATTACGAGGTGATCAATAATATCTGGTTGCACGTTTCTAAATGAATTCGCCGCAGAAAATCTATCCTTATAGGGTTCTATGTTGAAATAGGTATTAATCACATTGGTATTTTTTTCAATATTCATTAAAATGGTGCGTGATATCCTCCGCTCTAAATTCACTTCAATTTTCGTCTCTTGTTTCGGCTTGATTTCCGGGATAACCCAAGTTAATTGTAAGCCATCATCTAATAACTTCTTGGTCGGTTCGATCCCTTCAAATCCAATGGTCGTTATTCCCAGCACCTTATAATGATAAGGAATGACATTATTAATTTGGACATCTGTGAGGGGCATGTCCAAGGGGTTTTCAAACTTGGTCGCGGTCAATAACTCCGTCTTTTTCGCCTCAGAGGCGGTTATATCTTGCTCGGACATTAAGGTTGATAACTTCCCAGCTTGATCCATATAGACGATAGAACTCTTGGTCTTTTTCGGAGCTTCCTCTAAAAATTTATCGATCGCCTTTCCTAAAAATGCGTCTCTATCCGTTGCTGGAAGTTCCAGATCCACTTTTCGTATTCTTGGCTTAACATCCGGATCTTTGAGTTCTATTAACTTGGCTAATTTAGCTAATTCCTCTTCTTCGCCTAATTTGTGAGTAATTGCACGGAAAATGTAATCCTGGTCATAGGCCGGGTATCCCAATTCCCCTAGGTACCCCGACAACCACGCGGCCATTCTTTGGGGGTAAATGGACATTTTCGCATCTTTATCCCAAAATTCGGTGATATTTTCAATCAGGGTCTCAAAATTATCGACGATGACTTCCCTTAGTTTATCTCTCCTCTCGTAGAATTCGACCCGGGCAAAGATATCCTGCAGCTTTTCAAACGTCTCTAAAATTTCCAGCCGGACTCCGTAGATAATCGACCCTAATAACTTTTTTATCTGGTGTGATTCCATTTCAATCCACGACTACTTCTTGTTTTTTCACGAACAAATGGGCATCTATCTTTTCAGAATCCGAAATGACTATTTCATGCTTATTCCCTTCTTTATCAGTAAGCTGAATCAAAAAATTGCTGCCTTGGCCATTTAACCAAACCCATTTTACTAAATCGGGAACTGTTGAAAATTGATTCAAATCCGAATCTTTCATTTCGACCTCCTCATCCCAATTGAGGATAGAAAGCGATTGGTATTTTTTAACTTGAAAAGGACCTTTCTTTGGATAAGCTTTATCGGATTCAGTTAATTTTTCTAGTTCCTTCGTAAAAGTTTTCAGTTCTGGAGTCTCCTTAAGCCCCTCTAATGTCGCATTCTTCTCAGACTCCCTTGGACTGCGATTTAATGCATTTTCAGCTAGTTTGAGATAGAAAGAATCCCCTTTCAAGTCATGGTAGGCGTCCTGGATTTTATCAAAGAGTTGGAAATTTCGAGATTGAATTATGAATAAATATAAAATAGAGACTAGATACCCTGCTACTTGCGGCTGATCCGTTTTGTACTTACCCACTAAGGTGAGAATTTCATCAAAATATTGTTTGAATGTTGAGGTATCAGAAGCATTTCTTAAATTAATGATTGCCTCACTGTCAAATACATCAGGTAATTCCAAACAACTTAAGGGGTTTAATTTTTGTTTGATCTCGACGAAAATGTTTCCTTTCTCCTCAGAGGTCGTTATTAGATCTTTCACACTCAACTCATTCAAGGCAGTTGTGATAATACCCTCGTCAAATTTAGTTAATTCCCGAAGCTTCTTCGTGGAAGTCTTCCCTAAATTATTTATTATAAATAGTAGCTGATATTTGGGACTCTTCTCCAAAAATTTCGTGACTTCTTTCAATTCAAATTCCAAAGTTGAAATTTTGGTTTCTAATTGTTTGTTATCCTCTGTTTTCTTTGTTAACTCCTCTTTCAGACTTTCAGATTCCTGTTTAATCAACTCTAGATCGCTAATAACTTGATTCTTCCCTTCAAGCTCTTTCGTACTGTCTTCAATGGCTTTTATTTTTAATTCAAGTTCTCCTGTTAATTGCTCTTTATCAGAAAGCAATTCGCTCTTGCTTTTTTCAAGTTCCTCAAGCATTTTTGCTTTAGTTTCCAGCTCTGCGAGTAAGGTCTCTTTCTCCTTTTCTAGATTCGAAACATTTGTCTCTAATTCTTCAATTTGTTTTGTTTTCGTTTCTATATACTGATTTAATCCCGCTACATTCGTTTCTGAGTCTTTTATTTTGGCTTCTAACTCCGTCTTCTCCTTCTCTAAATCACCCGATTTTGCTTCTAGCTCCGCTTTCGCCGTTTCCAAGTCAGTGACTTTTGCTTCTAGCTCCATCTTTCTCTTATCTAAATCACCTGATATTGCTTCTAATTCCACTTTACCCTTTTCTAAGTCATCTAATTTTGCTTCTAGCTCCGCTTTCCCCTTTTCTAATTCTTCAACTGCAGTTGTCTTGGTTTGTTGAAAAGAATTAACTTCCTCCCTTAAATCACTTAATAACTGGATTGGGACTTCCTGATACGCGGAAAGAGCCGTGCCAAACTCCGTTATTAATTTATCAACCTCTTGAGATAAATCAGTAAATGACTTATTTACCGTCGAAACAAAATTCTCATCAAGGTCTACCGTGAATTTGTCTGATTTGAAATTATCATGATACAGCTGCTTGAAATCAACAATAGATTTCTGAATTTCACCACGATACTCATTCAGGATCTCAGGGATTCTTTTGTTTTCCTTAAACTGGTCCCTAACACCGAAGAGCTCCCGTTCTATCTTATTAACTAGATCTATCTCCATTCGTACCTTCAAATCATTGACAATCTCGTTATAGATGCTGATATCGAAAATGTTGTCCTTGCCGATTTCCTCAAAAATTTTATCGAGTTTCGGTACTAAGATGGACTTCGGTGAGGATTCACTTTCCAAGGACCGCATCGCATTGATCAATTTAACAAATTTATTTGTGATATTTTCGCCCAAGTTATCAAAATTACTTTCAAAACTAGAAAATAAATCATGCACCTTATCTAATTTTCGTAGCTCTCCGAACTTTTCTTTTATTGCGTTTATTGTCGAGGTTTCTAGTGTTTTCACTGCCTCCTCGACATCTGTGAGCGCCTTAATTTTTATTTCCTTTCTCAGCGTCTCTTCAAATTTATTAATTATCTCGATGAGTTTTTCCATGACAATCCCTCAAGAGGTCTTTCGAGTTCGTATAATACTCTTTGTTCATACTGTTAAAAATATAAATAGGCAATAATTATTAATGGTTTTTTTTCATTAATAATGCAAGTTTAAATTGAAATCAAAAATTTCTAAAAGGTAAGTGAAGAGCAAGAAGTTAATAATTTTTCTTAGAGGTAACTAAAAATGTCTAAGCAAGAATCAAAAGTCAAAGATATGAGTTTGGCTGCGAAAGGTAAGCTGGCGATCGAATGGTCTGCCGTAAATATGCCGGTCGTAATGAAAATCCGAGAGCGTTTCAAAAAAGAGAAGCCGTTTAAAACTCTTAAATTAGGCGCATGTCTTCATGTCACGAAGGAAACTGCCAATCTAGTCCTTACACTGAAGGCAGGCGGTGCAGATGTTGCCCTTTGCGCCTCGAATCCACTTTCAACGCAGGACGATGTTGCTGCCGCTCTGGTGGAGGAAGGAATCAAAGTTTGGGCTTGGCGCGAGAATCATAAAGATTACTATTGGTGTGTTGATAAAGTTCTTGATACTTCACCGAATATTACTTTGGATGATGGCGCTGATCTAATCAATGTGGTCCATACTAAACGCCAGGATTTAATTAAGACCATCATTGGCGGGTGTGAAGAAACCACGACTGGTGTCATCCGATTGCGGGCAATGGCGAAAGATGGGGTCCTGAAGTATCCCGTGGTCGCAATTAACGACGCACAGACTAAGTGGGACTTCGATAATGTCTACGGAACTGGGCAAAGCACGATGGATGGGATTCTTCGAGCAACCTCAATTCTTATTGCAGGGAAAAAGTTCGTGGTGGCCGGGTACGGGCATTGCTCCAAAGGGATTGCCATGCGCGCACACGGGCTCGGGGCGCACGTGATTGTCACAGAGGTCGAACCGGTTAAAGCACTTCGCGCTGCCATGGATGGATATTGGGTGATGTCTATGAAAGAAGCGGTGAAAATTGCCGATGTGATAGTGAGTGCGACGGGGAATAAGGATATAGTACGGAAAGAACACATGGAAGTCATGAAGGATGGGGCAATTTTAGCCAATGCTGGGCATTTCAATGTGGAAATTTGTATTCCCGACCTTGAATCCTTATCGTCAGGGAAACGAAAAATCAAGGAGAACGTGGAAGAATATAAGTTGAAAGATGGCCGGCGAATCTATCTTATAGCGGAAGGGCGCTTGGTGAATCTAGCTGCTGCGGAAGGACATCCAAGTGAAGTAATGGATATGAGTTTTGCCAATCAATCGTTATGTTCCGAATATCTCGCCAAAAAAGGCAAAAGTCTGAAGCCCGATGTGTATAAAGTGCCGGTGGAAATCGATAACCAAGTAGCATTATTGAAATTACTGTCGATGGGCATTCAAATTGATAAGTTAACACCCGAACAGGAAAAATATTTAACCAGCTATGAAGAGGGCACGTAATCCCTCTAACTTTCTATTTTTTAGATGTTACAAAATCTAATTTAACCCCGAATTAAGTTTATTTAGTACAAATGAAAAACAAATTACTTTCAGAATATTCTTTTTCGATTTTTGAAAAGATTTTGAGGATATTTTCATATAATTTTTCGGAATCAACTTTATCCTCCCAATAATAATATAAATGATTAAAAATTACAATCCCTTTCTCTATCAGTAAACAAGATAATCTTTTAGCAAATTCTCGTGTAGTAAAGTTTCTGGGAATTGTATTGCCAATGCAAAGATCGACTAAAATAAGATCAAAACACCCTTGACTTGGTTTCTTTATCCATTTTTCCACATCTTCCTGTATTATTTCAAGATTTTGAATATCTTTTATTCCCATATACTTCTTTCCAAGTTCAATCATCACTGGATCAATATCTATTCCTAGAACTTTTGCGTTTTTCCAATATTTAACAAGAATTTGTACAAGTGAACCAGCTCCTAAGCCTAGAACTAAAATCTTAATAATCGATGGCCTTATTCTCTTCACATTTTCAAGCGGTTTATCCCAAATTTTAGCGATTAACCAGCCACTTTGGCTAATTCCACCCGCTTTGATAGTTATTCCTTCTGGCTCTCTAATTACACTTATTTTTCCAAGAGTTGAAGAAATTAATTCCTCTAAAATAATAAAGTCCATTTACATCTAATCCCATTGAATAAAAAAAGAAATAGAGAGAAGAAAAGGAGTTTCCATATACCTTCTTTAAATGGTATCTTTTATGGTGATGGAACTGGATTAATTCCTACTTTTTTTACTGCACTCTTATAATCTTTTATAAAACTTGCCCTAAAATCTGATTTAGATATTATATTTTGGATAATTTGGTCAATATCTGATCTTGATACTTTTGAATCAACCAATTTTTGCAAATTGTTTACTATTTTTGGTATTTCTTTCTGGGATATATTAGCATTTTTCAATCTATTTTCAAAATCTCTTCGATTATCAGCTGGCATTTCTATCACTCCTATCTTTATAATTCTATATTTATAATTTTAACCTATAAATACTTAGTTTTAAAAGAGCTAATAATCCCTCGAATTTCTTATATTAGTAAATCAAGCCTAGTAATTAAACCTCATTAGTTTAATAATAACTAGACAGCTTAGAATTCCTTCGGTGGTGATAGTATGGGCAAAGAAAAATGGGTGATAACCTCTGCATGGCCTTACGCATATGGCATCCCGCATCTAGGTAATCTTGTCGGGTCTGTTTTGTCAGCGGATGTCTTCGCCCGCTATTTAAGATCAAAAAGTGCCGAGGTCGAGGTCGTGCTCGTCTCGGGAAGTGACGAACATGGGACTCCCATTGAGGTTGAAGCGATATCAAGAGGTCTGAAACCGAAGGAATTGACAGATCAAATTCATGGTTCCATTGATAAATTGTTCAAAGACTGGGCGATTTCCTTTGATAATTATACACGCACTGACAATCCCGTGCATATTCAGTACGTTCAGGATTTCTATCGAAAAGTCTATGCGAACGGGTATATATTCACCCAAGAGGTTGAGATGCTCCGATGCCCTCAATGCAACCGGTTCCTTCCCGATCGCTTTGTTGAGGGGACCTGTCCCCATTGTGGGGCAAATGCCCGGGGAGATCAGTGTGAAGTATGTGATCGCCTCTTGGAACCTACGGAGTTAATCAATCCGCATTGTAAAATCTGTAATTCAACACCCGTGCTTAAAAAAACGGTGCATTGGTACTTTGATTTCAAAAAATTTGAACAACCCTTGAAGGAATTCATCGAAAACCACCCTGTTCTCCCTGATAATGCCCGCAATTGGTGTCTGAGTATTTTAAATGAGGGCTTGAAACCCCGGGCTATCACCCGGGATCTAGAGTGGGGCATTCCGGCACCCTTCCCAGGCGCTGAAGGTAAATCCATCTATGTCTGGTTTGAAGCTGTGCTGGGATACGTCAGTGCCACCAAGCAGTGGGCGGAAAATTCAAAAAAACCGAATTATTGGAAAGAATTCTGGTTCAATAAAGACACCAAAACGGTATTCTTTATTGGGAAGGATAATATTCCGTTCCATTTACTGATTTTTCCTGCCCTGCTTATGGCCACAAAGCAAAATTATGTTTTACCCTATAATGTCTCTTCTACGGAATTTCTATTGTTTGATGGGCAGAAATTTAGCAAATCCCACAAAGTTGGAATCTGGATTGATGAGGCCTTAGAACTAGCGCCCGTTGATTTCTGGCGTTACAGCCTCATTGCATCGAGACCCGAAATGAAAGATGCCAGCTTCTCCTTAAATGACCTGGAAACTTACGTGAATTCAGACCTGAATGATGTCCTAGGCAATTTCATACACCGCACCTTAACCTTCATAACGAACTTTTTTGAAGGGAAAGTTCCCGAGCGGAAAATCTTGGATAAAAATGACGAAGAATTAATCAAAGCAATCCAAGAAACCCCGAAATTAGTGGCTGATCTAATTGAATCTTTTAAATTACGGGCGGCCCTTAAAGAGATAATCGGCTTAGCACGCAAAGGGAATAATTATTTATCCGTAAAGGAGCCTTGGCATCAATTCAAAACCGATAAAATCGCAACGGGCACGACCTTAAATATCTGTATTCAAGTTGTTCGCTCACTTGCAATTCTCTTGTCTCCCTTTATTCCAAACTCCAGTAAAGAGATTTGGAACCTCCTCAAAATTCAGGGAGACCTTGCTAAAACTCCTTGGGATGCGGCGGCTCAACTGGCAGTCCCCGCTGGGCATTCTATCACTGCCCCCAAAACCCTTTTCTCTAAAATAGATGGAAAAGAATTAACAACGAAACTTGAAATAATTCGAAAAAATAAAGAAGCTCTGAAAACTACACCACAGGTGACAACCACGCAGATAACGTATGAAGAATTTAAAAGATTGGATATCCGAATCGGTAAGATCCTTGAAGTTCATGATATAAAAGGCGCAGATAAACTAATAAAATTGATAATCGACATTGGTGAACGAAAGATCCAATGCGTGGCTGGTATCAAACAATACTACAAACCAGCGGAATTAGTAGGAAAATCGGTCGCCGTATTAACGAATCTCCAACCGACCAAATTGAAAGGTGAACTCTCAGAAGGGATGATCCTAGCTGCGGCTACGGAAGATTCAGTCCAAATTTTAGTCCCTGACGGCGAAATTGACCCTGGTTCGAAAATATATTAATTTTTAATCGAACAAACTGCACGAATTGATAGGAACTAAAAACGAATTGAAAAAAAGACCTATCATTGGAATCCTCGTTTCTGGTCTACCTCCTACTACCATTGGGGGGGCAGAAATTGCTGCCTATAATATAGCAAAATATCTTTCAGCCAAAAAGCTTGAAGTGCATGTTATTACTCGGAATGATATAATCTGGGTGAAGGGAAAGAAAAGAACACTGAAAAGGGTTGAATCAGTGGGTGGGTTTGTTATCCATCGAATTTCTTGCTCAAAGATACCCATCTTCCGTTTTGTGACGCATATACTCTTTGGAATAAGGGAAATAGTTCATTTGAAGCCCGATATAATCCATGGGCAGCAGATTTCACCCAATGGGTTAATTGCAGTTCTATGTGGCATTATCTTAAGGAAAAGATCGTTGGTTTATGCAAGAGGAAGCGAAATTTATAATTCAAGCACCCTCTATCTAAGATCTATCGCTCAATTTGCCGTTTCACATGCTGATATTGTCCTAGGAGTATCGAATGATCTAACAATGCGAATGAAACGGCTTTGGCCACAAATCCCTATTTTTACGCTTACTAATGGACTGGATTTAAATATATATTTTCACGATTACGCCCCTAAAACTACTATAGAGCTCATCTTTATTGGCAGGCTCGTTAAAAATAAACGCGCACTCGATGCAATCAAAGCCCTGGCACACTATAAAGATCACTCCCCTCCAATAATGCTGACGGTTATTGGTTCTGGACCCCAAGAGAATTTTCTAAAGAAAGAATCTAAATTATTAGGGGTTCAAGATTATATTCGTTTCTTAGGGAAAGTTACTCCCGAAAAAATCCCAAAATTTCTTTCAAAGGCTGATATTTTTGTATTGCCTTCCTTATGGGAGGGCTTTAGTCTCGCAACATTAGAAGCTATGGCTTCAAGTCTTCCAATTCTGGCGTCTCGCACAACCACCCTCCGAGAACTTGTTCAGGATCACCTAAACGGATTACTTCATTCTCCGGGAAATGCCACAGAACTAACCCTGAATTTAGAGGTCTTAATCCAGAATGAAGAATTGAGAATAAGTATGGGCCGGAATTCAAACGAGATAGCCCAACAATTCAGTTGGAAACACGTGATTAATAAGTTATTACAGTACTATTTCAGTAAATAAATAGAATTACCTGAAAAATCCTAAATTAAAATCTTATAAAAAAAGAAAAAAAGGATGTATTTAGATTTCCTCGGATCGTGTCATCGCGCCAAAAATCGCTGCAACCAGTATTACAACGAGTAAGGTCAAAAGCTCAGCCAACAGTACATCCACGAAGAGTCCAATAGAGCCTACTATTATTGAAAAAATTAATTCAATAATTAGCCATCCAAGCCAAATACCTGCACCAACTCCGATCCCCCGACCTGCACTCCGTTCAATAGCGCCGGCCCACATACCCATAATCGCCCAAGTCACTAATCCAGGGAGATATGAAGGTAAAAATTGTGTCAAGAGGGATCCAGCCCCAAATCCTTCGATTAGACTGTAGGGATAAATCGAGGGCATTATGGGCGCCACCATTGATGATCCTCCGGCATAAATCCAAGATATTGCAAAATTTGTAAAATCGCCTTGGAATAACGACCAGAACCAATTTGCAAATTCGCTCGAATAAGATATTGTCGTTAAAAGTATGAAAATTACCGGCGCAAATAATATTCCGAGGACAATACCCACAATCGCTCGTGCTGCCATGATGCTAACTCCTGGTTTCACTCTATCTGGAGTTAAATTCTCCGCTATTAGAACAATTTCTTTTCTATTAAAAACTTATGGCTGATCTATGAATTAGTCCTTAAAAAAAAGATAAAAAATTAGAGATTTAAAATTCCTCGGATTTTGTCATTGCCCCGAAAATTGCAGCGAAAATAATGGCAATTACTAACGCAAACCATTCAGCTAAGATGTAGTCTAGAAAACCTGTAATTGGTCCAAGAATCGTGGGATCTATAACCATTACAATGATTTGAATTATTAACCATCCAAGCCAAATACCTACGGCTACACCGATTCCCCGTCCAGGGCTCCGCTCTATTGCTCCTGCCCACATACCTATAATAGTCCAAGCCATTATACTAATGGCAAAAACCATAAGAAACACATCTATTGTATAGGTACCATCAAATAGACCGATCAGGGGGATAATCATAGTAGTAACTCCCGAACCAATGTAGCTTACTAAAAACGGATTAAAGTCTGCAATTGATGTAATCCAGGGCCAGAATGATCCGTATGCAAACAAGTATATTACGGGTAGAAATAACATTCCGAGGGCAATACCGACAATCGCTCGTGCTGCCATTCTTAATTCCTCAGCGTATTGATCTTTTTTTGATCCTATTCTGAATTAAAGTACTTATGTTTATAAAAT
>Ga0315277_10002580_pt1 | contig 25154 bp, 18 predicted proteins | sample YL17G05_15_MG_FD_203695 | JGI IMG/M metagenome (GOLD analysis project Ga0315277, IMG submission 203695) | Sediment microbial communities from Yellowstone Lake, YNP, Wyoming, USA - YL17G05_15 | ecosystem: Environmental > Aquatic > Freshwater > Lake > Sediment | place: USA: Wyoming | collected... | reverse complement strand
TTACCCTTGCGGACCTGCCGGCCTCCCATGCCGTTGGCCTCGACCGGGTGCTGGTCGCCGTTGGCCCAACTGGCCAGGTCCAGGTGGTGGACGTGCTGTTCGGCGATCTGGTCGCCGCAGAGCCAGACGAAGTAGTACCAGTTGGTCACTTGGTATTCCATTTCGGTGGGCTTGCGGCCGAGGCGTTTGGCCAAGGCTTCGCGGGAGCGGACCCAAACGCCGCTGCCGTTGCGATACGCCCGCAGGTGCGTCAGTTTCCCCAGGGCGCCGTCGTGGATCCGCTTGATGGTCTCGATCTGCTTGGGATCGTGGCGAAGCTGCAAGCCGACCACGACTTTTCTGTTCTTCTGGTCGGCCAGCTTGTTGGTTTCCATCACGCTGCGGTAGCCGGCGGCGTCGACGCAGACGGGCTTTTCCATGAACACATGTTTGCCGGCCTCGATGGCCGCCTTGTATTGCATGGGGCGAAAGCCGGGGGGAGTCGTCAGCAGCACGATGTTCACGTCGGTGGCCATGACGTTTTGGAAGGCGTTAAGACCCGTGAAGATGCGGTCCTCCGACACGTCCACGCGATCCGCGTATTTTTCCTTCAATCCCTTCAGCGCTCCTCTTGCCGAAGATTCGAAGGCATCGGCGACGGCGAACAGCTTGACGCCGTCCGGCGCGTTCAGGCAGTTGGCCGCGGCCCCGGTGCCGCGACCGCCGCAGCCGATCAGGGCGATCTTGAGTTGGTCGCTGCCGGCGGCATTGGCACTGCGGGCCAGGCTCAGCCCGTCGGCCGCCACGACCCCGGCCATCGCCGCCGCGGAACCCTTCAAGAAGTCGCGTCGCGAAAACCTACCCATCTGGCTCATCGGCTTGCTCCTTAAGCTAAGAGGACGGGAAACAGTTCGGCGCCGACGCAATCACCTCTCGCGGCGCAACAGACTCGCCCACGAGCCTACACCGCAGAGCAGGTGACCGTCAAGGCCGTGGGGCTGGCCGGTGCTTGGCCCGCCGCATATAATTCCCCGACACCAAATGAACTTGCGCGAAAAAGGGGACAGGTCCAATTTGTGCGAAGCACCCTTCGGGCCGTTCCGGCAAATTGGACCTGTCCCCTTTTTCCGGATGGATGTAGGGTGCGTCGAGCGGAGCGAGACCCACCATCCCGCGGTCGTCTGCAATCGACCTATTCTCTTGCGAAGGAGACCTGAACGATGGTCAAGACCGCCAGTACGATGCTGCCGTTGGGCACTCCGGCGCCCGATTTCTCCCTGCCGGACGTGGATGGCAAGACGGTCGCGCTGGGCGACTTTGCCGACGCGCCCGCGCTGTTGGTGATCTTCATGTGCAACCACTGTCCCTACGTCAAGCACGTGTCCGCCGGGCTGGCCGACCTGGCCCGGGAGTATCAGCGGCGGGGAGTGGCCGTAGTCGGGATCAATTCCAACGACGTGGAGAGTTACCCCGACGACGCGCCGGCCAAGATGGCCCGGGAGGTAAAGTGCCGCGGTTACACCTTCCCCTACCTGTACGACGAGACGCAGGAGGTGGCCAAGGCGTATCGGGCGGCCTGCACACCCGACTTCTACGTCTTCGACCGGGACCGCAAGCTGGTCTACCGCGGCCAGATGGATTCCAGCCGTCCGCAGAGCGGCGTACCGGTGACCGGCGCGGATCTTCGTGCGGCGCTCGACGCGGCACTGGCCGGCCGGCCCATACCCCAAGAGCAGCGGCCCAGCCTCGGCTGCAACATCAAGTGGAAGCCGGGCAACGAGCCGGATTACTTTGGATAGCAGGCTGAGTGGGTGTCGCTCCTGGCCGGCCGCATTCCGGGGTTGGCTAACTGCGACGAAAGGTGTAGAATAGCCTCACAGGGTGGTTGTTCTCAAGGGTGTAGCGTTATTGTGCGCTATAGGTTTTGCGGGTGGTCGGGCCGCCATCCGGTAGTTGCATTTCCACTACCGGAGGCTTCGCATGTCACACCAGCAGCAAGCGCACGATTCCCTTTCGGGCTGCCTTCTTCGCCTATTCTGGCTCCTCGGGGGTAACGCAGTATTGGCCATCGTGGGCGTTCAGATTCTGTTTAACGCGCCCCCGATGTTCTCCTGTGTCGATGCAGTCTACTGGTCCGTGGTCGTCCTAATAATTGCGGCCCGATACGCCGACATGCGCTACTTCAAAGGCGCCACAGCAGGGGGGAAGCCGTCCTCGTTTGACGACTGGCGACGCCATACGCTGATCCTCGTCGTAGCGGCCGGGGTGGCATGGTTGGCCGCGCACCTGGCCGTACATTTCCTGGGGCCGATCGGACCGTCAGGTTAGCGGGGGTGCCGAGGGTAAGTTACCCGTAACGGAGGAGCGGCTCAACTTCCGTCCCCTCGATGCTTGTCATTCAGGAGAGTCGCTCATGATCTCCGTGGTCATTCCTGTCTTGAATGAGTCGCAGACGGTGCAAACCGTAGTCCGGCTTGCGTTTCGACATCCGAAGGTGAGCGAGGCGATTGTGGTAGACGACGGATCAATCGACGGCACCCCAGAGGTTGCTTCTCAAGCAGGCGCGAGGGTTCTCAGCAGCACCTTTCTGGGGAAGGGCGCGTCGATGGAAGATGGGATGTGGGCGGCACACAACGATGTTATCCTGTACCTGGACGGCGACCTTGTGGGCTTGGACGAAGAGCTGATCGAGCGAATGATCACGCCGCTTATCGAGAACCAGGCTGATTTCGTCAAGGCCAAGTTCTCCCGTAGCGCCGGCCGTGTCACCATGCTCACAGCACGTCCTCTGCTGCGAATGTTCTTTCCGGAATTGGCGTCCTATGAGCAGCCGCTGGGTGGGATCATAGCCTCTCGCCGTTCATTCCTGCGCAGACTCCAATTCGAGACCGACTACGGCGTGGACATCGGGTTGTTCGTTGATGCGGCACTCGCGGGCGGGAGACTCCTCGAAGTGGACATAGGGCGCATCGAGCACGAGAGCCAATCCCTCGAACGCCTGGGTGACATGGCGTCACAGGTGGTGCGTACCCTGTTCGATCGCGCGACACGCTATGGCCGTTTCAACGTTTCACAAGTCCGTGAAGTGGAAGAGGTGGAACGCCGCACGCAGGCGGAAGTGTCGGTCGTTCTGCAGAAGGTCGGCCAGGCGAGGCGACTTGCGCTTTTCGATATGGACCGGGTGCTCGTAAGCGGTCGATACATAGTGCAACTGGCGGAGCGGACGAACAAGACCGCCGAACTGTCAGAATTCCTCGATCATTACGAGCTTGCCCCGGAAGAGCGCTGCCAGCGGATCGCCTCCCTGTTCACGGGCGTTCCCCAAGAGGTCTTTCGACAAACGGCCCGGGACATCCCCCTTACCGCCGGGGCTGCCGATACGGTCGTCAGGCTTCGGAAGGCGGGATTCTGCGTGGGAATCGTCACCGACAGTTTTGCCGTTGCCTCTGAGACGATTCGCCGGCGCGTGTTTGCCGATTTCAGCATCGCGCACCTGATGAAATTCCGAGGAGGCATTGCCACAGGAAGGCTGATGCTCTCACCCGCCATGTCCCATCCAGGCGGCCGCCAGGAGCACTCCTCCTGCAAGCGCAACGTAATGCTTCACATGATGGAGAGGATGGGGATCGCCCCGGAGCAGGTGTTGGCAGTCGGTGACGGCGAAAACGACATTTGCATGCTGCGGGAAGCAGGCATTTCGATTGCCTTTCATCCAATGACGCCTCGCGTCGGGGAGGCGGCCCGACATACCGTAACCGGCTCCTTGACTGAGGTGCTCCCGCTTGTAGAGCAGCACAACTGGGGCGAAGCACCGGCGGGATGAAGCGGTGGAGTTCGTGGGGTCATCCCTCGACGAACTCCGGCACGACCAGCCTGGGGATCACCCCGGCAGCGTGGCCGCGGCTGAGCAGTTCGGCAACCGCCTGGCGCCCTCGGGGGCCGAAGTCGAGCGTCCACTGGTTGACGTACATCTCGACGAACCGGTCGGCCTGGGCCCGGTCCAGGCCGCGGCCGAACCGCAGCGCGTAGCTGAGGGCCTCGTCGCGGTGCTCCAGCCCGTAGCGGATGCTCTCCTTTAGCAGCCGATTCACCTCCCGGATCGTCTCCTGGGGAAGGTCTTTGCGGACGGCGTTGGCACCCAGGGGCAGCGGCAGGCCGGTCTGGTCGAACCACCACTGGCCCAAGTCGAGCACCAACTGGAGGTCCTGCTGGGCGTACGTGAGCTGTCCCTCGTGGATGATCAACCCGGCGTCGACGGCCTGGCCCAGGTAATGGCCGGCGTCCACCGCGTCGAGGATGCGGTCGAAGGGGACAAGCACTTCCCGGAATCCCGGCCCCAGGCACATCCTCAGCACCAGGTAGGCTGTGGTCAGCTTGCCGGGCACGGCAATGGCGCTTTGGGCCAGTTGTTCCAGGGAGCACGTGGATGGAGTAACCAACAGCGGGCCGTAGCGCTCGCCCATGCTCGCCCCGCAGGCGCAGAGCAGATAGCGGTCGGTCAGATGGGCGTAGGCGTGCAGGCTCAGCGCGGTGAGTTCCAACTGGCCGGAAAACGCCCGGCGGTTGAGCGTCTCGATGTCGACCAGCTCGTGCTCGAAGCGGTACTTGCCCGTGGCGATCTTCTCCTGTGCCAGGGCGTAGAACATGAAGGCGTCGTCCGGATCGGGGCTGTGACCGACGCGGATCAACAGTCTGGAGTCGTCCACGGGTTTGCTCTCCGAAGCTTGCGGCTAGAGGATGTCAGTTGTCAGCTCTCAGTTATCAGTTGTCAGTTATCAGTTCTCAGTTGTCAGTTGTCAGTTCTCGGTTCGTGACTGCGGACAACGGAAAATCGACAAGCCAGGACTGAAAACTGAAAACGCACCACTGAGAACTGACCACTGAGAACTGACAACTGAGAACTGAGGACTGAGAACTGAGCACCGATAACTCCCTCCGCGACCATGGAACGTCGCCCTGTAAGATAACCCAGCCGGGCTCAGGCTTCCAGGGAGAGGCGGGAGGCGGCCGAATCGTCGCCTGCGTGGGCGGCCGGCGACCGGCCGGCAAACGGAGGTCTGCCAGCGGCGACGGGCGGCGGGGTCGCAGATTGCTCGGAGAGCTCGACGACGGCGGCCCGGCCGTCGGGCGTCTGGCGACTGCCAAGTTGCTGGCACACCTGCCGCCAGGTTTCCCGCTCGATTTCCAGCACCCTGAGCGCATCGTCTAGCTTGCTCTCGTTCCGCTCGTGGTTGGCCTCCATGAGGTTACGGAACACGAACAGATAGACCGAGGCCACTTTCTGGATCAGGTCCGTGGCTACCTCGCGGTTCAGGCCCGCCAGCATCTCGCCGACGACCTCCTGGGCGTGGGTCAGGGCCTCAGAGGCCCGGGCGTCGTCTCCAGCCGCCCACTTTTCGCGGGCCCGCCGGACAGAGTGGATGGCCGCCTCGATTAGCATCAACTGGAGCTTCTGCGGCGTGGCGGTCATGACGTCCGTGACCAGGTAGTTCTCACGCGCGGAGCATTGCATGGGCGGTTCCTTGCCTCGGCAAAGGGGACATTCTCCTGGTTAGCAGTACAGCGCGAGGTTTAATGGTTGCAGATGGAGTTTTCGGTTCTCAGTTGTCGGTTCTCAGTTTTCAGTTCTGGCTTCCCGGCTTTCCGTCGTCCGCGGTCACGAACTGATAACTGACAACCGACAACTGATAGCTGACAACCGAGAACTGCTGGCTGAAAACCTTTGGCCGCAAGTGGTGTGACGGCCATGCCCTGCGCCGCGTAATCGTAAGTTACTTGCTGCTGGTCAAGGGGGTCAGCGGTTGGATCGCCTCCAGCGCGGACAGACTGCTCTGCATTTTTCCGATGGCGGCTTCCATCCGGTAGAACTGCAACAGCAATCTCTCGCGCTGCACGTCCAGCCTCTCCTCCATGAACGCGATGCGGTCCTGGTTCTGGTCGATCTTGTTGTTGAGCGTCTTCAGCCGATGGGCAAGGAGCGAGGCGTCGGCCCCGCTGAGCTCTTCGAGCAGCTTGTCGAACTTGGCCGAGACACCGAACTTTTCGGCGGCGAAGAACTGCGCGACCGCCTCGGGGTCGGCGGCGTACTTGGCCCTCAGTTCCGAGGCGTCGAACGAGAGCGTCCCGTCGTCCTTGAAGTGGACTCCCACTTCGGCCAACGACCGGATGGATCCAGCCCCGGCAAACGCCCCGCTGAGAAGATACGACAGTTCGCTATCCAGTCGCAAGGCCGTCGGGTTGCCGGTGAGCACCGACCTGGTATCCTTTTCCGGGTCGTACGCGGTGAGTTCCTTGAGCTTGCCGCGGAACTGGTTGTAGTTGTCGACCATGGTCTGCACGTTGGCGACCAGGTCGACGTCGTTGGTGCTGACGGTCACGGTCACGGGGCTGGTCGAGGCCCGCTCGATTCTCACGGTCATGCCGGACAGCACGTTCTCAAACGTATTGGAGGAGGAGGAAAGCAGGACGTTTGTGGCGGCGGTGCTCGCCGGGCCGAAGCTGAGCAGTGCGTCCTGGGCTGCCACCGTCTCCTGGAAAGAAAAGCCCAGTTGAGACGTATCGACCACCAACTGTCCGGCCTTTCCGGTCCGGTCGCTTCCCAAAGCAAGCCGCGCCGGCATGCTCGATCCGTCAAAGAGCGTCATGGCAGTCACGCCGGCGTCCAGCCCGTTGATTGCCTGCCGCAGGTCCTCCAGCGAATCGCCCTGGTCCAGTTCGATGGTGTAGGTGGTCGTGCCGTCGATCATCCGGGTGGGCTGTCCCTGGAAGTCGACTTCGGCGGCGGGTCCGAGCAGGTGAAGATCGGCAGCCGTAGTGGTGTTGCCCTCGATGACGCTGAGGTTTCCGGGGCCGTGGGCGGTGTCCCTGAGGAGGATGCCGTCGCCGGTGGCGTTGATTTCGGCCAGCACGTCCAGGCCGAGGAAGTTGATCTCCCGAATCACGTCGCCGATGGTTTGCACGTCCTCCTTTGCCAAGTTCAGTGTGGCCCGCTTGCCCTGGGTGTCGACGATGGTGAGCGTGCCGCGGGCGACGCCGGCCCCGCCGCCCAGTGTACTCAGCCTGGTGTTGTGGGCCACGACCTGCAAGTGCAGATCGCCGCTGTTGACGCTGGAAACGTCGTCGTTGACGGCGATGGCCAGCCTGTCGGCGGTGGCCGTGGCGTCGGCGTTGGCCACGATCAGGTTGCTGGCGGAGGCCCCGGTCGTATCCGCCAGCTCGATGCCGTTTCGGGCCTGGTTCACCCGCGCGACGATACCCAGGCCGGCGGCGTTGACGGCGTCGATGACGTCTTCAAGGGTTTCGCTGCCGGAGAGATCGACGGTGGCGGAGGCGCCGCTGCGGTCGGTCAGCGACAGCGAGCCCAACTGCCCAAAACCCTTCCCACCGTTGAGGCTGGACAGCAGGACCGTGGCGGTGCCGCCCAGGATGCGGCGGCCGCTAATCACTCCGCCCACGGCCTGGCCGTCCAGTCCGAGGTCACCCAGCGCCTCAGAGTCGTACAGCGGCTGCACCTGGAAGGCTCCTGCCCCGTCGGTCAGGTCGGTGAGCACGAGCCGATCGCCGTCGGCGGCGATTTCCACCTTGAGTTTTCCGGGCACCGCGGAGTTGATGACGTCAAGGACGTCGGCCAAGGTCGTCTCCACATCGTTCTCGGAACCACCGGGGATGATCGGCGAGAGGTCGATGGTGCCCGTGGTGCCGTCGCGGAGCTGGTATTCGATGTCGGGCAGCGCACGATGGGTGTGTATCCCGCTGCCGTCGTTCAAGAGATCGAGGTCCATCCCATCATAGAGCCGGATCATGTCCTGCCCGTCGGCCAGGTCGGCGGCCAGGTCGATGCCGGCCAAACCGAGCGAGGCGGCCGTGGTGCCCCCGCCGACCTCCTGCACCTTGAGGTTGGAGACGGACTGCCCGGTATTGTCGATCAGCCGCAGCCGGTCGCCGTGGGCGACGGCCGTGACGTTGATCGTGGGGTTGCCGTTGATCGCCCGCAGCACGTCCTCGACGGTCCGGGCGGTGGACAGGTCGATCTCGGCGCTGACGCCACTGCGATCGGTAATGCGGATTTTTCCAGGGCTTATGCCTTGGCCACCGCCGAACAGTCCCAGCGGGGCGCTGCGTCCGACGTGATCGCCGAAGTGGAATGTCAGCTTGCCGCCGCCGAGCGGGCTGGTGTCGGACTCTAGGCCCGAGCTGAGCAACTGTTGGCTTTGGGCCGTCCGCAGCGGGGTGAACTGATAGCTTCCCTTGGGCGGCTGGCCGCTGAGGGTGACCGACAAGGTGGCCGGATCGCTGCTGACGGCCTTCCGCTGGTTGTACAGGCCCTCCTTGCCCAGGCTGTCGGTGATGTACTTTACCTTCAGCAACAGGGCCGACAACCCGCTGACAGCGAGCTGCTCGTTCTGCAGGGCCTGGGTTCGCTCGACCAACAGGTCTCGGGGCTTGGCGGCCAATTTCATCAGGGCGTCGACGGTATCGCCGATGGGAAGCCCGCTGATCAGCCCGATATTCGTTTGGATCCGACCCATGGAGACCTCGGCGCGCACCGATAGGGTGCGCAACCTGCCCCGTCAGATTTAACATCGGTCGGCAAGCAAGGAAGGGTTTAGCGGTTTTTCGAGACTTCCACGCGGGAACACGAGCCGCGGCAGGCGCGAGCGCAGACCAGGGGATCTGGCTGCTGCCTTGCCGGGCAGAGCCCAAACAGAACGGCCCGCCCCGAGTCTCAGGGCGGGCCGTGGTTTTCACCAGCGAGGACGCGTCGTCACTACCGCAGCAGCGCCAGCACGTCCTGCGGATTCCTGTTGGCGACGGCCAAGACCGACATGCCGGCCTGCGACAGGATCTGTGCCCGCGTCAGCGCGGCAGTCTCGGCCGCGAAATCGGCGTCGCGGACTTGGCTTTGCGCGCCGACCAGGTTCTCCAGGGTGTCGTTCAGGGAGTTGACGTTCGTCTCGACCGTCGTCTTTTGGAATGCACCCAGGCGACCGCGGAGTGACGTCACTTTGCTGATCACCTCGTCGACGATCTTCCCGGCCAGGGTCGGGTTGGTGTCCAGGGCGGCCGCTTCGCCCTTGCCGAGCTCGTACAGCCGTCCGCTCGGACCGCGCAGGCTGGCGGTGTTGACGCTCTGGATGCCGAGTCGGGCCTGCTGGTTGCTGACCACGTCGGGTCCGAGCTGGAACAGGGCTCCACCTTCGGTGATATCGAAGCCGAAGGCCGCCGAGGATCCATCGCTGACCGTGATGGACATACCCAGCGTGGCGGTGTTGATCGAGAAGGTATTCCCCCTGCCATTGGCGGCAATTCCGTTCACGTTGGCCACGATGTCGGACCCGTTGTCCCGCGCGGCGCTGAGGTTGTTCACGAAGGTGCCGCCGGCGCCTTCGCTGATCACGTCGACGTTGACGAACGCGTCGGATCCGTAGGCCGTGGAGCGGAGGGTCAAAGTGCCGCCGCTGAACGAGGCCTCGACGCCCGTGGCGTCGGAAACCAGGTTGATCGCGTTGGTCATCTGGTTGATGGACGCCCCGGATCGGAACGAGAACACCTCAGCGCCGTCCGCCCCACTGATGGCGGCCACCAGGTCGCCCAGGAGGGCCCGGCCGCCGCTGCCGTCGGTGTTGGCGGTTGCCCCCGGGTCGGCTCCCGCGCCATAGAGGGTGGTTGAGCCACCTCCGGTGCCGACTGCGGCCCATTCAGGAAGGGCGTCAATGGCACTTGCCACGGCGGTGAGATCCGTGTAATCGTCGTTGTGGATGGTAAGCACCAGCGTGTTCTGGGCGGCATTGTAGACTGCCGTGGGAGCGCCTACGGGTACGCTGGCACTGGTGGCCACACTGACTGCCACGTCGTTGTACTGGGGTCCCGCCGTGGCCGCGGTGATGGCGATCGAGTTCAAACCCGTGGTGCCCTTGGTCCCCACGTCGGCCGCGGCAACGGCCCCGGCGGCAACCACGCGTGCGCTGAACTTCGTGGTTTGGTTGTTGATGGCGGCAACCACGTTGGCGGCAGTTGTGGGTGCGGCACTGTCAATGGTGACGGTCAAGGTCTTGGCCGATGCGCTGTACACCGCCGTCTCATTGCCTACCCCAAGGCCAACTTGGGTCGCGATGACGATGGCTACGCCGCTCAGAGAGCTATCCAGCGAGGTTGCCGTAATGTCGATGGCAGTCAAAGGATCAGTGAAAGTGGTAGGTATGAGCCTCTCGCCGGCGGCGAAATTGACCGTGGCATTCGCATTGGCGGCAGCAGAAAACCCACTCGAGGTGATCGCTGCCTGGGTCGCCGGGCTGGTGATGTTCGCGGAGACGTCGATCGAGTTGGCCGTGCCGAAGTTCGCCTTGTCGATCTGTATATCCTCGATCGTGCCGATGGCCCCGGCCGTGGTCACGAAGTCGAGACTGCCGTCCAGCAGCCGCCGGCCTTGGAAGCTGGTAGTTTGCGCGATGCGGTTGAGGGCCTCCAAGGAGGAATCCACCTGCAACTGGTTGGCGGCGATCTGGTCGTTGCTCAACGCCCCCTGGTTCGCCGCCCCGGTAACCAGCCCGCGAATGTCGTTAATTAGCGAACTGACCTGGGCCAACGCGCTATCGGCGGTGGCGATCATCTGACTCGCTTGTTGGCTGTTGCCAATCGCCCGCTCGACGCTTACAATGTCGCTGCGAAGGATTTCGCTGGCGATCAAACCGGCGGGATCGTCCTTGCCGGTGTTGATCCGCAGGCCGGTGCTCAAGCGGGTGAGGGCCTGCTGCAGAGAATTGTTTGACCGGGCCAGGGACTTCTGGGCGGTCAGTGAACTGACGTTAGTGTTGATTCGGGTCATGCCGAATACCCCTCCGTTAAAGGATTACGCCCCAGCTTCACTGGACAGCGGAGAGATGCCGGCGTTTGCGTCAGGGTCTCGCCGGGCACCACTCCCCCACGATTCTGCCCCAGCTCAACTGGACCACGGAGAGGTCATGACTCCGGACCAGCTATGCTGCTTGCCGTGCAAGAGGCTTGCAGCGGTTCGCAGCAGGAATGTTTGTCTCCAATTCAATGACGACGGTTGGCGCGTCCGCGACCTGGGACCGGTCCACAAAGACCCGCCGACCGCGCCGGATACCCCGCGCGGTGGTCACGTGGCCATCGTACCTATCGACCAGTATCGGCTCGATAAAATGACGAGTTTAGGCAATCTGGGTCGCGGCTCAGTTTTTCTTATTCGCGCCTCCTGACAATCCGATAGTCGTTTTCGGCAGCCCGTGCGGATTGCACGGACAAGAAAAGGGCTGGCCAGACGCCTTGCCGGCTGCACGGCCCGCATAACCCGCATTAGCGGTAAGCTCATGCCAATGTGGCAGGTCCCACTACCGTTCTGAGTCTGCACTCGGGTGAGCAACCGTCGGACGGTCCGGCCGGCCGACGTCCTGGGGTTCGAGTTGGCTGGCCCGATGGTTTTCCCGCCGAATCGCCTCGTAGACCTCGCGGCGATGGACGGGGATTTCACTGGGCGCGTCGATCCCCAAACGGACCTTGTCCCTGCGGATATCGACAATCGTCACCACGATATTGTCGCCGATCACGATGCTCTCATCGCGCGCTCTGGACAGCACAAGCATCGATGGCTCCTTCCTTAGTCTCCATGGTTGCGGGCCAGTTCAGGGTGGAAAATCGGGAAGCGCAAATAGAATTATCGGTTTCGGCAATTGGGGCCACCCAGCAAAAATGCCCAAACGGGGGTGTTTGGTGAATTGGACGGTCCACAAACGCTGCATTCTTGAATTCGGACCGGTGGTGGTCCGTCAAGCCCGGTCTGACGTCTTGGGTGCCGGCCTGCCGTGCGGCGAATCGGCCGGATCTGCGCCGTCGATCGGCAGCAATCGCCCCTGGCAAGCCCCGGTGACCGGCCCGGCCTAGTCCGCGCCTACCGAAGAGCGTTTGCCTTAACCCTTTGACGGATTGGCACTTGGTGCGGGAGTGGAAGGCAGCAGTGGCTTGACGGTCAGCTCCGGCACGCCGATTGCTAAAGGGCCAGTCCGAAGGCGTACCGGCAGTACGCAGCCAAACGGGGCAGTGTCTGAAGTTTGCGTGAGGCAGACCATGCCCTACGGGTTGTACCTGTCGGCCGAGGGTGCCCAGGCACAGAGTACGCGGTTGGAAACCATCGCGCACAACCTGGCCAACGTGGACACGGTGGGCTTCAAACGCGAATTGGCCATCTTTCAGGCCCGCTATGCGGAAGCGATCCAACAGGGGCTGACCACGCCGGGCACCGGCGCGGTGGACGACGTGGGCGGCGGCATCATGGTCCGAGAGACGAAGACCGACTACTCGCCCGGCCCGCTGAAACGCACCGAGATTCCTACCGACGTGGCCGTTAAGGGCCAGGGCTTCTTCGTCGTGAAGAAGGGCGACGAGACCTTGCTGACCCGCGCCGGCAACTTCACCTTGACCGCCCGCGGTGAACTGGTCACCCCGCAAGGCTATCCCGTGCTGGACGACGCCGGCACGCCCATCGTCGTCAGAGACACGCGATGGCAGATCTCCGATTCTGGGATGGTGCGGCAGGCGTCCGGCACGCAGACCCTGGCATTGGTGCAACCTCATTCGCTGGGTGACCTGGTGCGGGTGGGCGAAAACCTCTTCCGGCCCTTGTCCGATCCTCCGGCCGTCGCGGCGGCCGACCGCCGTGTGGCGGTCGGATACCTGGAGATGTCGGCGGTGCAGCCGACTACGGAAATGATGGCGATGATTCAGGCCTCGCGGGCGTTCGAGGCCAACGTCAACCTGATGAAAGTCCAAGACCAGATGCTCGGCGGCCTGGTCAACCGGGTGATGAGAGCGTAGTGGGCAGTGGGCAGCGACTAGCCGGCGGCTAACAGCCGCCGGCCGAAAATGCGGGAAATCCCGGCGGCTGTTAGCCGCCGGCTAGCGCCTCTACTTTCCTGACACTCAATAAACGTACACACGACCCGAAGAAGTCACACCGCGGGACTCGAATCCCCAATCCCTAGTCCCCAATCCCTAGTCCCCAATCCCCAATTGCCATGACTGTTCAAACGCTTTACACGGCGGCGACGGGCATGTCGGCGCTGGAGACGAAACTGGACGTGGTTGCCAACAACCTGGCCAACGTGGAGACCGTCGGCTTCAAGAGGGGCCGCGCGAATTTCGAGGACCTCTTCTACCGCTACGAGATGATGCCGGGAGCCCAAGATACGGCCGGGAACTACACTCCCACGGGAATCGCGGTCGGCACTGGGGCGCGAGTCTCCAGCGTCCAAGGCAACTTCATGCAGGGATCCTTCCAGCCCACAGGCCAGCAACTGGACGTGATGATCGAGGGCAACGGTTTCTTTCAGGTGACGGATCCCTCGGGCGATACCCTGTACACGCGGGCGGGCAACTTCTCCCGCAACGCCAACGGGCAGATCGTGATGGGCTCGGCCAACGTGGGACGCCTGATCCAACCACCCATCACCATTCCCCCGGATGCCACCGACATCGTGATCAGCGCCGAAGGCATCGTCTCAGTCCGGCAGCCCGGCAGCCAAAACCTCTCCCAGATCGGCACCATCGAGCTGGCCAGCTTCATCAATCCGGAAGGGCTCCTGCGATTGGGAGAGAACCTCTTTGCGGAGACCGATTCCTCGGGCGCGGCCGTACTGGGGAACCCCGGCCAGAACGGCATGGGACTGCTGCGGCAGGGCGCCCTGGAGGCTTCCAACGTCGAGCCGGTCCGCGAGTTGATCGACCTGATCACCACGCAACGGGCTTTTGAACTCAATTCCAAGGCCATCCAGGCCGGCGACCAGATGATGCAGATCGTGGCCAACCTGGCGAGGTACTAGGCGAGAATGAGCGTTCTGCAATCCAAGAGGCGCCGTGCGATCGGCAGCCGGCCGGCAAGAGGCGCGTGGGTGGCCGCGGCGACCCTGCTGGGGACGTTGGTCTTTGGCGTGGGGTCGGGTCAGGCAGCCTTGTTTCGGCTGCGGACCGAGTGCCAGAGTCGGGGGACGGTGGTCACGCTGGGCGACGTGGCCGAGATTTCCGCCACCGATGCCCGGCAGGCCGACGCCCTGGGCGCCATCGAACTTTTTCCCGCCCCACCTGCCCCCCGCCAACGCTTCGTCCGCGTGCGCGAGATCCAGGATCTGCTGCTGTTGCGCGGCGTCAATCTGGCCGAACACCAGTTTTCCGGCTCCAGCCAGGTAACCGTCTTAAGCCAAGCTGCCCCGGCGGAAGCCAAGCCGGAGCGGCCCTTGTCGTCCTCCGCCGCGAAAACGGTTAACCGCCGGGTGGTGGAGAGGGTCGTGCAGTATCTGCGGGAGAACGTCTCGGCTGACACAGCTTGGGTCGTGCAAGTGGAGCTCGACCCCGGTCATACGCGGCTGGTGGCCGACCCTGGCCGAACGATTTCGATCACGGGGGGAGCGCCTCCCTGGACGGGACCGCAGCACTTCGAGGTGACGGTCAATGCGCCGGAGGGAACGGAACGGTTTCCGCTGGACGCCCAGGTGGAGATCTCGCCGGCGGTGGTGGTTGCCGCCAGGTCGCTGCCGCAAGGCACCCTAATTCGCGCCGCGGACGTCGAGCTGCAGCGTGGCGTGCCCCAAGACCAACGGGCCGGCGGGCTCAATTCGCTCGACGAGGTGGTTGGCAAGGAGACGGCCCGCACGATCCCCAAGGGGAAGGCCCTCCAGAAGGAATCGATCCGCTGGCCGCTGCTGGTCCGGCAGGGCGACGTGGTGACCGTGTATGCCCGCAACTCGGGTATCTGCGTCCGCACGTTGGGCCGGGCCCACGACAACGGCAGCCTCGGCGAGCTGGTGGCCGTCGAGTCGCTGGCGGATCGCAGCAGGTACTTCGCCCGCGTCAGCAGCATGCGGGAGGTGGAAGTCTACGCCCGGTCGGCCAAGGCCGATCGGGAGGATATCAGCGGGCTGCTGCGGGCGGCAGGCAGTAGGCAGTAGGCGGCAGGCAGTAGGCAGTAGGCGGCAGGCAGTAGGCAGGAGGCAGTAGGCGGTAGGCAGGAGGCAGTAGGCGGTAGGCAGGAGGCAGTAGGCGGTAGGCAGTGGGCGGCGAGGCGGTGCAGCAGGGTGGAGGTTTGAACCCCGGTACGACGGCGGATCGTTGGAGCGAAAGGAACCGAAGGTGAAGAGAACACGGTTTACGCCGATTGGCTCCGCACTCGTCGCGGCGGTGCTTTGGTCTGCGGTTGCAACGGCGGCCGAGGGGCCGAGCTCCAGTCTGTTCGGCAATCCCGACCGGCGGCAACCACTGACCCTGGCGGAATACTCCTGGACGTATCCCAAGGAGCTGGATGAGATCCGCCTGAACGACCTGGTCACGGTGATCGTCGACGAGAAGTCGGCGGTGATCAGCGAAGGGGAGATGGACCGCAAGAAGAAGGCCTACGGAGACCTGATTCTCAAAGACTGGATCTTGCTTAAGGGCCTGGCGGCCATCCCGGATCCGCAGACGTTGGGCGATCCCCACATCCGCGGCGAGGTGGACAACAAGCTGCGTTCGGAGGCCGGACTGCAAACCCGCGATTCGATGAAGTTCCGCATCTCCTGCCGCGTGGTGGACATCCGGCCCAACGGCAACTTGGTGATCGAAGGCCGCCGCACCGTCCGCAACAATTCGGAGATCTGGGAGCAGTCGCTGACCGGTGAGGTCCGTCCCAAGGACGTGCTGCCGAACAACACGGTGCTCAGCGAAAACGTGGCCGAGCTGCGGATCGACAAACGCGAGGCCGGACACGTGCGCGACGGCTACCGCCGCGGCTGGCTGCTCAAATGGCTCGACAAGTGGCAACCTTTCTAACAGTACCGCGCTTGGCTGAATGGCTGGAGGTGGAGTTATCAGTGGTCAGTGCTCAGTCGTCAGTTATCAGTTGTCAGTTATCAGCTCTCAGTTTGTGACCACGGACAACGGAAAACCGACAAGCCAGAACTGAGAACTGACAACTGATAACTGATGACTGAGAACTGATGACTGAGAACCTCCGGCCGTAAGTCGTGTAGCGGCAGAACAAGGTCGACAAGAGCAAAGGAACGCTGCTGATGAGATCCAGAATGACCGGCCTGACGGTCGCGACGATCATCGCCTCTTGGATCGTGGCCTGCGGGGCGCCGGCCGACGGGCAGACGCTCTTGAGGAGTATTTGCCGCGTGAAGGGCCAGGAAGAAAACGTCCTGCAAGGCCTGGGGTTCGTGGTCGGGTTGAACGGCACCGGCGACGGCGGGCGGTTCCTGCCCACCATCCGCAGCCTGGCCAAGGCCATGAGTCTGATGGGAGAACCGCTGGGCAGCGCCGGGCTGACCGAGCTGAAGGACGCCAAGAACATCGCCCTGGTCACCGTCACCGCCACCGTGCCGGCCGCAGGAGCCCGGCAGGGTGACAAGCTCGACTGCGTGGTCAGCTCGATCGGCTCGGCGAAGAGCCTGGCCGGCGGACGGCTGTTCCTGACGCCGCTGATGGGGCCAGACCGCACCAGTCCAAGGGTCTACGCCTTCGCCGAAGGTCCCATCACGCTCGACAGTGCCGCGCTGGCGACCACGGGGCGGATTCACGGCGGCTGCCGCCTGGAAGAGGAATTCTTCAACGCCTTCGCCCAGGGCGGCAAGCTCACGCTCGTGCTGGACCAGGACCATGCCGACTTCCAGGTCGCCCAGGACGTCGCTGACCTGATCAACGACTTCGGCCAGAAGAGCATCGGGCTGACGCTGGCCAAGGCCCTGGACCAGACGAACGTCACCGTGGCCATTCCACCGCCGTATCGCGACGACCCGGTGGACTTCGTCTCCCAAGTTCTCAGCCTGCCGATGAACCAGGTTCAGACGGGTGCGCGGGTGGTGATCAACGAGCGGGCCGGGAGCATCGTCATCGACGGCGACGTGGAAATCGGGGCGGTGGTGGTTTCGCACAAGAACGTCACGGTCGAGACGGGGGGCGCCGCGGCTGCCGGGCAACAATTCGTGCCGATCGACCTCCAGCCGACCCCCGCGCCGAAACTCAAGGCCCTGGTGGCAGCGCTGAACGCCGTCCACGTACCGTCCGAGGACATGATCGAAATCATCAAGCGGCTCCACCGCAGCGGGAAACTGCACGCACGGCTGATCATCGAGTGAGAGGCCTGTCATTTGCCGGGAGGATTCCGATGAACGTAAGCCCGTCGACCTATGCCGCCGTGGAGGCCGCGCGAAGCACCGCCGCGGCCGCGGCTCCTCCTGCGCCCGCCTCCGGCAACGACGACGCCCAGGTTCGCCAGGCGTTCAACTCGTTTGTGGGCCAGGTGTTTTTTGGCCAGTTGTTGAAGGCCATGAGAAAGACGGTCGGCCAACCGGCCTATTTCCACGGCGGCCGCGCCGAGGAGGTCTTTCAGCAGCAGCTTGACCAGATCCTGGGGGAAAAGCTCGCCGAGAGCAGTGGCAAGACGTTCAGTGAGCCGATGTTTGCGTTGTTCAAGCTGAGCCGACGTTGAAGGGAAACCCGGTCTAAATGAGCTTGCACGATCTCGGGAGGAAAAAGGGGACAGGTCCAATTTGTGCGAAGCCGGGCACCGACCGAAGGTTGGTCGCGGGCCGTTCCGGCAAATTGGACCTGTCCCCTTTTTCCGGGAATCACGCAAGACTGTCTAGCGCAAGGACGAATCGATGGAGACCTCCTGGGAGTCTGACCTGGCCACGCTGTTGACGGACCTGTTGGCCGTGCAGGACGAGTTGCTGGGGACCTTGACCAGGAAGCGCCAGCTTCTGGTCGACGCCGATGCCGACGGCTTGACGGCCATCGGCCGGCAAGAGGAGCGACTCATCGGCAGCCTCCAGGAATGCCTGCGGCGGCGGGAGGAGCTGCTGGCACGCGCCACCCAGGAAGGACTCCCGTCTGCCAGCATCCGGGCACTCAGCCGGGCACTGCCCCGGGCAGGACGTGGCGAACTGGACGAACGGGTAGCGTTGGCGGCTTCACGCGCCCGCCTGCTGAAGCACCACAGCTTCACCAACTGGGTGTTGACGCAGCGGACGCTGATACATCTCTCGCAGATGTTAGAGATTATCGCGACCGGAGGCCGGTTACAGCCGACATATGGAGAAGGGGAACTGGTTGGCGCCACAGGGGCGCTGGTAGACGGGGCAGCCTAGGGGATCTCGGGGGCTTCGTGAACCTGCGCAGAAGACGCCATGTCTCTCTATAGTTCAATCCGGTTGGCCGCCAACGCCCTGCAGGCGAACCAGATCGGCTTGCAGGTCGTCGGTCAGAACATCGCCAACGTCGACACCCCGGGATACATCCGCGAAGAGGCGGTGCTGGTCCCCGCGCCCCCGCAACGCCTCGGCAAGCTGCTGCTGGGCGCCGGCGTTGACGTCCAGGCCGTCGTCCAAAAGATCGACCTGTTCCTGGAGGAACGGCTGCGCGGATCGGTAAGCGATCGCGCCAACGCCGAGACCCAGGAAGCCAGCTACCGGGAACTGGAGACGGTGATCGGGGAGCTGGGCGATGCCGACCTGAGCACCCGGATGGACAGCTTCTTCTCCAGCATCGCCGAGATCCTCAATCAGCCCGAAAGCAACAGCGTCCGCAACCTGGCCGTCCTGGAAGGCGGCACGCTGGCGTCCGACGTCAATCGCTTGGCGGGACGCGTCGGCGAGATCCGTTCGGAACTGAACGATCGCGTGATCGGTATGGTGGGTGAGATCAACCGCCTGGTCAACGAGGTCCGGGACCTCAACGTACGGATCACGGTCACGGAAGGAGGCGACGTCTCGGCCAGCGATGCGGCCGGCCTGCGTGATCAACGGTTGCAGGCTCTGGAGAACCTGGCCGAGCTGATCTCGATTCGCGTCAAGGAGCAGCCCGACGGCAGCGTAGTCGTCTACTCCGGCGGCGATTTCCTCGTCTTCCAGGGCGCCTCGCGCGAGGTGGAGGTGCAGTTCGAGAGCGACCGAGGGCTGGCGACGGCGGAACTCTACCTGGCGGGAATCGACGCTCCGCTCCGCCCGGCTTCCGGCCAGCTTGCCGGGCTCCTTACCGCCCGGGACGAGGTCACGGGAGGTTTCCTCGACCGGCTGGACGAGTTCGCGCGGACGCTGGCCTTCGAGTTCAACAAGCTTTACTCCGGCGGCCAAGGTCTCCACGGCTTCCAGGAGCTGACCGGCGAGTTCGCGGTCGCCGCCGACGACCTGGCGCTGAACCAGGCCGGCTTGGAGTTCACGCCGGTCAACGGATCGTTTCAGGTGATGGTGCACGACAAGAACACCGACACGACGCAGACCACCGACGTGCTGGTCGATCTGAACGGACTGGGTCACGACGCCACGCTGGCGGACCTGGCAGCGGCACTCGCGGCCATCGACGGGATCACGGCGGCGATCACGCCCGAGGGCAAGCTGACCATCTCCAGCGAATCGTCGCAACAGGAGTTCGCCTTCGGCGGCGATACCAGCGGAGTGCTGGCGGCGTTGGGGTTGAATACGTTTTTCAGCGGCTCCAGCGCCAGCAGCCTGGGTGTCAGCGAGGTGCTGCGGCAGGATCCTGCCAAGTTTGCCGCCAGCCGCGGCGGTATTGCCGCCGACACGGAGAACGCCGTGGAACTGGCCGCCTTCCTTGACCACCCGATCCCGTCCCAAAACGGCCTGTCTCTAACCGCGCTGTACGACGACATCATCGCCCAGACGGCCCAGGCTTCCTTCGTCGCCCAGTCCACGGCCGAGGGGTCGCGAACGTTCGAGGATACCTTGCGCGGGCAGAAGCTGGCGGTAAGCGGCGTGAACCTGGACGAGGAGGCCGTGCGGATGATCGCCCTGCAACGGTCCTTTCAGGCCTCCGCTCGCTACATCGCCGCGCTGGCCGATCTGTTGGAGATGGTGGCCAATTTGTAAGTTGGGAGAAGACGGTTAACCGTCCGCAGCCATGGGCTCCGTCATCGGCATCGCCAGCACGCGTGTCAGCGACACCTTCATTCGCCAGCGGGCGGTCAGTCAGATACTGTCTAACCAGGCCGCCCTGCTGCGCCTCCAGACGCAGTTGAGCACGGGCCGCCGCATTCAGACGCCCAGCGAAGACCCGGACGCAGCGTCGCGAATCATCAGCCTGCAGCGGCTGCTGGAGCAGAAGGGGCAGGTTCAGACCAATCTGCGGACCGGCCAATCTTACCTGACGGCGACCGACACGGCGTTGTCGACGGTGTCGGACTCGTTGAACGAGGCCCGCAGCGTGGCCCTAGGGGCCGTCAGCACGACCATCAGCAACGAACAACGCGAAGCCGCGGTGCTACAAGTCGAGCAGACGATCCGACGTATGATGGACGTGGGGAACCAGCAGTTCCGCGGGCGGTATCTGTTTGCCGGCAGCGGCACCACGCGCGGGCCCTTCGAGATGGTCGGTTCCAGCCTCGTGCGATACCTGGGCGATGAAGGGAGGCTGTCAAGCTACTCCGACATCGGCACGCTGTTCGACACCAATCTCCACGGCAGCGAGGTCTTCGGGGCGATCTCCCAGCCGGTTCTGGGCACGGCGGACCTTGACCCGGTCCTGACGTTCGACACCCGGCTGGCCGATCTTCGCGGGGGCCTGGGGATTACCCGCGGCAGCATCGCCGTCTCCGACGGCAGCGGCACCAGCACCATCGATCTTAGCGCCGCCGAGACCATCGGCGACGTGGCCGCAATGATCCGCGCGGGCTCGGGTGCCATCGCGCTGGACGTGGAGGTCACAGCGGCGGGGCTGAAGATCGAGGGGGCGCCGGCAACGCTGCTGACGATCCGCGAAGTCGCCGGCGGCAGTACGGCCCGGGAGTTGGGAATCCTGGCCACCACCCCCGCAAACACCATCGTCGGCGACGACCTGGACCCGATCCTGCGGCTGACCACCAGGCTGGCCGACGTGCTGGGTACGCGGTCCTACGCCGTGGTACGATCGAGCGGGGCCGACAACGACATCATCTTCGAGGCCGATGCGGCGGGGGCGGCCTCCGACGGCATCAAGATCGTTTTCGACGACGACGGCTCGGTGGTGGTTCCCGGCCTGGACGAGGTGGCGTCCTACGACGCCGTATCCCGCACGCTGACCGTCACGGTGAAGACCGGCCAGACACAGGCCCAGCACGTGGTGGCCGCCGTCGAGCTGGCCTACGCACTGGGCAACGTGCCGCTGACCGCCCGGCTCGATCCGCTGGACGAGCAAAGCGGCGGTCAGGGGATCATCGACGTCACCCCACCCGGCGGCACGGCGGGAGAGACCGGCGGCGGAAGCGGAGTGGCCTTCGACCAGGGGTCGGGGCTTCAGATCGTCAACGGGGGAACCACCCACGTGCTCTCGTTTGCCAATGCTGAAACCGTCGAGGACATGCTGAACATCCTTAACGGCTCCGCTGCCGGCGTGCTGGCGGCGATCAACCAGAGCGCCACCGGCATCGACGTCCGCTCGCGCACCAGCGGGGCCGATTTCATGATCGGTGAGAACGGCGGGAGCACCGCCAGCCAGTTAGGTCTGCGGACCTTCACCGCCGAGACCCGGCTGGAAGATCTGAACTTCGGGCGCGGGGTGGACGACCGCCCAGGCACCGACTTCACCATCACACGCAGCGACGGCGTACAGATCGACGTCGACGTCTCCGGCTTGGAAACCGTGGGCGACGTGTTGGACCTGATCAACGGCCTGGGCGGCGGCACGCTCCAAGCCCGTTTGGCCGTCTATGGCAACGGCATCGAGCTGGTCGACCAAGCCGCCGGGAGCGGGACCCTAACCGTCACCCGGACCTTCCCGAGCATGGCTGCGATCGACCTGGGGTTGATCCCCGCAGGCCAGCAGAGCAGCACGGGAACAACGTCCGGCGGATCGCAGATCCTTACCGGCTCCGACGTCAACACACTGGAAACCGAGGGGATCTTCACCGCCCTGTTGCGGCTGTATGTTTCGTTGAAGGACAACGACGTACTGGGGATCCAGCGGGCGGTTGGGCTGCTGGACCAGCAAACGGCGGCGATGAACTTCTCCCGGGCAGAACTCGGCGCCCGCCAGCAAGGCGTGGAAAGCATGCAATTGAGACTGGAGTCGGAGAACGTCGACCTCCAGGCAACCTTGTCCGAGGATCTCGACGCCGACCTGGTCAAGGTGATCTCCGACTACACGGCCAAGCAGATCGCCTTCGAGGCTGCCCTGAAGTCGTCGGCAGGGTTCCTGCAGATGACGCTGCTCGATTACCTCTGAGAGCCTCTCCGGAAGGGGCTGAGCAGGATCTCCCCTCTCCCGCCGACGGGAGAGGGGCAAGGGGTGAGGGCATTCACGTCGACAGGGACGAGTGGCGCGCGGCAGTTCGTTGACCGGCCAAGCCGCCCCCACCCGACCGCTTCGCGGCCAACCTCTCTCGGCAGCCCCTGAACAAGCCGGCCGCCGAGGACCTGTTATCGGCGATCAGAGTCGTCTGCCTTGGGCGACGAGGTGACCAACAGGCAGTTGTTCAGGTATTTCCGCGCGGCGCCGACGACGTCCTCCAGGGTGACGGCCTCGATCCGGGCGTCGAAGGTCTTGTCGTAGTCGTATCCCAGGCCGTAGAGCTCGTCGAGCGCGGCCTGGCGGGCCTGCTCGGCGACGGTAGTGTTCTCCTGGGCGTGCAGAGAGGTGACCATCTGCACGGCCGTGCGGAATTCTTCCCGGCTGATCTCACCCGCCTTGGCCCGGGCCACGTCCCGCCGGATCCGGTCGACGACTTCGCCGATCGCCTCGGGCCGGGTCTGCGTGAGTACGGCAAAGTAGCCCGGTGCGGGGCCAGTGATCTGGAAGGCGTGTACGAAGTAGACCAGCCCCGCGCCGCGCAACTCGTTGTGCAGCCAACCGCCCGGGTAGGTGTAGCCCGACATGATCGCGTCCAGCAGCACCAGGGCGGCGTAATCTTTCTGGTTGCGGATGCCGGCGGCGGGATAGCCCAGCAGGATCATGCCCGTCTGCTTGGCGGTCTGTTTGTGGCGGATGATGGTCTGCGGGATGGCGTTGTCGCGATTGAAGTCGATCGGCTGGAAGCTGGGGTCCGGCTTGAGCTGGCCGAAATGCCGCTCGACCAGGGCCAGTGCCTCGTCGGGGTCGAGGTCGCCGAAGACCGTGACGATCATGTTGCCCGGCACGAAGTATTTCGCGTGGTACGCCCGCAGGTCCTCGGCAGTGAGCCGTTTGACGGTTTCGGTCTTGCCGCCTTGGAGCAGGTGATAGGGCGAGCCGGAGGGCAGGTTGTCGTAAAACAGCTCGGAGATTTCTGCCTGCGGATCGTTGCTCCGCCGGGCGATCGCCCCCAGCGCCAGGGTTTTCACCTTTTTGAACTCTTCGTCGGGGAAGGTGGGGCGGGTAAAGCACTCGGCAAACAGGGCGGCCGCCTGGGGAAAATCGTCGCGGAGCGTGGTGGCGCTGCCGAAGATCGTGTTCTGCCCCGCGCCCATCGACAACTGCCCGCCAATCGAGTCGAAGTATTCGGCGATCTGCCGGGCTGAATGTTGGGTGGTCCCTTGGTCGAGCATCGCCCCGACCAGCGCCGAACGCCCCGCCGTCGCCTCCGTATCGACCAGCGAACCACCCAGCACGAAGGCCTGGATGTTCACCATGGGAAGCTGCGCGTGCCGCTTGAGCAGCACGCGGAGCCCGTTGGGCAGCCGGACCGAACGGATCTCGCTGCTGCCGGCTTCGATCTGGTGGGTGGGTGGCCGGGGTGCTCCCCCGGGCGGGGCGATGATCACGCGGTTGAGCCGCTGGCCATTGAAGTAGCGGCGGGCCACGTCGCGGACCTGCTCGGCGGTGACCTTCTGGATGTTCGCGACGTAGCTGCGCTCGAACAGCGGATCGTCCGTCGAGAGGTAACTCCGCCCCAGGCTCTCAGCCGCCTCTTGCACCGTCTGCCGGCCGAAGACCAGCTCGGCCGCCTTCTGCTTCTTGGCCTTGGCCAGTTCGGCCGGACTGACCAGCCGGTCGCGCAGCCCGTAAACGTCGCGGAGAATCTCCTGACATGCCTCCTGCCAGCGATCGGGCTGCGCGCTGGCCGTGACGGCGAACAGTCCCTTGACGAAGTCCGGCGTGTAGCTGGCCGCGCCTACCGAAAGGACCAATTGCCGGTCGTACTTCAGCCGCTGCACCAGCCGCGAACTCTCTCCCTCCCCCAGGATGTACGCGGCCAGGTCCAGCGCGTACAGGTCGGGGTGCGAGAGTCTCACCGTGGGCCAGGCCAGCACCAGGTCGTAGGTGCTCCCATCCATCTCGCGGACCGCTTCCCTGGGCGAGAGCTGTGCGGGTTCGTCGGGCAAGGCGACGAACGTCTCGCGGCCCCGCGGCGTCCCGGTCCAACACCGTGCCACCTCGTCGAGCACCTGCCGGGCGTTCACGTCGCCGACCACCACAAATACCTGGTTGTTGGGAACGTAGCGCTGGCGATAGAAATCGATGATCGCCTCGTTGCTGGTGCCGTCGAGGACCTCCAGGTAGCCGATGGTCGGGTGGCGGACCGGATGAACGGTGTAGAGCGTCAGGTTCAGGAGCTTTCCCAGGACCCGCTGCCGGCTGACCTCGCCGTCGGCCAGCTCGCGGCGGACGACCTTCAGTTCCCGGGCAAATTCCGCGGGCTCGAACTTGACGTGCTGCATCGAGTCGGCCAGCAGGTCGATGGCGGCCATGGTGTGCTTGGCAGGACAATCGATGTAGTAGCCCGTCACCTCTGAAGAGGTGAAGGCATTGCTCGCCCCGCCGAAGGTGTCGATGATCTGTTCGATCTGCTTTTCGGTTCGCCGGGTGGTGGTTCCCCCGGAGACGACGTGTTCCAGGACGTGGCTCAGCCCGGCACCCAAGTACCGGTCCTCGAAGGCGCTGCCGGTGTTCCTCACGTAACAGCGGACGGTGGCCACCGGGGCCACGTGGTTCTCCTGGACGATCACGGTCAGGCCGTTGGAGAGGGTGGCCAGTGTGACGGCGTCGGGCAACTGCCGGAGGCTGGTGTACCGCGGGGTGCCGGGTTCACCGGCCGGGCCGGGCCCGCCGGGCTTCGCATCTCCGGCCGGCCGATCGGCCGCGGCAGCCACCACCACGGTGCAAAGCAGCAGCAGGCAAGCCACGGGCAGATGTAAGAGCCCATCCCGAAACATTCTCCCCTCGCCCCGCTTGCGGGGAGAGGGGCCGGGGGTGAGGGGTTCGGGGATAAGCTCTATGTGTTTTTT
>Ga0315277_10002578_pt1 | contig 25164 bp, 22 predicted proteins | sample YL17G05_15_MG_FD_203695 | JGI IMG/M metagenome (GOLD analysis project Ga0315277, IMG submission 203695) | Sediment microbial communities from Yellowstone Lake, YNP, Wyoming, USA - YL17G05_15 | ecosystem: Environmental > Aquatic > Freshwater > Lake > Sediment | place: USA: Wyoming | collected... | reverse complement strand
ACCCAGTATGGTGTATTTTCAACCAGATTCGCCGATTGCCCTCATGATAAGATTCAAAACTCAGCGGTAATAAGGCCCTTTTTTCAGACGATTTTGGGCTATGGGATATTGATGTTCTCCACCGCTGCCTGGGGTGGTGGCATCCAAAGTCGATCACAATCCAAGTTGGCGGGTGCCCACGGAGGGGTCTATTGGGACGGATTGCGGGATCCTGCGGAAGTTAAGAGATACGCTGAAGAAGTATTTGAAATCACAAAGAGACAGGCAAAGGCGCAAGACTACCAGATGATGGCTGAGGCCATGGGTACAAAACAAGATGCTCAGAGCAAGCGACCAGTTGAGGAAAGGCTAGCTAAAGCCAAGCAATTGAGGGATGATAATACAATCTCTCAGGAAGAATATGAGCAGATGAGGAAGAAAATACTCATGGAATAGTAGGCGGTAAGGAAGGTTCCCCTACCGAGAAACTGTTGCTCGAAACCTCCGTTGACGATAGTTGGTGACAATTCGGACGATCCTGACGGCAGATGGGGAGAGTCATACATAGACTTCTGTCGGCCAAAACGATTGAGTCAATTGACGTTCCCATTGTTTAGCTGTTAAGGCCTATAGCGAGTGACATCACACAGATCATGGCAATGATGTAAGTGATTATGAATTTGGTTTTGCTTCTCAGTAGAGTCGAATCGGGGTAACTCTCTCTATACCTAGGGACGATAACAAAATATGTGACGGCCGGGTCAATCAGGAAGATCCCTGCCATTCCCGATAGTACTGCGATATCGTTCGTTATGCCAATCTCATAGTGAATTCCAGACGCATAGATCAAGCCCAACATGTATTGGTATAGATTCGCCCATGTGAACCCAATTACTAGCATCCAAGCGAAGACTTTGGAAAAGACCTGAACTCGCCTGTTGATCGCGAGTTTTGCTATGAGCCATACTATTATCAATAGAACCAACGGAATGACAAGCGCCTTGGATGCCTTCAGCGAAGGGTCAGCAGGACCGGGTGTCATTGTGTAAAAATAATCCGGGTATTGGATCATTATTGCTGAGACTACTGCGATGATCAAGACCGTCCATTCAAAGGCTTCATCAACTTCAGACTTGACCATCTACGCACCGCTGACGATGTGTTCTAGGCTTTGACAATTCTTAAACTTTTCATAGAGGAAAAAGAACAGAAGAGGTTTGATCTATCCTTCATATCTTCGAAGAGGAGCTTTGTACCGTGATCGCTGCAAATCGACCGCTTGCCAGTCGTTGTCTAGGGTACAAGTCCCGCTCGATATGCAAATTATCCTAGTAGACGATGTTGACACTTCTGACGGTAGATGAACGGGCACCTCCGATCTTATTGGCAATTCTTATCGTTCCTACTTGAATTTCAGAATTCCCATAAGAACCAAGACTATGATGGCCAATACTACCGCTCCAAGCAGATCAAATATCAGCCAACCCACAAGGAATGCTACGACTGAGCCGAGTCCCAGTGCTCCCCAGTCCATCGTTATTGCCATTTCATATCTCTTGTTCCCTATCATTCCTGCTACATTATTATGCTTGCGATATCGTCCCCGCTTTCTGATTATCAGGAATCATCTTGGAGGTTCGCACGAAATGCTCGTTCAAACGATGTGATCCCGTAGGAGAAGTCCCATCAGACATGACAGAGCAATGCATCATCTCCTCAATTGAGATCAGAAAAAGGTTCACCATTCTCCAAGTCGATAATAGTGACGGTTCTGACGGCAGATGGGGAGAGACAGGGAGACGATGATAAAGGGATCGTCAATAGACAAAATATATATGTTCTGCCACATACCCGGAGGGAGGTCATCTAGATGAAAAGAGAAATCGGGGCGAAGAACTGCCTGTATCCTTTACCCATAGTTCTTGTGGGGGCGCTGGTTGAAGGAAAACCGAACTACATCACAATGGCCCATGTCGGCATTGCAGATCACAGTTCAGTCTCGCTAAGCATGAACAAGAAGCACTACACGAACATTGGCATAAGGGAGAACAAGTGCTTCAGCGTCAACATCCCCAGAGAGGATATGGTGAAGGTGACTGATTATTGTGGAATCGTATCTGGGAAAGATGAGGACAAGTCCGTTCTTTTCAAGACTTACTACGGAAAACTTGGGACCGCTCCTATGATCGAAGAGTGTCCGGTCTCTATGGAATGCGAGCTCATCGATACAGTCGACATGCCCAATCATGATCTGTTCATCGGAAAGGTCGTTGCGACCTATTGCGATGAGGAAGTTATGACCGATGCAGCAGTGGACTTCTCGAAACTTCATCCGATCCTATTCGCGATGACCGATCGGAACTACTACTGTCTCGGCGAAAAGCTCGCCAAAGGCTGGACCCTTGGTAAAGAATTCAAGAAGTAAACGGACCATTGGCACGGGATGACAACCACGCCTCGATGCCGACCACTCGCACTATTAGCGTCATCTCAATGATGTCAGAAGAACACATATGGCTACGTTGTGCTGACACTTCTGAGGGTTCTGACGGCAGATTGGGACGAGTGAATAGAAGAGAGAATCGAAGAGGTTTGGTCTATCTCTCATACCTTCGAACAGGTGCTTTGAATCGTAGACTGTACAAATGAAATCTTGCCAATAGTTCCTGTGCGCCCATATCTCCTTCCAGCCCCTTGAGATCGGGTTGTGAACAGGGAGAATACAAAGGGAAAAAAAGCCAAAGCTGGGTTGCGATCTTTCTTCACTTCGATGCAATCCAATCTAAGGGATGGATCTGCAGTGTTCGAACATGAGTCAAACCAATTCGCAAAGCTTAAGGCCGGCGCGCTCCGTCGATTGTTTCCTTGGAGAGGATTTCATGAGGATCGGAATCATCGGAAAGGGGCACGTAGGGAGTGCTCTGGCGCAGGGGCTGAGCGGTGCAGGACACGAGGTCAAATTCGGTCACAGGGATCCGGCCGAATCAGTGAAGGATGCAGCGAGCTGGGGAGAGGTCATCGTCGTCGCTGTTCCTTTCTCGTCAGTGAAAGACACCGTGAGAGAGATTAGAGCCGCGGCGGACGGGAAGGTACTGATCGACGCTGTCAACGCGGTAGGGCCGAACATGGAGCTTGCGGTAGGGTTCAAAACGTCCGAGGCGGAGGAGCTGCAGAAGATGTTGCCGAAGTGTCGAGTAGTGAAGGCGTTCAACACCACCTTCGCTCACACAATGGCCACCGGAAAGTTGGGAAATGAGGAGATAACTACATTCGCCGCTGGTGATGATCTGGATGCGAAGAGGACCGTGATCGGATTGGCGAAAGGCATCGGCTTCGATGCGGTGGATGCGGGCCCTCTTCGGACCGCGCGATATCTTGAACCGCTGGGGATGCTCATGATAGGGCTCGGATACGGACAGAATCTAGGAACGGATATAGGTCTCAGTCTGATCAGAGCCTGAGCGAACTTACGGTCTTGGTGTCACAAGCCTGACCCCAGAATTGAGATCATATCCGACGAGCTCGATATCTAGCGCGAATGAGAAAAGCCAGGGACAAAAGACGGTACCGATAATCGCGGTCCACCGATTATCGTGGGAGGGCAGCCATTGGTTTCATTTCTGAGAATCTCGTGAATAGCGAGATATAGTGTCTCGCCTCAATATGATGGCTCGAGTGGACATATTGTCAGAGGACACGATATCCGGTCAACATCACGGCGAAGCCTATATGGTCTCTTTGATCGCAGGCGTCGCCATGTTGATCATCTCATTCACGTTGAACACGATCGGAAGCATTGTCCAACCTATAGGCCCATTTGTCCCAATTTCAAACGGTCACGGAGGTTTTGACTACCTCGCCACGGGAGGCTTATCTTATCCATATCAATCATTGATCTCCTTCGGCAGGGTCTTTCTCTTCTCGGGACTCCTCCTTCTGTCGATAGGCGTCCTGATGGCCAGACAGCGAATGATGAAACCGAACGTGACGCACGGTGTCTCACCTTACTTGATAGGTTCGGACGCCTGGAGAGTGTACACGATGATCGAGTCCCAAGGTCGTTCGAACAGAACGGATCCATCGCGAGGGGACATCGTCAGCGTGGGATCCGGTCTCGCGGATGCAAGTTCCGGACATCATCCTGATGCTCAGACGACGGATCCGACTTTGTCTGATCCAGCTAGCTCAGGATCATCCATCGAATTGCTCGCCAGACCCAAGACGTCATTGGCCCAGGCTCCTCCCTTGAGTACAGCCGAGTCCAATTACATCAGAACCCGGACGGGTCAAACGGACCTGGAGCTCCATCTTTCCCAGCTTAGGTTCAATAGAGACAATGGTCTGTTGACCAGGCAGGAATATGAAGAAAAGAAGAAGGAGCTGATGAAAGAGTTTCGGTTGTCCGTCGTAACGATGAATGGACCCATGTCTTTCAAGTATTGAGCCCATCCTCTTCTTCAATCATGAGAACCAAAGAGAACTCCTTCCTTTCTTCTACTTTCAAACAAGCGAGCCAAAGTGTCGCAGATCAAACATCAAGCAGTGTACAGTTCCCCGCTCAAGCTCGAATCAAATGAATCTATGTTTGGTCATGGCGGTACTTTTCCAGTTACAATGAACCCTGCAAGTATCAAAACTACGCAGAACGCGAAAACCGTGCAGACTATTATGAATAGTAGTGGATTTTGGACGAAGATAGACGTAAAAGACGAGAAAACCCCGAATAGGAAGAGATCGGCTGCAATGATCCTAGGACCCCAGAATTTGAGTTTCTTACCGAACTTAACACTCCACATTCCCTCCGGACCCCCATCGAAACTGCCTTGGCCTCGCCCCCGCCAATTGCATGAGGATGTGATTCGGTATTAGTCTCTTCTCCAATCACAGAGCACTTTGCACGACTCAGATTATCTATCTGCCGTCAGAACTGTCAGAAGTGCCAAGAACTGTGAATGTTGTGACGGGCCCGGTAGTGATCAAATGCCGCGAGATCGTGTCCAGCGCCTCGACGGTTCCGGGCCCGCCGGTCTTGAAACCGGAGAATGAAATCGAATTGTCGGATACTTATGACATATGGCTCGATTATCAAAACCGATTTGAAGAATCTTTCACAGGACTCACCCCCCCCATCTGCCGTCAGAACCGTCAGAAGTGTCAAGAGAACGAGGTTCTTCACGACCTCGTTCCTGTCATATCCAGTATCTTGTTGCCTTGATTCAACCAACGGGAATTGAATGGAGCATTAAACCCGTTTCTTCTTTTCTTTTGCTGTTTGTATACCTTCATCTGTCTGAGTCGTCAGAACGGTTAGGATATTGCAGAGCAAGATCGCCAGTTCGTCGTTTGTCCGATCTATCTCCCGATGCCTTTGCGTCAAACATCCATTGAAATTCTGATCAGGGGACGAGCATCCGCTTCATCAGCTGGCCTAACTGGGAAATATGAAATCAACTCTGATAATGGTCACCCACGTCTTAATATCATCAAACCAAATCGATAACCGTGGGCTCAAGGTGACTGAATTGAAAGCTACCCAGTCTGTCAGAGTGCGAGAATCGACAAGTTTCAAATGAGGAATGCATGACGGCAAGACACATCTCGAACAAAGACCCAGCACACGAGCAATTGCAGCAGCTGGTCATTCTGGCAGTCGTCCTGACCATCCTTGTCACCTTCATTCTAGATACTCTTTTGCCACTCGGCGTGGCGACCCCGGTCCTATATATAATGGCGGTCGTAGCGAGCCTGGGAACTGGGGATGAGAGAGCCTCATTACTCGTCGGAATCGTCGCAATTCCTTTGATCATTATTGGTCACTACGGTTCTCCTGGATACTATGTATCCCTGTCGGGGGCTGAGCCGCTGGGAATGGCAAACCGACTTCTATCGGTTATCGCGATCGTGGTGGTCGCCGCGACATCATCCTATTATATCAGGGCCGACTCGGCCCTTCGTAGATTCAGTGTCGATCTGGACAATAAAGTGACACAAAGGACGGAAGAGCTTTGGATAGCTAATGGTTCGCTTGCGATCGAGGTCGAGCAACGCGAGAAAGTCGAGAGGGCACTTCATTCAGAGAAGGATAAGCTCGAGGTAACGCTCAAGAGCATCGGCGAAGGCGTGATAGTGGTCGACTGTCTTCAGAAGATAATGATGATCAATAGCGTTGCCGAGCAGCTTACTGGCTGGAAATTCTCCGAAGCGAAGGGTAAGGATCTCGATGAGGTCCTCAAAATCGAAGATGAAGAAACGGGGGTGGAATGCGAGAATCCAGCTTCGATGATCCTCAAGGTTGGAAATATCAAGGATCTTCCGAAACATGCAATCCTAGTCTCGAGAGATGGCACCCGTCGAAGGATAGATAGTTCGGGCGCTCCAGTGGTGATGGAAACGGGACATACTCTGGGCGTCATAATCGTCTTCCGGGACATCACCACCCAGGTTAGAATGGAAGAAGATATCGCCACAATGGAGAAGCTCGAATCAGTCGGGGTACTGGCTGGAGGGATAGCGCACGACCTCAACAACATCTTGACGGCAATCGAAGGGAACATCTCGGTAGCATTGGCGTCTGCCCGTTCTCGGAAGGGAGTTGTCAAGAGACTTTCGGAGGCGGAGAAGGCATGCGTGAGAGCAAGAACTCTATCGAGGCAGCTTCTTACCTTTGCAAAAGGTGGGGAGCCTGTCAAAGCTGTGTTGTCAGTCCCGGAGATACTCGAAGATTCGACAAGCCTGGCATTGTCAGGATCTAGCATCAGACCCGTGTTCTCGGTCGATGAAGACATCTGGTCAATCGAAGCCGACGAAGGGCAGATTGGCCAGGTAATTGCCAACATCGTTATGAATGCAAAAGAATCAATGTCGAATGGCGGCGATGTCATAATATCAGCGGAGAATGTGGGACTCCAGAGCGACTCTCCCACCCAAAAGGCCGGTCCGCAAGTGAAGATTACGATCAAAGACAGGGGAGTGGGGATTCCTCCTGAGAATCTCAGCAGGATTTTCGAGCCGTATTTCACAACAAAGCCCAGCGGAAAGGGATTAGGCCTAACGATTGCGTATTCAATCGTCAAGAAACACGATGGATACATCGAAGTCGATTCGGAAGTTGGCCGCGGATCGGCTTTCCATATCTACCTGCCTGCTTCTGAGAAAAGAATAGACCACGAAGTGGAGGAAGTCGCGGAGCACGTTTACGGCTCCGGAAAGATTCTTTGGATGGACGATGAGGAGGGGATAAGGGATGTTGGCGAGGCCATACTTAGCTCGCATGGGTATGAGGCCGAATTCGCTGTCAACGGTGACGAGGCGATTCAGTTACACAAGAAGGCTCTTGCGGCAGGCAATCCTTACGACGCCCTAATTCTGGATCTGACAGTAGTTGGAGGAATGGGTGGGAAGGAGGCGATAGCAAGGATAATAGAGGCCGATCCTGAAGTGAATGCGATAGTATGCAGTGGATACTCCAACGATCCTGTGATGGCCGACCATAAGGATTACGGATTCAATGGAGTATTGCCGAAGCCGTTCAATATCGAGGAACTGCTGAGAGTTCTTAATGTAACAATGCGGGACAAAGCGACGAGACATTGCAGAAGTCACGTCCCGGCAGAATTGGCTGGTTAGGCTGTAGGAATCGGGGATGTCTGGCTAAATGGAGCACGGGCATCGGGATTCGAACCCGAGCATATCCAGACGTTCTTTTCCTGATCTCAACTAGACGGTGAAGACACTCTCTACTTATTGCTTAGTCAAATGTCGTAGCTTGGTGACGGAATCCTTATAGGTAACCATGGTCAAAGAAGATTTGTGGGAATAAGAATGAGTGGCGAACGGATGGACCGATTGACAACGGCAGAAGGTTGCAGTCATTTAGAGTATAACGACCCAGAGTATGATGACCCAGAACGATGGTCTGGATACTACTGCCACATAAGCAGAAAGCTTTGCGAGGAAGAGGATTGGGCATTTCCATCACACTGTCCTCTCGAACTCGCCCCGCCGAAGAATTGGCGGTCATCCGAGAAGGCGGCTGACTGGTTAGGGAAGGAGAAGGACGAGGCGTAGAAGGTCGCATCTGGGGTTGGCGCGCGGGTTCAGAATCCCTTTGCGTGGATTCCGAGCCATTTCCCTTCTTTTCTTCTCGTCGTTCCCCATCTGCCGTCAGAGCCGTCGGAAGTGTCAGGTAATAGTGGACGGAGCGGGATTTGTACCTACAAATCTTACTGGATGAGAAGAAATCTGCCCTTTTTGCATCGTTGGGGAAAATTGAAAGACGATCTTGACAAACCCCCTCCTTCTTTCTTTCTCTTCTAACCAATCTGACTGTTCCAACTACAAACCGTTGTTTCCTATCATCTGGGTATGATATTATTTCTGAGTTAGAAATCGAGTTAGGACGAAATCGCTCTAACTAAAAGGGACACGAGTATATCTGCTCAGGTGTGTGGACATGCGCTTCGTCGAGCTCGACCTAAATATATATCCAAAATTAAGAATTCATATAACAAAACTCATAAGGTCATGATTATTATAGGCATAGTGATAGAAATTAGATGTAATGCTGAGAATAGACAGTGCAAGAGAATTCATAAACATTACCGTAAAGTCTTAGAGGAACTAATAACTGAAAGTAAGACAAGAAAGTTAATAGTTGCTTTCTTAGTGAGTGAAGATGCTATATGGTCTTGTCAATCATTGTACGAAGAATTTGACAGGAGCAATGGATTTGAGCCGGTCGTTTTGGTGACTGCGGATAGCGAAAGAAGTCAGAATGATTATGAATATATCAAGCAAATAAATGAGACATATGATTTCTTTAAATCAAGAAATATGAACACTCGGTATGCTTACGATATCAAAGAACAGCGATATTTGAATTTGCAGCAATTTTGTCCAGATATAGTTTTCTATCAACAACCTTGGGTCATAGACCGCATACAATCACCAGTGGTTGTCAGCAAATTCGCTTTGAGCTGCTATGTTCCTTATACAATAGCTGGTACGACTGAAGCAATGATGTGTTATCCGAAAACCTTTCTGTATGGCATATGGAAGCACTTTATAATTTCCGACTTATTAAGAAGCGAATATGAATCTTGGATGTTGGCGAATAAAGAGAGTCTGATCGTAACGGGGCATCCAAAGTTGGATTCTTATAATAAACATATGCGCAATGATAAGCATTACATAATTTATGCCCCTCATTTTGCCTTTAAGAATTCAATATTAAGGCTATCAACCTTCGATTGGAGTGGTCAATATATATTGGATTTTGCAAGATCTCACAAGGAATTGAATTGGGTGTTCAAACCTCATCCACGTTTAAAGTTGCAGGTAATTAAAGATGGCATTATGACCGAGAATGAAATAAACAGATATTATGATGAATGGGGCAAAATCGGAATGGTTTATGATCATGGTGATTATTTCGATATTTTCAAAAACTCAGATGCTTTGATTACCGATTGCAGTTCCTTTTTATCTGAGTATCTTCCGACTATGATGCCGGTAATCCATTTGATTTCAAAAAACATGGTCGCGCCCAATCCGATATCCAAAGTCACGTCCTCGCATTATTACAAGGCACGTGATCTAAAGGAGTTGGAATTTTATTTAAATGATGTAATTATAAATAAGAACGACCCCCTGAAAGAAAGGCGTATCAATGATATCAGCATTTTAACTTCTGACGGTAATTCAGCTAGTTCAAGAATCGTAAATCATTTAAAAAAGGAATTTCAAATACATGACAAATGAAAAGATAATTGGATATACGGCAGGTGCATTTGATATATTTCATATTGGGCATTTAAATTTAATAAAACGTTCAAAAGATAACTGTGATTATTTGATTGTCGGTGTAACAACGGACGAATTAATAAAGAAGACCAAGAAAAGAAGTAGCGTTGTGCCTTTTTCCGAAAGGTTTGAAATAGTCTCCTCCATCAGATATGTGGATGAAGTTGTTGTACAAGATGATCTGGATAAGGTTCTTGCTTGGAAGAAATATCATTATAATAGATTATTTTCAGGAGATGACTGGAAGAATAATCCAAGATGGATTGGGTACGAAAATGAACTTCGTAAAGTTGGGGTAGATGTTGTCTATTTTCCTTATACAAAAGAAACAAGTTCCACAAAAATACAGCATGTGATAAATAATATATATGGAGATTTAGATGAAATTAAGTAGTTTACGTGATTTTTGTGAAATAATGACTTCATTAGCGGTTGGGTTTACCAAGCAGTGTTCGTAGCTATACCTTTCATAACGGCTGTGTTGGCATGGTTTGCTACGATAGGTGGGATGGTGCTAATCCTCCGGTACAGTAAAAAGAAAGTTTCGGCTTGGTTCACAGTGACATCTTCCACGCTTGCTATCGCTGCAACTATCACTTGCGTCCACCTCGTTTATCTGTTCTGGGCTGGTGTCTGAGCGAGTATATTATGGCCTCCTCTTGTCATTCTAGCTCGATACTATTGAATATAACTGAGCTATCCACAAGCGACCTCCAATCGATAACAGGACCTATCCTTGTCGCCGTCGAATACTACAGAACACGGGCGTCGGATTTGAACCCGAGCATATCCAGATGTTCTTTTTCTGATTTCAATCAAGGGGAAGAATACATTCAATAATTCAGATTCGTCGAATGTCGTTGTCCTGCTACGAAATCCTTATTATCAACTGCGTTAAGTCGATTTTGTCGGGATAGCACGACAATCCGTTCTATCTTTTTTCTGGCAGCGATAAGGAGGTTGACGGACAACAAGACTGGATGGGAAACCAGAGTAACTAGGGGGATATAGAAATGAAAACCAGAAAAGATAATAAAAGAAGGTACGCACACTGGGGGATGTTGATCGTCTTTGGTGTGGCGATCGCGATGGTGTTCGCCACAAGCATGCCCCTAGCGATGGCCGGAAAGCCTACGCCGCCTAGCCCGGACCTTTTCAATGTTTCCACGATCGACAGCCGTGGCGACGTGGGGCATTTTACTAGGATAGCCCTTGATTCGCACAACAACGTGCATATGACATATTACGATGCGACCAACTATGCCCTGAAATATGCAACCAATGCTGACGGCCCCTGGAAGCTCCAGACCATCGCCGTTGTAGGGTCGAAGTACGACTATCCGGTGGGAGGGGTCGCGGATATCGCCGTCGACTCCCATGACAATGTGCAGATCATCTACAGGGACACAAATCACAATCTGATATACACGCACAAAGCCGCTGGAATCTGGGTGCCTGAAATGCTAGCACCAGAGGTCTGGGGGCTATTTTCATTGGCTGTCGACAAGCTGGACAAACTCCATATCAGCTACTATGAGGACAGCAATCCGAACCTACCATGCATCAGGTACGCCTATGGTTCATATGGTGCTTGGACCTTCGAGACTATCGCAGCCGGTGTGGACCTCTCTTGGTCGACTTCACTGGCCTTGGATTCATTTGGCCAAGCTCATGTCCTCTATTTAGGCCTCTCAGACTTCAAGCTCAGATATGCCAATAGCATCAATGACTGGGTTCCGCAGACCATTGATTCGAGTGTGTTCGTTGCCGCACGCCCATGCATAGCAATCGACTCGGCAAATGGAATACATCTCTGCTATTTCGCCCATGACGGGCAATTGCGGCAGCAGGTGCTTAGATACGCTGACAATGTTGGAGGCTCGTGGAGCTACATGACAATAGACTCGTCGGCAGACCCATACGGTCACTGGTCCTCAATTGCCGTCGACTCCAATAACAAGGTACACATCAGCTACAGCGACTACGCAAGCGGCTCCTTCAAACAGATCCTGATGTATGCGACGAATGCGAACGGAAATTGGCAGAACAAAGTGGCAGACGGGTCTCAGAACGTCGGGCTTGAAAATGATATTGCTGTAGACCCGCAACTCGGAGTGCACATATCCTATCTTGATAGCAGCAAGTCCGATCTGAAATACGCGAAATCCATTTAGATCTAGAGGGGGCTGGGCTCAACCTTGCTCCCGATTCCTTTCTCTTGTTTCTACCTCGGGCCTGCTTCCTTAAAGCTTTTCTCAGACCGCCGTCGAAGAATCCCAGGTCTCTTTCTATCCGTCAAATCCGTCAGAACCGTCCGAAGTGTCGGAAATATCATGGGTGACGGAAAGCGGCTTCTTGCGGATCTTCTACCGCCCCTGCAAGCGGTGGAGCAGGGTCTGAGAATCCGTGCAAAACCTCAACTTAATAGCGCCAAGAAGGATATGTTGGGCTGGGATTTGCCATGAAGATCGAGTACTATCACGCTTCGAAGTACGGCAACGGGGCCATGGTCGCGGAGGAGTTCAAGAAGATAATGGCCGTCAAAGGGGTCACGGTGAACGTCCACCACATCCGGGACTCACGGCCGAAGGAACCCCTGCCGGCGGACCTGTACGTCTTCAGCTCGCCTGGCCGCATCGGCAAGCCGATCCGGGGCATGCGCCGCTTCCTGAAGAAGATTCAGCTGCCGTCAGGGACCCAGTACGCCATCTTGACCACCGAGGGGGCACCACAGCCCAATAAGAAGACAGGTAAGATACCCACTGAGGCGGAGATCGCCCGATGGCAGCGTATCATACCGATAATGGATGAGCTGCTCCAGGCCAAGAATCTGAAGAAGGTTGCAATGGGAAGGTCCTGGTGACCGGTGCCAAAGGGCCGTTGGAAGAGGGCTGGCAGAAGAAGGTGGAAGACTTCGCGGCCCAGGTTTTAAAACTGGCCTGAGGCCGCCTCCATTCCCCTCTATCCCTTTGTTGACCCAGTGAGCTTCCGACGGACCGCCAGGTATAGCAAAGTCGTGTAGGGAACTATGAAGATGCTGGCGATGACCATCACCACCTTAGCGATGCCGTCGCCGATCCAGGATACCAGGAACCGGAGCGACGCAGGCAGCGCATCTGCGAGATGAGAGAAATCGAACGGGAAGGTGGACAGAAACCAAGCCGCGGCGACGAGGATGGAAATGGAAAGGATCACGTTTCGTTCCTTTGATATCCTCCATCCTCATGGATCCGTTTCGATTTCCGGGACGCTCAGATTCACCTCTTCAGCCCCTCTTCTTCAGGCCGTAGGCGCTGAGCGCGAGCATGGTCGCCGAGAAGAGCGTCAGTACCAGTATCGAGGGCCAGACCTGCTCGATACCCCAGCCCCGGATCATGATCGACCTGCAGGCGTCCACGGCGTACGTCAGAGGGATGAAGCTGGAGATGGGCCTAAGCAGCGCGGGCACCGCCTCCAGCGGCCAGAAGACCCCCGCCAATAGGATGGAGGGGAAGAGCACCAAGGGAAGGAACTGTATGGCCTGGAACTCGCTCTTTGCCCTAGAGGAGAGGAGGAAGCCCAACCCCTGCATGCCCACCGCGAGCAGGAAAATGACCAGGAGTACGAGTATCGGGCTCCCAACGATCCTCACGTCGAACAGCAGCACCGCCGTGGTCAGGATCACCAGCGACTGCGCCAATCCCACCAGCCCGAACGCAAGCGCGTACCCGGCCACGAACTCCCCCTCGCTGATGGGACTGGTCAGGACGCGTTCCAGCGTGAAGGACGAACGCTCGTGCACGAAGGATACGATGGAGAGCATGAACGTCACCATCATCGCCGCCAGGCCCATGACGCCGGGGGCGAAGAAGTCGATGAACTCCGCGCCCTTGCCGTACACCTGCTCCGAGTCCAGGACGATGGGCGAGACCAGGTGGTATTGGTTCACAAGCACGCGCTGCATGGCCGCCTGCACCTCCTGCAAGACCGCCTGGGCGATGTTGGGGTTGCTGGAGTCCAGGTACACCTTGATCGAGGCCTGCTCCACGGGCAGCCCGTGCGTCATGTTGAATATGGCCTTGAGGACCGAGGCACTGAAGCCCTCCTCGAACACCACCGCCGCCCAGATCTTGCCGTCCTTGACTTGGCCGATCGTCGCGTCCGCCTTGCTCGCGTTTGCCCGGCTCGGGCCGTAATGCTCCATTATCATCAGGGTCGATGAGTTCGCCAGATCGTTGCTGATCACCTTCCCCAGCGAATTGCCCAGCACGCCCTGATCCAGGTCCACGATGCTCACCTTCACGTCCTTCAGCTCCCCCCCGAAGGTATAGCCGAAGAGCGCGATCATGAGCAGGGGGACGAAGACCACGAAGGCGACCGTGCGCCGGTCGTGCCTGAGCGAGCGCAGGGTCTTTTTGGCTACCACCAACGTGCGGTCGAGCCTCATGTCACCGCCCTCCCGGCGAACTCGAGGAACGCGTCCTCGAGGTTGCCTCTGCCTGTCTCCGCCATCAGGGACGAGGGGGTCCCCTCCGCGATCAGGCGCCCCCCGCGCATCATGCCTACAACGTCGCAGCGCACCGCCTCGTCCATGTAATGGGTGGTGAGCACGATGGTCTTGCCTTTGGACTTGAGGTCTTGGAAGAATTTCCAGAAACCGACCCTCAGCTCCGGGCCGATGCCGACGGTCGGCTCGTCGAGGAAGAGTACCTCGGGGTCGTGCACTAGGGCACAGGCCAATGAGACCCGGTGCCTCATCCCCCCGCTCAGCTGGGAGACGAGGCCGTCCTTGCGGTCCAGGAGGTCCACCACCTTGAGCACCTCCTCCGTCCTCGGCCCGATTCGGGGCTTGGGGATGGAATAGAGGCCGGCGAAGAACTCCAGGTTCTCACGAACCGTCAGGTCCGGGTAGATGGCTATGTCCTGAGGCATGTATCCGAGGCGGTGGCGGTTCGTCCGCAAGGGGACACGCTCCCCCAGGACCCTAGCCTCGCCTGCGCTCGCCCGCAACAGGCCCACGATCACCTTGATGGCTGTGGTCTTCCCCGAGCCGTTCGGGCCGATCAGGCCGTACAGCGTACCCCTGGCCACCCTGAGGTCCAAGGAATCGACCGCTACCAGGCCCGGGAACTCCTTCCTCAGGCCCTTGGCTTCTATCACTGGCCCATCATCATCCATTTCGAGCACACTCTCTTAACCCATCGAGGAAGACAGAAACGGATCCTCGTAGCATCCTCTCGTACCTGCTCCTCAAAGGAAGCTTCAGTCCCGTGGGAATCCCATTGCGGGAATTCACTAGTCATGAGATAAAATCTCTCCAAATCTGGTAATGGAACTGTCAGTCTCTCACCATCTGTCGTGAGAACTGTCAGAAGTACGCTGCAAGCAGAGACTTCGTTTGCTCAAACAAGATTCGCTATTCGGCGGAATCTTGAGGGAATATATAAATGCACAGGATATAATTTTGGAATGCAGATGCTTATCCCGCATCTTGGGTCAGAATCGGACGGTGCGAACCAATGGATGTTGCTAGTGTAGTGGATTTCGGCGACTTCGATCTTGATGGCATAGTGAAACTCAGATTCGATAGCCAGATCCTACCAGAATTACAGAATGACCTGTCGCATTGGAAAAGTCGGTTCGAGATTCCCGATTTGAAAATCCAAAAGGGATTGGTTTCTCCGAAAGGTTTCCGGATTGCCCCGAACATGTCCGTTTCACCAGGTAGTTACCAGATGCTTGACCCGAACGGAGGATTGTGTGAGATTGATGACGAGAGAATAGTCTGCGGCGAGACTTTCATGCCAGGCTTCCTCAGATCGAATATGATAAGGCCAGTTATCAATAGGCTTATTGTTCCTAAAGGTCATTTCTTGCTCCGCGCATCAGCACTGGCTGTCGGGAACAATATCATACTGTTCCCTTCAAGACATCAAGTTGGGAAGACTTCTATTCTTCTGGAGTTCATGCGCCGCGGGGCCGCGTATATGGCTAATGGAAACATTCTCATCAATCGCGATGGAAAGTGTACGTTGTATACGAAAGGGATAAACTTGCAGGATCATCACCTGAGGATTTTTCCCGATTTGGCTGAAAGATTGTACTCTACGAAGAAGGATCGCAGGGCAGGTGAGAGGATAATGTCCTTCTATCGCTTAGGCGCATCCATGGAAGGCAAGAATTTCGTCTCCAGGTTTGTGAAGTCTAATCTGATGTCTCGATTCTATTTCGAACACTCTTTCCCATTCGATAGACTGTTTCCACAGTCCAGAGCGAGAGAGACTGGGGTTGTCACTCATGTTTTTCTTCTTGATAGGGGTCAACATGAGACTCGTGTGATCGAATCCAGACCTGAGAAGGTGGCAGAGCTAGCTGCCTCTATGCAATGGTTTGAGGATCAAGGATGTCACAACATGCTTGCCAGTCTAACAGGATTGAAGACCGGAACCATGGATGATATTGTCGGAGTCCTTGCAGAGTCGTTCGACAAGGCTAGCTGTCACACCGTCCAAATAAAAGAGAGTCAGACTAGACCCTGGGTCGATGAGGTCGCGGATTTGATCGAGCAGATCCTGAATTGAGTCAACCCTTAACAACCGTTGGGACACTTTGACGATGTCTTCTATTACTCCGAACACAGAACGCGAGCGTCGGGATTTGGACCCGAGCATATCCAGATGTTCTTTTTCTGATTTCAATAGTGGACGTAGTGTCTGCATCAAAGCTGATATATTCCAGAGAACAATAGTCGACTTTAGGGGGGTTAATAGCATCAAAACAGGCAAATTATTCTCGATTGTCGGAGCTGTCATTCTGGCTGCCGTGCTGTTGGCAGGATGCCTGGGCGGCGGTGGTGGAACTTGGATTCCCAAAGCAGGTGACTTCTTGGAATACACCACAGGCTTGGGGGAGACGCAGATGACAACGCGGATGACGGTGAAAAGCATAACAGAGACCACGATAACGATGAACCTCAGTCTCGCATATGGAAGCAATCCTCCCTATTACTCAGAATCGACAATCCCCAGGAATCAGACAATGGGATGGACCTATGACCTCAGCAACCTGCCATCTAACTATGACGTGACCAAGGTTGGGACAGAAACACTCTCGACCAAATGGGGATCGAGGAGTGCGGACCACTACACAGTAACGGATACATCGTCCGTGACCCCGATGACGATCGATATTTGGATCAGAAGCGGGATTGCAATGAAGATCCAGACATCATACATGGCTCAGACCATGACAATGACTCTTTCTGACACGAACATATCCCAAATAACTAGCGCATAGAAACCTTTCCCCTTTTCTTTTCCTTCTTCTCTCCCAATCTGCCATCAGAATCGTCAGAACAGACTGGAGTATGGAACTGAGGATTGCACAATGGTCAACCCTGCCTCATCATCTTATTCAAAGTCTCCAGAAATCACAATGGTTGTCCATTGGTTCGACACACGATGAACTAGGTCTCCAATATCATGTCATCCTTCTCAACTGACTTATGACTAGTGAGATTGTCCTTTGGAACATTACTGATCGGTGGGTATTCCAGACCCCTGTTGTGGTATAGACATATCCAATATTGTTGCGATGCTTTCTAAGGATTCTCTTCAATGTACTATAGTACCCGCCAATGCCAGTTGAGAGAGACGTGAAATCTGACATATGATGTACCACAGTTGGCAAAACGTACACACCTAGACCCTTCCTGGCAACACTAAGTGAGTAATCAACTGCATAGAAGTGCCAGTCATTACATACCTTCTCGTCAAAGGGAAGTTCATCAAGAACGCAACGAGGTATTATGAATAGACACTCGTCGACCGTCTGAACGGCGGTAACAGAGTCCACTTTCAAACCAGCAGGTCTAGGATGTACCTCTCCGTGCGTTATGTTTGTCACCGTGTCATTTCTGTCTTTCCGGCCTGCGACCCCAGCAATACCCAGCTTTTGTATTTCATCCAATATTGCCTCCACCTCCTCCAGCCATGTGGTCGAAGGAATGCAGACATCCTGATGCACGAAGACTATGTATTTCCCTTTAGCGTTCATCCCACCAAAATTCAGCGCTTTCGCTGCCGATTCGTACATATTCGCCGAGTTGTCGATAATAATCAGTTCGAATTCAACACTCTGGTTCTCGAGACCTGGAAGTAGGCATCTCTCCAGCTTTGCTCTATCATTTGCCACGCAAACTACTGAAATCATACTCGACAAGCCCTGGGACGGTCAAGGATATTTGCTTGATAGGAATATGATATTATGAAGACTTTGACGAATGTACATGGCTCCGTGACAAACAGGACGTCATCTTCGATTTCAAAACCAATCGCGTAGCCACAAGCAACTGTCAATGCTAATGAAAAAAGGAGAAGTAGCGCTAGTAATATGAATATTCCCGAACCAAGACTAGTAGAGGATTGGAAGAGGCCTGCTCGCAAGAGAAGGTATCCCAATGCGAACAGTACACACTCGCTCAATGCCATTTTCTCCCTTCCAAGTGCTACAGAAGAGGTTCGAAATCCTGATTCGAGTCTTCGTCGTGCTCAATTGGTGTATGCTTGACCTCATGTCCGATACAGACTAGGAACAATCCCGAGAGAAACAGAAAAGATGCAGGAGTGAATCGATCGAACTACAAGAACAAAATGAAGGCAGAACCAATCCAGCGAAAGATGCAGGCAATTGGGACGCATTCCCGCCTCCGATCTCGTTAAGGGTCAGAATCGTCGTCGCTCACGAGCATCTTGCGGTCCGCGATCGAATAGAACAAGGGAATACTCCTCACCCTGTCGACGGCTAAGAATACCGAGTCATCCAGATCTAGGATCGTCGAAAAGAAGCCGTTCAATGAGTCCATCTTGTCGGCCAGACCGTCCCCGTTCCTCTCCCTGGCGAGAAGTCCGGCCAGGTCCGCTCTGTCTTTCAGAGCATCGCCTAGGAAAGCCTTGCCCTTGCAATAGCATTCGTCGCTGGTAGACCACTCCTGCTCGTTCCTTAGTATGATCTGAGTTTCTCTCGTTCTATCACATCGGTGGTATGGTAGAGATATCGGAGAACTCAAATTTCTACGTAGAGGTCTTCCCCTTCCTTACTCACCTTGTACGCCTTGAGATCCTTCGCTTTGCCGAACGGGATCCACGGCCCCTTCAGGTTCTTCCCCGTCCGAACGTCGAACTCCGAGCCGTGCCTCGGGCACTTCACCACGTAATCCTTCAGCTTTCCGTCTCCAAGGCGACCGTTCTGGTGGCCGCATACGCCATCGATGGCGTAGAACTCTCCCGAGACATTGGCGACCGCGAATATCTTACTCTGGACATTGGTCTCGGTGACCGTTCCCGGAGGTATCTTTGAACTCGAACCGATCTTCACTCTTGTCAATCTCTGCGCCTCGGATTGTTCAGAGGTGAGGTGCTGTTATATCTAGTTGCTCGTTTTGTCAGTCTCGTCGTTCGACAGCCGGAGCGTTCACCTGATCGCCTCATCTAACAGATTGCCATCGGGGCCGAAGATCCGAACATCCAAGCCGGCGCTTCCGAACGCGTGGGATGAGCAGCTCAAGCACGGATCGAAAGCGCGGATGACCATTTCGACCTTGTTGAGCAGCCCTTCGCTGAGGCTTCTCCCGTCGAGATACTTCTTTGCAACCTGAGTGAGGGCTCTGTTGTACGCGGTGTTGCAGTGCTCGGTCGCTATTATCATGTTGACCCAGGTCGTCATGCCCTGTTCGTCGACCTTGTAGTGGTGGATCAGCGTCCCCCTCGGGGCTTCGGCCACTCCGACCCCCTCCTCGCTGTTGAGGGAGGCCTTGGCCCAGACACGATCTGAGCATATGTCATCGTCTTCGAGAAGTTCCCTCGCGCGCTCGATGCAGTAGAGGATCTCCACCAGGCGGGCGTAGTGATAAAGGAACGTGCTCTGGACCACTCCATCCTTTCCTAGCTTCCTAAACTCCTTCAGCTCTTCGTCCGCCAGTGGCGTTCCGCACTTCGAACACACGTTGAGCCTTGCGAGGGGCCCCACTCTGTACGTTCCCTCAGGATACCCGAGCGGTTTGTAGTACGGGAACTTCATGTAAGACCACGGTTCCACGGCCTCTCCGATGTACTCGAAGTACTTCGCGGGGTCGAGCTGGTCAGCGACCACCTTCCCCTTGGCATCGATGATCCTTATCTTCCCGTCATAGTGCTCAAGCCCGTTGTCGGAATTCACCAGACCCAGATAGTAGGAGGGAATGTCCCCGAGATTCCGTGTTCCCTCGTCAAGGTTGTCATAAATGCTCTTGAACATGGAGAGCGTCTCGACGGCTATGTCCTGAGCCTCGGGCAGATTCAGGAGCAGGTAGTCGGCTTTCTCCCTCGACAGGGGCCACTTGACGCCTCCGGGCACGATCCAATCGCTCGAGTGGATCCTCTTCCCCGACACCTGCTCGATGAGTTCCTGCCCGAACTTCCTAAGCCTTATTCCTTTCCTCGCGACATCTGGGTGGCTTTCCATCAGATAGAAGATGTTCCTCTTGGCCGGATCGGCGTCCGTTCCGAGCAGAAGGTCCGGCGAGGAGAGGTAAAAGAAGTTCAGGGCGTGAGACTGGATGAGCTGCCCCATGTGCATCAGGCGGCGGAGCAGCACCGCTGTCCTCGGAATGATGACCGAGGCGAGATCGTCGCACGCCTTCGCCGAGGCGATGAGATGGCTGACCGGGCAGATGCCGCACGCCCTCGAGGTGATGCTCGGCATCTCGTAGTAGGGTCGGCCTTCGCAGAACTTCTCGAATCCTCTGAAGCTCGTCACCTCGAATCTCGCGTCCCTGACGGAATCGTCCTCGTTCAGGAGAATGGTCACCTTGGCGTGCCCCTCGATCCTGGTGACCGGGTGTATTACGATTCTGTCTGCCATTGTTCCGAACCTCCCTATCCGTACTTGGACCTACCGTTCATGTCCGGCCTCCTTCCCTCCAGCAGCTCGGTCATCACGTACCTTATGAGGTGGGCGGGCGGAGGGCATCCGGGGATGAAGTAATCGACATTGACGATCTCGTGGAGGGGATGAGCCCTCTTGAGCAGCCTCGGGACCTCCGTCGGAATCTGGGGCGAGACGTCTGCCGTCTCGATATAGGCCCGCTTGAGAACCGCCTGATCCCCATCCTCCCAGGCATTTCTAAGGGCGGTCACGTTCCCGGTCACGGCGCAGTCTCCCAAGGAGATCAAGGTGATCGTCCTTTCCCTCGCCTTCCTGAGGAGGCTCAATTGCTCCTCGTTTCCCACCGCCCCCTCTACGAGGGTGACGTCCACATCCCTCGGGAACTCCTTGACGTCAACGAGCGGGCTGTAGACCACCCGCACCTTCCCCCCCAGCTCGATGAGGAACTCGTCCTGATCGAGGAATGACATGTGGCACCCGGAGCACCCGCTCAGCCAGATCGTGGCAATATGGGGCCTATCCTTCTCTTTCATTCTTGCCCCGCCTCCTCTCGAGGATGAAGTCCGCGATCACCCTGTCCTTCGTGACCGAGAGGGCCTCCCCTTCAACGTAGATCGCCCCGACAGGGCAGACCTTCGCGCACTTCCTACAGGAAGTGCATGTGGAGGATATGCCCCAATCATCGTTCAGGTCTATTATGACCTGGGAGTTGTTTCCCCTCAGCATCAGGTCGAGCGTGTGGACGCCCTCGATCTCGTCGCACACCCTTATGCATCGGGTGCAGAGTATGCATCTGTTCCTGTCGATCACGAGGAATGAGTGAGTCGAGTCGATCCTGAGCTTGGGCCATTCCCGCTCGAATCTGACGTGGTCCACTCCGAACTCGTTGGCCAGATTCTGGAGCTCGCAGGAGTTGTTGGCGACGCAGACCGAACAGATGTGTGTCCTCTCGGAAAGAAGAAGCTGAAGGGCCATCCTCCGATACTCCCTAAGTCTGGCGGAGTCGGTCGTCACCTCCAGGCCGTTGCCCACTGGGGTGGAACACGAGACGAAGAGCTTGGGGGACCCCTTGATCTCGACCAGGCACATGCGGCACCCGCCATAGCTCGTCAGACCCTCGAGGTAGCACAGTCTAGGAATCTTGATCCCGTTGTCCTGGGCCGCCTTCAGGATAGTGGTGCCCTCCTGGGCCTCGATATCCTTGCCATCGATTCTCAGCCTGACGGTCATCCAGTCTCACCCCCCGGTCGGGTCCTGCCAATGGGGCATTTCCTCGCCGGGCACTCCTTGTCCACGATATGAGCCAGATACTCGTCCTTGAAGTACAGAAGGGTGGTGAGAACAGGGTTCGGCGCTGTCTGGCCGAGACCGCAGAGGCTGGCCTCTTTGATGTACTCCCCCGTCTCTTTCAGCATCGCCATGTCCCCCTCCTCGCCCTCCCCATTCATTATCCTCTCGAATATCCTCTTGAGCTTGAAGAGGCCGACCCTGCAGGGACTGCATCTTCCGCAGGACTCGTCCACGCAAAAGTCGACGAAGAAGTTGGCGGTGTTCACCATGCATGACTGGTCGTCTATGACCACTATTCCACCGGAGCCCATGATCGCCCCCGCCTTTGTCAGGGACTCGTAGTCTATCGGAAGGTCGAGCATCGACTCCGGCAGGCATCCGCCGGAGGGTCCGCCTACGAGCACCGCCTTGAAGGACCTTCCGTCGGGCACTCCTCCTCCGATGTCGAAGACCACTTCCCTCAGCGTCGTCCCCATGGGAACCTCGATGAGGCCCGGATTGCTGACCCTTCCTGTCAGAGAGAAGCACTTCGTCCCGGTGCATGTAGGAGATCCCACTTTGGCGAACCACGATCCCCCATTCGTAACGATCTGGGGGACGTTCGCGAACGTCTCCACGTTCTGGATGAGGGTCGGCTTCGCCCACAGACCCGATACTGCGGGATAGGGCGGACGGGGGCGGGGCATGGCCCTGCTCCCCTCCACCGACGCAAGTATAGCGGTCTCCTCTCCCGCTATGAACGCCCCGGCCCCCAGCCTCACTCCAATGTCGAACTTCATGCCGGATTCCAGGATGTTATCTCCCAGAAGATCCATTGATTTCGCCTGCTGCAGTGCCTTCTTGAGAGTCTGAATCGCGAGGGGGTACTCGGATCTAATGTAAATGTAACCCTGTTCGGATCCCAGAGAGTGGGAGGCAATCAGCATGCCCTCGATTATCGCGTGCGGATCCGCCTCAGCGAGCGTTCGGTTCGCGAACACCCCTGGGTCGCCCTCGTCCAGGTTTGCTATGATGTATTTCGGAGAGCCCGGGGCTTTGGAGACGAAGTTCCACTTCTGTCCCGTCTGAAATCCCGCCCCGCCCCGTCCCCTAAGGCCGCTCTTGGAGATATCATCAATCACCTCCTTCGGCTTCATCCCATTTAGGCATTTAATCAATGCCGAATAGCCACCTCTCGAGATGTAGTCCTCTATCCTGAGAGGATCGATCTTGCCCGCGTTCCTGAGAACAAGTCTGTGCTGCTTCTCGAAGAACGCCGCCTGTTTATACAGGAGACTGTCCAAGGGTGAGCCCTTCACGACGTGGTTCTCGATGATCTCCCTGGCCGCCTCGGGAGTGACGCTTTGGTAAAGGTAGTCTCCTGGCTCAACGACCACGGCGGGCCCGACTGAGCAGGTTCCCACGCAGCCTGTCCTGGCGACCTTGCACTCCTTCTCGAGCCCCAGCTCCTTCACCGACTCCTGGAACGATTTCAGGACCCCGAGCGCGCCGAACGGAATGCAACCGCTGGAACAGCACACGTTAATCCGGTGCTTGAAGCTCCTCAGGCTTTCCGACTCGGTCTTGGCGATGTTCTGAATATCAGACGCTTTCATCCTTTCCACCTCCGAGCGACCGCCGCATCCTCTCCAGCACCGTCTTCTTCGTCGCCTTGCCGATCACATCCCCGTCGAGAACGACGTTCGGGGCCATGGCGCATGCCCCGATGCATCTCGTGACGAACAGGGAAAGCCTGCCATCAGGGGTGGATTTCCCGCGCTTGACTCCAAACTCACTCTCAATGGCTGAGATGATGTCCTCGACCCCCTTCACATAGCAGGCCGTGCCGAGGCATGGTGTAACGATATGTTCCCCCGGCTTCCGGAATCTGAAGAAGTTGTAAAACGTCGCCGCACCGTACGTGCGGCTCGGCGGCAGATTGAGAGATTCAGAAATGTGAATCAGTATGTCTCTTTCAAGATATCCATAGAGCTCCTGAGCCCTCTGAAGTACCTCAAGAAGGGCGCTCGGCCGGCGGCCGTGCTCCTCTATGAATCTGTCAAGCGTTTCAAGGCGTGGGTCTTCCGCGATCATGGCTCGTTTCCGTGTTCCTCGACATCAAATATCAGATTCCAGTGCATCGACACTAGAATACATAATGCTCTTTCATGCATTCATAGCCCTGCAGGAAGGTGGAGCACGGATGAGAGTCACATCCATCACACATTCCCCGGCCCTCCTCACAGGCACAGTCTCTGATCTGGCATTTTTCCCTTTCGAAACACCCGGGACAACCTGAACCCGTGACTTCTTCCATCCTGTGATAAACGCACCAATCGCAATTGAGCCCACAAGGACTCAGGGCGCCGGCGGGTTCACTGTTCTTCATATGGATATCCCCCTATCTCAGTCTCTCTGGTGTGTGATATCGAATGTCATCGTATTTGAGTATTGGGGGATTGAATTCGCCGAAAGAGCCTTTCTATTTCATGATCGATTCTCTAGCAAGGGAGGTTTCGGCGCGGAACTCTGCGATAATGGCCGAGATTACGAACGCGCAGCTCATTCCCTCGATGCTCCATCCGGTCTGAATGATGTCTGGGTCGGTGTGCTACTAAAAATGGCGCACTGAATCTCTGGATCAAATGAATAATGTGGGGAACGGTGCAGGTCGCCTCTTCCAGTCATCGATTTTTACTCTTGTCAATCTCCGCACCTGGTGTGTTCAGACGGGAACTGCCATTATATCAAGTTGCCCTTTCAGCCGCTCAAACCGGGAGAACCCCGTGGCTACCCATCGTTCAGGCTCCGCAAAACCCTTCATTCTTTCCATCTCAGATTATGTCCGAATATCGTTTGGATCAAAGCTCAGATAGCTCATTCCTTCCGAACAAGATGGACACGCTCACATATCTCTTGCCCCGAGGTCATCCACGCATCCTTCTCTCGGCAAAACTCGAGCAGCTTCCTGTAAAACTTCATGTTCTCATCCAACTTGGGATCATTGTGCCAAACCACCGTCAATACTCCATGGTTCTTTTCCACGCTTTCTATTGTCTTCTGCGTCAGGTCCCACGCACTCTTGACATCCAGATTCATATGGGAGAGAATGGTCCGATCCATCACATGCAAAGGTATCTCAACGATGTCTATCTTCGAATTCCTGTTCAGGTCGAACGGCATAAAAGGATGGCACATTCCGTTTCTGAACCC
>Ga0315277_10002576_pt1 | contig 25168 bp, 24 predicted proteins | sample YL17G05_15_MG_FD_203695 | JGI IMG/M metagenome (GOLD analysis project Ga0315277, IMG submission 203695) | Sediment microbial communities from Yellowstone Lake, YNP, Wyoming, USA - YL17G05_15 | ecosystem: Environmental > Aquatic > Freshwater > Lake > Sediment | place: USA: Wyoming | collected... | reverse complement strand
TCCGCTAAGCTGGTTGGTGACCGTTGAGCCGATAACCTTTCCCCGATAGCTCAATTGGTAGAGCGAGCGGCTGTTAACCGCTAGGTTGAAGGTTCGAGACCTTCTCGGGGAGATTTCAGGAATTCAGCGGAATCCGCGGGCCAATCCGGTTCACGCCCAAGCCGCCCAGCGAGAGCTCTCCGGCCTTTCACGTATCTCCGCCACCGCCAAGGCTTAGGGCCGCCCCCACCCTGCCGCCCCGCGCTCTCTTTCGGTAACGCTTCAGCAAGAGATTCCAAGCAACCCCCGGGGGTTGCTCGCACTGCCCTGAAAATCGCGTCTCGAACTCTCGCGCTCTCTGTTTAACGACCCCGCTTCGGTTAACACAAGAACTCTCAAAGGCACTTGCAAGCAACCCCCCGGTGTCCGACCCCTCCCCCAGTGTCAGGGGCTGCGGAGCTTCACACAGGGGGTGCTTCCCTTTTCTCCTAGCAGGTCGTAGATTGGTGTCCATGCCCTCTATGCAAATCAGATATCCCTTCCCCGAAAACCCGGAGGACTTCGTGTCGCTCTGTCTGCGGCTCTACCGGAAGCACTGGAACGTACCCAATCTCCAGAAATACGGCCGAAGAGGACACAGTCAGTCTGGCACTGACCTGCTCGGGACGGACGACCAAGGGCGAATGTGTCTTGTTCAGTGCAAACATCGGGACTTCCACAGAAGCTTGTCGGACAAGGAAGTGCGAGATGAGGTTGAATCCGTCAAGAACTTTGAGACCAAGGTAGATCGCTTCGTGATCGCCACGACCGCCAAGCGAGACCCGGACTTCCAGAACCTAGCTGCCGCGATCACCCAAGACCATGCACAGCTTGGTTTGTTCTCCGTTGAGATCGATTCATGGGATGACCTGGTCGAGATTCTTAACGAGCACAGCGAGGTGGCTGATACTGTATACGGGGGCTTCCGCACTCCCACAGCGCCGGAGCCGAGTGAGGCCCGGAAGTTTACGTCGTGCTCGCTAGTTCATTCCCCACCGACGGCTCGGTTGGTAGAGCCACTCACGGCTGGTGAGCCGGAAGACATCCATGCCGAGATTAGTGAGGCAGGCAGCTACATGGAGAAGGGGGATTTGACGGTGGCTGAGGTACTTCTGGATCGCATCGAAAAGCGACATGGTGCCCGGTTTACGCCCCGGTGCTGGTACCGGATATACGCGAACCGAGGCCATATCCGCCGACTTCGAGGCCAGTTTCCAGAAGCCGCACGTCTGTACCTGCAGGCTAGGGATTATCAGCCAGACGACCCAGCTGCCCGGTGGATGGCAGGCATTGGCATTGCAATGACGGGTGATCTCTCCAAAGCCGAGGAAGCCGCAAAGGCATTGGTGGCTGACCACCCGGGCTATGCCAGAGGGTGGGCCCTGCTGGTGAGCATAGCCAGTGATCGAACACCGTTCGAACAGATCGAGTCGCAGGTAGCCCCAGCTATGCGCGACGACGCGGAAGTGGCGCTGAATCTGGCAAGCAAGGCAGCTGCACAGGACAGTTGGCTTGACTGTGAGCGCTATGCCCGCAAGGCTCTTGCTGCTTTTCCCGGTTGGCGTGATGCGAAGATCCAGTTGGCTGTGGCACTGATCGCCCACGGACAGAGGGAAGCGGTACGAGCGAGCGAGCCAGCTGTTGTCACCCAATTGCGGCACAGGATAGGGGAAGCCCGTGACCTACTCCGGGGGGCCATAGATGATGCCCCGGATTACCAGCCCAAGGGTGAGTCGGCCGCTCTGAGGTTGAACCTCGCCGCGGCGTACGAGCTTCTGGACGAGCCGCGAGAAGCGGAAAAACTAGTCAACGCAGGTTACAGTATTGCTCCTGAAGATGCAGAGGCGCGGCGGGCCTATGCCATCCATCTCCTGCAGCAAGGCAACCCTGATGGAGCGGTCGATGTTCTGGCCAAGGATGGCGAGGCAGGTCGCGTCAGCAGGATCGCGCTGCTATTGGCTCAAGTCCTTGCGCAGAGGAATCGCGGAGAGGATCAGAAGAACGCCATCGGCATCCTGGACCTGGACCCGATCAGGGCCGAGCAGCTCGCCAAAGAGCCACCGGGCTTCCGGTCCGACTGGGTATGTACCCTTCTTGTTCTGCGCATCGCACAGGGCCAAGTCGCCGGAATGGACGCTTTCCTCGACACTCTCCCAGCAGATGCACTGCGGTCTGAGGAGAAAGCGGCCTTCAAAGCGGCCTGTGCTCTTGAATCTGGTGATGACGCCGGCGCTACCTCTCTTGCGGACCAAGCATCCGAGAGAGTTACCCAGGAAACTCATCCACTTGCTGTACGCCAGCTTGCCCTTATCCTGCGCAGGCTCGGCAGCTTCGAGAAGGCCACTGTTGCTCTTAGGACGATGGTGCCGCTGGTTCGTGTCGATGATGACACCGGGCTGTTGTTCGACTCGGCGCAACGAGCCAACCGGCTCGATCTCGTGCTAGAGTACTCCGAGAGACTGCGAAGCAACGGTTGCCTAAACCCGAAGTACATCCGCAATGAGGTTGCCCTTCTCTCACAGGTCAGCCCGCTGAAGGCTATTGATCTTCTTCTTGGGCTACTGCGGGATCTGAAAGACGAGGTTCTGAAACGAGAGTGTCGCGCGGTGCTGTCACGCCTAGCTCGCACCGTAGGGAAGCATGAGCTTGTCGAAACAAGCTTGCAGGACTTGCCTCGCATAGCCGAACTCTCAGACGCCAGAGTCGGACTCGTTGTTGTGGATGTGCTTCGCCACGGGCCGAAGCCGATGGATGGTGTGACATACGCCTATGAGCTGTATCGCCGATTCCCTGGTGAGCTTGATGCCCACATGGCGGTAGTCAGTTCTTTCAACATGGATACTGGAAGGACCATCGATCTGGACGTGCCGCAAGTAGCCAGTCCAGGAGCCGGCGTTCGCTATAGGGAAGAGGATTCGGGTCAAGAGCATTGGTTGATAATTGAGGATGGTGATCGGCCAGATGCGAGCCGAGACGAGCATGCGCCATCCGAGCCCATCTGCGCTGCAATCACGGGGAAGTCGAAGGGCGAGCAGTTCCAACTTCGAGAGCACCCCCCCAGGACGGGAACACTGTTGGACGTCATTAGCAAGTATCTGTACCGGTTCCACCAGTGCCTCAGCAACATGGAAACTCGTTTCTCGGGCCGTGCGCCAGTCTGGGAGTTCCACCTACCGAAATCCGCTGACGGGAAACCGGACCCTGTCAAGTTCATCGAGCAGCTGAAAGCGATCTGCGGCAGAGATGAACGTGTTCTTGAGGTTTACCGGAGCCAGCCCGTTCCACTTCATATGGTTGCAGCCGTCGAAGGAGCTACGGTTTACCAGGTAGCACAGCAGGTGGCATATGACCCAAAGACCAAACTGCGGTGCTGCGTGGGGAGCCGGCAAGAGAGCGAAAACGCCTTCGCAGCAATGAGGACCTCGAACGCAGTTGTGCTTGATACAACTGCCGTGTCAACTCTAGCTTTGTTGGAGGCCCAGGGAGTATGCAAGGTCGCTGACGTGCTTGGGTGCCTGCCGTGGAAACCCATTATCTCGGAGCATGTTCTCCTCGAGTTGCAGAGGTTGCAGGACTTCCGTTTCGGGCGAAACGGTGAACAGATGTTTGTCGGCGCTACTGGAGATCAACTCTATCGCCAAACGTTGTCCGCAGAGGAGATGAGAAAGGCAAGAGAGCAGCTTCAACAATTGCGGGAGACTCTTTGTCAGTGGTGCTCAGTCGAGCATGGGATTGACTTAGCAAGATATCTTGCAGGCGACCGGGAACTGCTTTCGATACTTGGCCATCCCGGTTTTCACGCCACGTTGCTAGCGGCCAAGCCGGGCAGGGCCCTATGGACTGACGACCTCGTTGCAGCCCAACTGGCGGCCGAGAGGTTCGCTGTCAAGCGGATCTGGACGCAGGCGACGCTGCTATGGCTTGAGTCTACGGGTCGAATTGCGAAGGCAGTTCAACAAGATGCATCGCTCGTCCTTGTCAGAGCCGGTTATGTGTTCACAGGACTCAACCGCGACCACATCTTGCGAGCCGGTGATCAGGAGAGTTGGGATCCTGGTTCGCCAAGGTTCGCAGTGGTACTCGAGCAGTTCGCAAACAGCTCAATAAACCCACCATCCCGACTTGCTCTAGCGAACGCTTGTTTGAAGTCAATCTGGCAGCGAGGTCTGGTTTCCTCACGAACGACCGCCGTCACATTCAGGATATTGGAGCTCCTTGATTCTGACAGCGATGGCAGAGCTGTCATTGAGGCAATTCACCGTGGTGCCGACCAGATCTTCGGACTCGATGTGATCAACGCGCAAGCCCTCAAACAGACTATTGCCGCGTGGAAGACATCAAGGAGAAAGATCATACGTCCGTAGCCTGTAAGGCAGCGCATTGTCCATCCCGCCCCAATAGCCAGCTGCGATACAGGCTTACCAACGAGCGCCCGCTTCGTTCATTCCCGGCTGAGACTGCCCTCCCGACAACTCCGAACTGCCGCTGGTAGGTTAACAAGGGAGGCGCCGGTTCCTCGGCTGCCCCCCAACTAACCAGGCACCAGACGGCGCTGCGGTCCCGAAGGAAAGGTCGCCGTGGGTGCGTTTGGGAGGCTGACGCATGCACGCGACCGATGCGGACAAGATGACGCCCCAGCAGCGGCTGGAGGAGATCGCCGACATGTTGGCCGACGGGTTCCTGCGGCTGCGGCGTCGGCCGGGGCATGTTCCTGAAGGCCAGCATGGCAGCGCAGGGGCGGCGGAAAACACTTTTTCGGATTCCCAGGAATTGCCTGGAGGTGTCGCCGCAGCCTCGGCCTGATGGCCCTGCGGTTAACAGACGTAGAGAGCGCGACCGCATGGGAGCGGCGACATGGAACAGTTGAACGTCGGCAAGGAACTGGCGGCCCTGGAGCGACTGACTGTGAGGCAGTTGCGGCAGCAGTACGCGGAGGTGTTCGGCGAGCCGACCAGTTCCCGGCACAAGGACCACCTCATCAAGCGGATCGTCTGGCGGCTTCAGGCGCTGGCCCAGGGCGGCTTGTCGGAGCGGGCCCGGGCGCGGGCGACAGAACTGGCCAACGACGCCGACCTTCGCATGTTGCCGCCCCGCGAGCAGCCCACTGGCAGCGCCGGTGCGCTGACGGCCGTGGGCAAGCTCGCTGTTCAGCAGGACGACCGGCCTTTGATGCCCGGCACGCTGCTCACCCGGCCATACAAGGATCGCACGGTCCGCGTGCTGGTCCTGGATGGCGGCTTTGAGTATGAAGGCAAGGTCTACCGTTCCCTGTCGGCCATCGCCAAAGTGGTGACCGGATCGCACTGGAGCGGGAACCACTTCTTCGGCATCGCCAAGGAGGGCCACGAATGAAGCAGACTGCACAGCCGGCCCCGCCGCCCAAGCGGACGGTGCGATGCGCTGTCTACACGCGCAAGAGCACCAACGAAGGCCTGGAGCAGGAGTTCAACTCGCTCGACGCCCAGCGGGACTCGGCCGAGTTGTACATCGCCAGCCAGAAGTCCGAGGGCTGGGTCTGCCTGCCGACCCGCTACGACGACGGCGGTTACTCCGGCGGAACGCTGGAGCGCCCGGCGTTCCAGCGGCTGATGACCGACATCGAGGCGGGCCAAGTTGACTGCGTGTTGGTCTACAAGGTCGACCGCTTCAGCCGCAGCCTGCTGGACTTCGCCAGGGTGATGTCCAAGCTGGAGGAACGCGGCGTCGCGCTGGTGTCGGTGACGCAACAGTTCAACACGACCAGTTCGATGGGCCGCCTCACCCTGAACATCCTGCTGAGCTTCGCCCAGTTCGAGCGGGAGATCATCTCCGAGCGCACCCGCGACAAGATTGCGGCCGCCCGCCGCAAGGGCAAGTGGCACAGCGGTATGCCGGTCCTTGGCTACGACGTCGATCTCAAGACGCGGTACTTGCTCATCAACGAAACCGAAGCCGCCCGCGTGCGCGAGCTGTTCGAGCTATACCTCAAGGAGCGAACGCTGCTGCCGGTGGTGAAGGAACTGTCCCGCCGCGGCTGGCGCAACAAGGCGTGTGTGACGGGCAAGGGCCGACAGCGCGGCGGTAGGCTGTTCGACAAGAACAGCTTGTTCAAGCTGCTGACCAACGTTACGTATCTGGGCAAGGTCCGCTACAAGGACGAGGTCCTGCCCGGCCAGCACCCCGTCATCGTCAACGCCGACGTGTTCAACCAGGTCCAGGAACTGCTTCGCCGCAACGGGCGGAACTGCGGCAATGAACTGCGCAACAGCACCGGGGCGTTGCTGAAGGGCCTGATCCGCTGCAAGAGTTGCGACTGCGCCATGATCCACTCGCACACGGTCCAGAAGCGCAGGCGCTACCGCTACTACGTCTGCTCGCGGGCCCAGAAGATGGGATGGCAAGTCTGCCCCACCAAGTCCGTCCCAGCCGCCGAGATCGAGCGGTTCGTGGTCCAGCGGGTCCGGGCCATCGGCAAAGATGATGCGATGATAGCCGCCACCATCGAGCGCGTCCGCCGGCAGAGCCAGCAAGCCCTGGAGAAGCTGGAGCATGAACGTCAGCAGCTTCAGCAGGAACTCCAGCGCATGGACGCCGAGACGCGGAGACTGGCCGCGATGCCACAGGACGACGTGACGGCCGGCATGCTGGCCAGCTTGCACGAGCGGACGCGTCTGGCCGAGCAGCGGGCCACGCAGGTGCGGGAGCAGGTCACCGCCATCAGCAAGCAGGTGGTGGACGAACGCGAGGTGGTAACGGCCTTGTCGATGTTCGATCCGGTCTGGGATTCGCTGACCAGCCGCGAGCAGGCCCGGATCATCCAGATGCTCGTGGAGCGGGTCGCCTACGATGGGGCCAACGGAACCGTCGCGATCACCTTCCGGCCGACTGGGCTGAAGATGTTCGCCGATGAGGTCAATGGCGCCAAAAAGGATAAGCGATGATCGACTTCACGGATGGGAACTCCTTCACCGTCGAGTCCGAAGTCCACTTCCAGATCGGCCACAAGGGCCGCAAACGGATGCAAACAGGCGAGAAGCCGCCCGCACCAGAGGTCCAGGGCGCGATTCCTCGTTTGGCCCGTTTGCTCGCCTTGGCGATCCGCTTTGAGGGCTTGCTGCGTGCCGGCGATGTGCAGGACTACGCCGACCTCGCCCGTCTGGGGCAGGTCAGCCGGGCCCGGGTCACCCAGATCATGAACCTGCTGAACCTCGCCCCGGACATCCAGGAGCAAATCCTCTTCATGCTGCCCACCGCCAAGGTTCGCCAAGCTATCCCCGAGCGCCGCATCCGCTTCATCGCCGCCGTCCCGGACTGGCGCAAGCAACGCCGGTTGTGGCAACAACTTAAGAACTAGAATCGTCCTTTCCTCTTCGCGGCGACCCACTGGGGGCCAGGCTAAGGCGCATTTCCTATTCCCCTGGTTGCTATAGTGCCTTATCATTCTCGGTCCCCCCGGAAGTAGGCGACACGGGGCCGGCCGGGAAGAAGAAGCGACCATGGGGCATACGAGACTTGGAGAGCTGCCACGCACTCGCAAGTGGGCGCAGGTTGTGGACCTCATCGGGGGCGGGGCCGGTGTGGCGCAGCTTGCCAATGCAACCATCACGGCCGCCGAACGGGGGATGAAGTTCGCAGCCAACGACAAAGGTCTTGTTGAGACGATCTGGTTGCTGACTCAGCTACCACTCGCGGCACAGACCAAGGATTTCCCCGGGGCTCTGCGGAAGGCCGGGCTGAACGTCTCGGATTCGCCGGGGCTGATGGAGATCGTCGGGGCCGTCTCTGACGTCATCGACAGCCGCCTTCGTCACAACCGGGGTAGGACCGACCTCGGCGAGATAGCCCAGATGGCGGCCACGGAGACGATCTCCAAGTACGTTGGCTCGCGCGTCCCCGGTGGCCTGTTCGGGCCGTCGCCCGGCGATGTACAGAAGGCCTTCGCATCCCTGGCCACGGTCAAGCAGTTCAGTTCCTTCGCCAAGCACTTCTTCGCCAGAATGACCAACCGATGTTTGAACTACTACCTCAGCCGTGCAATGGCGTACCACGTGGGCGATGGCAGGCGGTTCTCGACGCTTGCCCAGCACGCCCAGTTCAGCAAGGCCCTTGAGGTGCACTGCCACCAGGCATCCGTGATTGTGGAGAGGTTCTCGGGGGAGTGGTTCTCGAAGACCAACTGGGAGAAACAAGGCATCTCCCGCGATGACGCATCGGGGTTTTCACATGTCGCGATGGATAAGCTCGTCGCCGAGTTGAAAGCGGGGGCTCGCCCGAATGCCTAACGAACGCGCGATTCTCGGCTGCGGCATGTCGGACAGCAAGCTTCCGCTTGGCGGCGACGATCCGCTCCGTCTCTTCCTGTGGGGAACCGCAGAAAACGTCCACCTGCACATTGATGACCTGCGCCGCCCCCTCGCTCAGAACCTGTCGGACCAGTTCCTCGATCTCATCGACATCGCCACCTACGTCTACGTGGCTGACCAGGCGACTCCACGCGGCGGCGCGGGGGTGGACAATGCCGGCGACGACTGGCGCCGCACGTTCTTCTATCGAATCCCAGTCCGGATGCCGGATTTCTGGAACAGCGCCAAGGTGCTCGACACCCTGGTGGACACGTTGAGCTTCCTCTCGGAGGACGAGTACATCTTCGAATTCCACCCCATGAAGGATCGGCCGCCCGTCCAGCACTACTTCAACTTCTCCCTAGACGACTCGCCCATCGGGCAACGCGACGAGGTTGTGCTCTTCTCCGGCGGCTTGGATTCACTGGGTGGCGCCGTAGAGGAGGCGGTTGTCAACCGGCGCCCGATCGCCTTGGTGACGCACATGCCAACGAACAAGTTGGTTGGGCGACACAGAAGGCTTCGCGAGTTGCTAGCCAGCCGCGCCGCCGTCCCGCCGGTCCATTTCCCTGTGGGCATAAACAAGGACAAGGGGCTCAGCCGGGAATACACCCAGCGCAGCCGTTCGTTCCTCTACGCATGTCTGGGGGCCACGGTCGCCCAGATGCTGGGGCTTTCCAGGATACGCTTCTATGAGAACGGGATTACCAGCCTGAACTTCCATCTGTCCGATCAGGTCGTTGGCGCCAAGGCGACGCGGACAACGCACCCGCGCGTTCTGAACGGCTTCAAGAGAATCCTTTCGGCCGTGGCCGGAAGGCCGTTCGATGTCCAGAACCCGTTTCTCTTGAAGACCAAGACCGAGGTCGTCGAGTTGATCGCCCGGGCGAGCTGCGCGGAGCTGATCCAGCACTCCACCAGCTGCACGCACCCGTGGGAGATGACCACGGAAAAACCCCACTGCGGGGCCTGCTCGCAGTGCATCGACCGGCGTTTCGCGGTTCTGGCGGCCGGGCAGGCGGCGTCCGATCCCGGTGACGCATACAAGGTGGACCTGCTAGTTGACGGCAGGAATGAAGGCGAGCCCCGGACGATGTTGGCGTCCTACGTCGAGACGGCCTCGCAGATATCCAAGATGTCGGCGCTGGACTTCTACGGCTATTACGGCGAAGTGGGCCGCGTCGTGACGCAGCTGCCCGGTGACAACAAGGACCGGATCGCTCTGGACATCTTCGACCTTTATCAGCGACATTCCAGGCGGGTTGCCAAGGTCGTGGATGACGCCGTGGCGCAGCACTCATCGAAGATTCGCGAGCGCAGCCTTCCCGACAGTTGCCTGTTGAGATTGGTCTGTGAGACCGGCGTGTGGACCCCACCAACTGAGCAGGAGGCCGAACCGACTGACCCATACGTATTCCGCAAGAAAGGCCAGGCCTGGTGGGTGAGGTTCGCTGGCGGCGAGGAGCAGATCCTACTGCCTTCAAGGGGGGCGGCCTACCTGCATGTCCTGCTGTCCAACCCCGGCAAGCGGTTCTCAGTCGTCGAACTCGTCTGTGAGGTTATCAATGTGCCGAAGGAGTACATCCTAGGCGATTCAGGCGAGGCTTCGGGCAAGGAGGCGATGACGGCCTACCGGGCCCGATGCGAGGAACTTGGCCAGGAGATCGACGAGGCCCGGCGGGACAACAACCCCGCAGCCCTCCAGAAGGCCCAGGAGGAGCTCGGCCAGTTGCTGGAGCACATAAAGAAGGACAAAGGCTACCGTGGGCAGGCGCGCACGCTCACCGGTGACAGGGACAAGGTCCGCAAAGCTTTTCAATCGGCGATGCGCCGGGTCCGCCAGGACATCCAGCAGTTCAACCCGGCCTTCGCCGAGCATCTCAAGACCCACCTAAGATGCGGCTGGAACCCATGTTACACGCCCCAGGACGGCGTCCGCTGGGTCACTTGAGCCAGCTGCCCCGGCACCGCCGGAGGAGATTGAAGAAAAACTTGATGCTACGCGAAATGTAGCACGCTGCTACGCCGGATGTAGCCCCCGGTTTTTAGAGGGCGCAACCCGGCGAGATGGATCAGCCACAACCGCCCCGAGAGGAAGTTCCGGGTTGCCCTCTCGGGGCTTTTTTGTGCCGGCACGGCACGGAAGGCGTCGCATGGCAACCCAAGCACGGAAGCACAGCCTCACCCATTCCCAGAGGCGTCTGCTGCATCTGATGCAAACGCTCAACTTCGGCTGCATCAACAACCTTATCTTCCGGGATGGCCAGTTGGTCCTGGACCCGCCCCCCGAGGTCTTCCGCGAGGTGAAGTTCGGCGGCGAAAACGGGCCTCGGCCCGAGGCCGTCATCGAGGACTTCCTCCTCAAGTCCCAGGTGGTCGAGTTCTTCGACCGCCTCGACCGTCTTGGCGACGGCGTCATCGAGTCCCTGGAAATCAAGCACGGTCTGCCCTTCCGCATGACCGTCCGTGAAACCTTCCGGCCGTAGCGGCCGGCTTACATCTGAATACGCACACCATCTGACAGTCAACCGGCCGCCAAGCGGAGGTCGCTGTAGATGCCGACAACGGCATTCTCGCGGCGACTTCCCACTGTGGCGAAATCGGCAGAACCGGCGGTTGTCGGCATCGCAGCGGCTCTCCCCAGCCAAGGGAGAAGCCAATGCCTACCGGCAGTCGCCTCGAGGACATCGACGCCTACACCACCATGCACATTCGCCACAAGGTCAAGCAGTTGGTCAAACAGGGCAAGTTCCCGCCGCACATGGCGGACGACCTTGTCCAGGAACTTTCGCTGGACTTCCTGCGGCGGCGCCCGAAGTACGACGCGGCCAGGTCCAGCCGCGAGACGTTCACCGTCCGCATCGTGGGCAACAAGATCGCCTCGCTGCTCCGCGCCCGCCGTGCCCGGGTCCGGGACTTCCGCCGCAACGGGTGCTCGCTGGATGAGCTTGTGGATTCCGGCGAAGGGACGCCCGTCGCGCGGCACGAGACCGTCGACGAGCAGGCCGGGCGCGAAGGGCGCGGCCACGAAGACCTTCACCATCTCATCCAGGACGTCCACACCGTGCTGGACTCCCTGCCGGGTGACCTCAAGAGCCTCTGCATCCAGCTGCAGTCCATGACGGTGTCGGAGATCGCCCGTTCGACCGGGGTCCCCAGGACCACCATCTACGAGTTAATTCGGAAGCTCCATGAGCACTTTAAGGACGCCAGGCTCGGCGACTACCTGGGGCGGCGCTGAGCCGCCCCGACAGGTCGCGCGGGCCGGTAGTAGGTTAACGATAGGGCAACCTTCCCCTCCACGAGAGGAGCCAAATGGACAGTCCACTCTACAGATACAGGTTTGCGGACAAGGTCGATCTGGCCGACGGTGAGGACAGCTTGCTGTTGGCCGCCTTGGCCACCGAGGGCATTTTCGGCGAGTCGCGCGTCCGCATAGATTTCCGTTACGCGCTGGATCGGAGCATCCGGGCGATCATCGTGGACGCCTCCACGCCGGTCGGCCAAATGGTCAACTCCATCTTTACCGCCTTCATCCTGCGCGAATTCGGCCGCGATGCGTTTGATATCCGTCGCGTCGAGGGGCTGCCTGGGCGGACCTGCCAGGAGGGCGGGCGATGAAGTCCGTCCTGACCTTCTCATCCCTGAACTGCTTCCGCAACTGTCCCCAGAAGTACAAGCTCCGCTACGTCGACCTCCTCCGCCGCCCGGAGCAGCCGGAGAACCTCGCCTTCGGGGCGGTGATTCACGAGGCCCTCCAGCGCTGGTACATGCTTCCGGCGGGTAATCACAGGCTCTTTGCGGTCCTGGACTTTCTGGACAGCCAGTACCCCAACCGCCAGCTGGATGCCAAAGAGAAGGCCAACTGGCACCTGGCGCGGGCGATGCTGGTCGGCTATGCCGGACGGTACGAGAACGATGAGTTCGAGGTCCTCCACGTCGAGAAGGCCTTCGAGGCCGACATCCGCAACCCCGACACCGGCCGCGCCAGCCAGACGTTCACCATCGCCGGAAAGGCCGACGGGATCGTCCGCGCGGGCGACGAGCTTTACCTCCTGGAGCACAAGACGGCCTCGGCGCTCACGTCGGACTACCTAGACCGCTTGTGGACCGACACGCAGATCGCCCTGTACTGCTTCTATCTGCGCCAGCAGGGCTTCCCCATCGTGGGCGTCATCTACAACGTGCTGCTGAAGGCCCGGCTTCAGCAGCACCAGGGAGAGACGGATGCCGAATTCGAGGCCCGGCGGACGGTGCTGGCTGCGAAGAACAAGTCGGGCAAGTCCACCGCCAAGCGCCAGGAGCCCGAAGCCGACGAGGAATTCGAGGGCCGTCTGCACCAGTGGTACGCCCGGCCGGAGGCCCTCCACCGCGAGAGAATCTACCTGTCCGAGGACCGCCTGGCGATGCTCCAGGAGGAGGTCTGGGAGATCACACAGCAGTACCTCGACGCCCGCAGCCGCGGCAAGTGGCTGATGAACACGTCCAACTGCTTCAGCTTCCAGCGGCCCTGCGAATACCTGCCGTATTGCCAGAGCGGCTTCAACCCCAACGTCCGCGACAACCTCTTCCAGGTCGCCCCTGCGCATGAGGAGCTGGCGACCGCCGGCCTCGCGGAGACCCCTGACAGCGACTTCTAAGGAGCAAGTCCCATGGCCATGGCGCTACCCAAGGAAAAGACCAAGCTATCGCTGGACCTGTCCAGCAAGACCCTCCTGGTGTACGGCCCGCCGAAGATCGGAAAGTCTTCTTTCGCCAGCCGCTTCCCCAGCGCCCTGTTCCTCGAATGCGAGCCGGGCCTGAACGAGCTGGAGGTATTCAAGGTCCCCACGTACTCGTGGGCGGACTTCCTGGCCGCCTGCAAGCTGGTGGCCTCCGGCGACCACCCCTTCAAGACCATCGTGGTGGACACGGTGGACAACGCCTTCAAGCTCTGCAGCGAGCATATCTGCGCCCAGCAGAAGATCGACTACGAGGGCGACCTAGAGCACGGCAAGGGTTGGGCGTTCGTGAAGAACGAGTGGCACCGCGTGCTCACGCGGCTGGCCAGCCTGCCGTATGGGCTGGTCCTGATCAGCCACGCCACCGACAAGCAGATCAAGACGCGGACGGAGGAGTACACCAAGACCCAGCCCAGCCTGCCCGACCGCGCCCGCGGCGTGGTCCTAGGCCTGGTGGACATCATCCTGTTCTGCGACGCGGTCACCCGCAAGGGCAAGGATGGTAGTCTAACCGTCGAGCGGGTGATCCGCACCAAGCCCAACCCCGCCTATGAGGCCGGCGACCGCACCGGACGGCTGCCGGAAACACTGGCTTTGGATTTCGACGCGTTCTGCAAGGCCTTCGCCGAAGGTCGGCAGATTCCCCAGCCCGCAACCCCCAACGGCAAGGAGCCCAAGAAATGACCCCCGACACGAATGCTTTTGATCAGCCTGACCGTAACCACTACGCCCCTGACCAGGCAGGCGCCAACGTGAACCTCAGCGCCTTCGATGAGGAGTATGAGCAGGCGGAGGCGCCGGAATTCGACGAGGTGCCCGACGGCAAGTACCAGGTCCGCATCGAGTCCGTGCGCCTGGCCGAGAGTTCCAAGGGCGACCCGATGATCAAGTGGGACTTGATCGTCATCTCCGGCCAGTTCGAGGGCCGGCACATCTTCAAGAACTCGGTCATCACGCAGGCGTCGCTGCCCTTCGTCAAGGGCGATCTGAAGACCTTGGGTCTGCAGCTGCCCAAGTTCAGCGACCTGCCCAACCACCTGGAGGAGCTGCTGGACAAGAGGCTTCAGGTCACCAAGCGCACGAAGGATGAGTTCACCAACGTGTACTTCAACAAGCTCCTGGCGATCCCCGAAGGCGGCGGGCTGCAGGGAGAACCTGCGCCATTCTAGGGCGCGGTCGAGGCGGGGCTGGGCGTTGGCGCGCCTGCGAGGCTTTTTTGCCAAAAAACCTCGAGATCGTCGGTCCGAATCCGACCCCCGCCTGTGCAGAGGAAGGACTGATGGACTTCCGGATCGTCATCGACACGCGCGAGCGGGAGCCCTACGGCTTTGACTGCCCGACTGTGCGCCGCAAGCTCGAGGCTGGGGACTACTCCGTCGCCGGCCTGGAAGACGCGGTGGCCGTGGAACGCAAGAGCCTGAAGGACTTCGTCTCCACGGTGATCCACGACTTCGTCCGCTTCGCGGCGGAGCTCCAGAAGCTCTCGAACCTCGATGCCGCCTGTGTGGTCGTCGAGGCCGACCTGGACCAGGTCCTTCGGGGCCTCGCCGCCGGCGCGTGCGGCAACGTTGCGCCGGAGTCGCTTCTGGGGGCGACGGTGCATATTTCGCTGCACTACGGCGTGCCGGTCTTCTGGTGCGGCAGCCGCCAGGCGGGGAGGGCTTTCACCGACGCCTTCCTGCGGATGTTCGTGCGCCTGCGGGCGGAGGGGGCACGCCACCCGTGATCCGCATGACCTTCTACGACTACCTCAAGGAGGAACTGGCCCGCGGCGGCCTGTGGGAGTGGGCCAAGGACAGGCCATACCGCGAGGGCATCGCCAAGCCCGAGATCATCTTCGCCCACGAGCGGGCGTGGAAGAGGCTCCGGGAGCAGGAGGCGGCGAAGCATGAATAACCCGCTGCTCCTCCACAACGTCCTGCTGGCCGAGCAGAGCCGCAAGCCCGGCAAGTACTCCTCGGACAGCTTCCGGTTCCCGGGGCACGAGGAACGCATGGCGGGCCACATCGCCCGCGTCCGCGGCTACCCCTGCCCGTGCGGCAGCGGGGTTCGGTTCGGGGACTGCTGCCTGGGCAAGCGCCGGTGCAAGGGGTGCCAGCGGACCTACATCCCGCCCAATAACAGGCCGGAGGACTGCCCCTTCTGCGGCTCGGTTCGCACCATCGCCATGCCCCTTCGGGAGGTGTGCGGATGAGGCACTGCGAGGCATGTCGGCGAGACTTCCGGTCACGGCGCAGGTCCCAGACCTGCCCTTACTGCGGCTACAACACCAACCCGCGCGGACGGATGCCGCGCAGCAGGGCCTCTTTGGAGCGGCTCGAGCAGGAACAGCGAGAACGCCGGGAACTGGAGGAGGAACTCCGTGAGTACCTTGACGCCAGCGACTGACTGCTCAGAGATCGTCCGCGGGATGGTCCGCCGGGTCTTCTACACCAGCCCGTCTTTCTCGGCCGGCGTGATCCGCACTGAGGACGGCGAGTTCGTGAAGTTCCGCGGGAAGTTCTGCGCCGCCGCCGGTGACGTGCTCGCCATGGCGGGGCGGTGGACAAAGGACAAGAAGTACGGTCGCCAGTTCGATGCGCAGGCGCTCACCTACGACCTGCCCGACAGCGCCGATGGTCTGGCGGCCTACCTGGCAACGCACCCGGCCTTCACGGGTGTCGGCCCGGCCATGGCCGAGAAGCTCGTGGAGTACGCCGGCACCGGCAATGTCCTGGACGACCTGATCCGAAACCGCCTCGGCCAACTGCACGCGCGGCTGCGGATTCCGATGTCGACCTTGACGACGCTCCGGGAGGCGTGGATCGCCAACGCCGCCGAGAACGAGGTCCGCTCCTACCTTGCCCAGTTCGGACTGACCCACCACCAGATGAACGTGTTGCTGGAGACGTTCGGCAACGCCGTGGTGGGCGTGCTACGGAACGACCCGTACCGGATTATCAAGGCCGTCAAGGGCTACGGCTTCAAGCGGGTGGACAAGATCGCCCGCCGGATGGGCACGCCCAAGGACCACCCGGGCCGTCTCGCCGCCGGCATCCTGTATTGCCTGAACGAGGCGCTGGACAGCGGCCATACGTGGACGGCCGGGTCGGACCTGCTTCAGCAGGCCAACGAGCTGCTCCTGCTGGACGGGATGGACAGCCTGGAGGGAATCCGCCGCGCCGCCGAGGTCCTGCTGGAACAGGGCGAGATTGCCTGCGACGGCAAGGCGATCGCGCTTCCAGCCATCCTCGACGCGGAGACCTACATCCGCGACCGCCTGGACCTGCGCGGCCAGGACGCCATACGCATCCTACCGCCGGTCGTCGATGTCTCGGACCTGACGGCCGCCCAGGCCGAGGCGTTCGAGATGGCCATGCGGAACGTCATCTCGGTGATCTCCGGCGGGGCCGGCGTGGGCAAGACGTTCCTGGTCGCCCGCCTGGCGGCGGCCTTCAGGGCCTTGGGCCTCCGCATTGCCCTGTGCGCGCCAACCGGCAAGGCGGCCAAGCGAATCGAGATGGTCTGCCGCGAGCACGGCCTGGACCTGGAGGCCAAGACCATCCACCGGCTGCTGGAGTACAACGGCCAGGTCTTCAATCGCCAGAGCTTGTCCCTGCCGGTCATCGAGACCGACGAGTCCGGGGAGGAATCCGTCCGCTCGCCGGCCTACGACGCTGTCATCGTCGACGAGGTGTCGATGGTCGACGTGCCGCTGATGCGGGTCCTGCTGTCGGCCATCGACTTCAGCAAGACGCGGCTGGTCCTGGTTGGCGACCACAACCAGCTCCCGCCGGTGGGCCCGGGTAACGTGCTGCGGGACGTCATCCACCACAACCTTGCCCCCACGACGATCCTGACGCAGGTGGTCCGCCAGGCGGGCGTCCTGAAGACCAACAGCAGCGCCATCCTGCACGGCACGGTCGCGCCGACGGACGTAAACGACCCCGCCTGGATCGTCGTGGACTGCTTCAGGGAGGCCGGCGAGATTCAGGTCCACCTCCGCGACCTGATCGTCAAGCAGATACCCGAGCGCCTGGGCTACGACCCCGTCCGCCAGGTGCAGATCGTCACACCGACTCACAACGGCCCCCTGGGCACCAAGGCCCTCAACGAGATGATGCAGTTCCTTTTCCACGGGAAGGTCGAGGGCCGCTTCGCCATCGGCGACAAGGTCATCCAGGCCTCCAACGACTACGAGATGGGCGTCATGAACGGCACCGTAGGGTACGTCGTGGACTTCGCCGACGGGGAGTACTTCGTCGACTTCGAGGGGGTCGGCTGCCGCCGGATCGACGGCGAGCGGCTCCAGAAGGTCAACTTGGCCTACGCGCTGACCGCCCATAAGGCCCAAGGCAGCGAATTCCCCTGCGTGGTCGTCGTCTGCCACAAGTCGCACTTCTTTGCCGACCGCAACTGGCTCTACACCGCTGTCACGCGGGCCTCGAAGACCTGCATCCTGGTCGGTGACCGCTGGGGGCTGCGCCACACGGCCGAGAAGAACAACACCATCAAGCGAAGGACGTTCCTGAGCCTTTGGGCCGGCGGCGGCCTCGACTCGGCAAGCGGGCCGCATAGGGAGATGGACACTCCGCCCGGGCAGATCATGGACGAGACGGACGATCCAGGCGCAAACGGCATAACTGATCCAATGAGAGGACAACGTGAGCAACCGCAACCTTGACACGGAGGTCATTCCGGCCGCCCTGCGCGAGCTGCCCCAGTGGGTCTGCTGGAAGACCATCGTCCGGGACGACAAGCCCACCAAGTGCCCCCTGAGCCCCTCGGGCGGCATGGCCGATTCCACCAATCCAGCCACCTGGGGGACGTTTGACGCTGCGCTGGCGGCGCTGCGTCAATCCCAGGACCTCGACGGGGTGGGCTTCGTCTTCGTCGCCGGTGGCGGGCTCTGCGGCGTGGACCTGGACGACAGCATTGACGCGGCGACCGGGCAGCTCAAGCCCTGGGCGCGCCGGATCGTCGACCAATTGAACTCGTACACGGAGGTCTCGCCATCCGGCACGGGAGTGAAGGTCTTCCTCCGCGCTGCCAAGCCCGGCACGCGCTGCCGCAAGGCATACGAGGGTGGCGAGATCGAGATGTATGACGCCGGGCGGTTCTTCACAGTCACCACCCGCAGGCTCGACGACGTCAGCGGCGACGTTGAGCAGCGGCAGGCCGAGCTGGATGCGCTGTACGCCGAGATGTTCGAGGAATCCAAGCCCGTTCCACCCGTACGGGCCGCGCCGGCGGTGATGCCCGTGCCTGCCCTCGGCGATGACGAGATCATCAAGAAGGCATGCACCAGCCGCAAGAACGGCCGGAAGTTCTCCGCTCTGTGGGCGGGCCGCTGGAACGATCACTTCAACTCAGCCAGCGAAGCGGACTCCTCGGTGGTCTTCACGCTGGCCTTCTACACCAAGGACGCCGCGCAGATCGACCGCATCTTTCGGCGCTCCGGCCTGATGCGGGACAAGTGGGACGAGGCCCGGGGCACGAGCACCTACGGCCAGGAGACCATCGCCAAGGCCCTGGAGAAGGTGACGGCGCAGTACGAACCTCGGATGCGGAAGAGGCAATCCTCCCCGCCCGCAGCGGTGCCGGCCCGCCCGACCCCATCCGCAACCGGACTGCCACAGATCATCATCGACGACATCCAGCTCAGCGACCTCACGGCCCAGGGCCTCTCGGCGATGCGGCGGGCCAACGCGCCACCGGCCACCTTCGTCCGCTCCGGCTCCCTCTGCCGCGTCGTCCGCGACGAGGACGGCCAGCCCGCCGTCGAGTATATCGACAAGGTCGTCATGCGGGCCCGCCTGGCCGACGTGGCGGCGTTCTTCTCCATCAACAAACGTGGCGAGCACATCGGCCAGAACCCGCCACTCTACCTAGCCGAGAACATCCTGGCCCAGGGCGCGTGGGACTTCCCGCCGCTGGTGGGCGTGGCACGCTCACCTATCCTCCGCCGCGATGGGACGATCTGCACGACGCCGGGGTACGATGCGGACTCCAGGCTCTACTACTGTCCCGACCCCGGCCTGGTCGTGCCGCCCATCCCCGACGAGCCCTCCGTCGATGAAGTCCAAGCCGCCAAGGACAACCTCATCGACCTCATCGGAGAGTTCCCGTTCGCCGATGCCGCAGGCATCCCCAACGCCCTGGCCATCCTACTGACGATCCTCATGCGGGCGGTGATCGCGGGGCACGTGCCCCTGGCTATCGTGGACGCGCCTGTCCAGGGCACCGGCAAGACGCTGATGGTGACGGCCTTGGGCATTGTCGCCGTGGGCACGGTCTCGGGCGAGTCCGTCCCCGACCGCCAGAACGATGACGAGTGGCGCAAGAAGATCACATCCGTGCTGCTCAAGGGCCCGCCCCTGGTGCTGCTGGACAACATTCCCGACAACACCACCATCGACGCCCCGCCCCTGGCCGCATTGCTGACGACGCACCTGTGGTCCGACCGGCTCCTGGGCAAGAACGACAACGTCCAGCTCCCGGCGCGCTCCATCTGGGTCGCCACGGGCAACAACCTCCGCGTCGCCGGCGACATGCCGCGCCGCTGCTACACCGTCCGCATGGACGCCAACAGCGAGAAGCCCTGGACGCGGACGGGCTTCCGGCATGCCGACCTGGAGCAGTACGCCCTGTCCAACCGTGGGCAGATGCTCGCCTCGGCGTTCACGCTGATCCGCTCGTGGTTCGCGGCCGGCAAGCCGCAGGCGTCCGTCCCGGCCTTCGGCAGCTTCCAGGAGTGGACCAGCACCATCGGCAGCGTGCTGGCGCAGGTGGGCATCGAGGGCTTCCTGGCCAACATTGAGGACGTCCGGGCCGTCCAGGATGAGGACACGCTCCAGTGGCAGGCGTTCTTTGCGGTGTGGTGGGAGCACTTCCAGGGCAATGATGTAACCGCGGACGATCTGGCTCGACTCATCCTCCCTCACAAGGACCTCTACGGCGGGCCGGTGCCCGAACCGCTGCTCAATTCCTTGCCCGAGCCCCTGTTGGTGAACAAGGATCGGGGCGAAGGCTCCCTGAAGCGGTCCATCGGGCGGAATCTGTCCCGGCTCACAGGGCGAATCTTCGATGGGCGCAAGCTGTGCGATGCCGGCGTAAGCGCCAAGACGCACGTGCGCAAATGGTGCCTGATGTCTACGGATAGACCTCTGGCGAGGTTAGTAACCTCGCCATATGCGCGTAACCTCGCCACTAACCTCGCCCAAGGAGATGTGGCGTGACAACGACTTATAGCAAAAGCGAGGTTAGGCGAGGTTATTTCCCTAATGCTACACGTACGCGGGCGCGTGCGTGCGCCGGTATGTACGTGCCCCCGCCGCACGTCACGTGGCAATATTTGAGGGACGGGAAAATAACCTCGCGTAACCTCCTAACCTCGCCTCACCAACCCCACAGCCAAGGAGTCGACATGGAACGTGACAACAATTGCGGGGAACTTCTGCACCACCTGCGGGCTGGGGCGGACAGCCATCTCATCCGTGACGCCCTAGGCCTGGAAGGCTCAACGGATGATGTCCGCGACTGGATTATCCAGACGGCTCAGTCGCCCGCGTTCATCGAGGAACTCCTCCGCGACCATCCTGTCGATCTAGTGCCCGCAATCGAAACGCTGTGGGGTCGGTGGGTGCACCGCGCCGCTGACGGCAAGCGCGCCACGATCAAGCGGCTGAGGCATGTTGTGCGAGCGGCGTTCCAGATCTCCGCGACCTTCCACCAGTGCCTTGAGGAGCAGACCCGTGCGTGACCCTTCGCGCCACGTTTGCGCAGGTTCGACGATCTCGCCGAAGGCCGGGCAACCCTACGGCGACGCGCCGGTGCGCCGCGACGTCGCGGATCATCAAGATGGGCAAGCTGGGCAAACCCATAGGTACTCCGCCGACTTCGGTCGTGGAAGACCGCGGCGGGAACGGTCGGGAACGTCCTTTTTGTTTTTCTCCGCGGCGCAGACAGACTTAAGGCCTTACGAGAACAGGACATGGGCACATTCGTACGTGGTGTCGAGCGGCTTAGGGCTCCGAGGGTTCGCCGTGTCGGAAATCGGACAGTCCTGGTGCACCGGCTCGTGTGGGAAGAGCACCACGGTCCGGTCCCTCGCGGCATGCACATACACCACATCAACGGCGACAACCAAGACAATCGTATCGAGAACCTGCAGTTGGTGACGCCGGTCGAGCACCGGCACATTCATGCCGGGTACGAACTCCGCAACGGCGTCTGGCACAAGCGCTGCCGCACATGCGGTCAGGTCAAGCCGCTGAGCGAGTTCTACCGCTACTGCTACTACCCCTACGACGGCGCCATTTCAGCATGCAAGCCCTGTCACCGGATGACGGAGCGAGATCGCCAACGAGCATACCGCGAGCAGCGACGGGCACTGTGCGCGACGACATGAACCTCAGGAGAACATGACACGGACATACAGTTGCGGAACATCGACGAGATCCGGCCTTACGAGGGCAATCCCCGGCAGAACGACCAGGCGGTCGAGGCCGTGGCGGAGATGCGACGAGATGCCGCTGCGGGCCAAAGCGCAGCGGAGATCGCACGACGGTTCGGCGTGGCAAAGCTTACGGCCTACTCGGCCATTGTTGGGATGACCTGGAATTCCGTAACACAGCCAGCCCCTCTTGGGCGGCTTAGGAGAAAAGCATCATGAAAGTAGAAATGACCGAGTTGGAACGATTGATCCCCTATGAGACTAACCCTCGGATCAACGATGGTGCCATTGAGGCGGTCACCAGATCCATCCGTGAATTCGGATGGAGAGTTCCCATTGTGTGTGATGAGAAAATGGTCATCATCTGCGGCCACGCCCGGTGGAAGGTAGCTAAGAAACTCGGCCTGACGAAGGTGCCGGTCCACGTCGCCAGGGACCTCTCAGCTGAGCAGATCAAGGCCTACAGGATCGCGGACAACCAGACGGCGACGTTGTCGGAGTGGAACTACGAACTGCTGCCCATCGAGTTGAAGGACCTCCAGGCGGCCGAGTTCAACCTGGAACTGCTCGGATTCGATCAAGAGGAACTGGCCAAGCTGCTAGACGGCGGGGTCCAGGAAGGGCTGACGGACCCGGATGACGTGCCCGCGCCACCGGACGAGGCCATCACCCGGCCCGGCGACCTGTGGATACTTGGGAATCACCGGTTGCTCTGTGGTGACAGCGCCTCGGCTGCTGATGTAGATCGCCTCCTGGACGGGGCGCGGATTCAGTTGTGCAATTCCGATCCCCCGTACAACGTGTCCCTGGCCCCGCGCTCCAACAACGCCATCGCCGCCTACGGCGACCACCCCATCGGCCAGCAAGGCATGGACATGGCCATCCGTGGCCAGACGCACGCCACCACGGAGAAGCTGCGCCCCAAGGACAGGCCCCTCGTCAACGACTTCGTCAGCGACGAGGAGTTTGCGCGGCTCCTGCGAGCCTGGTTCGGCAACATCGCCCGCGTGTTGGAACCCGGAAGGTGCTTCTATCTCTGGGCCGGGTACAGCAATCTGGCGAACTACGCGCCGGCGCTGAAGGAGTGCGGGCTGTATTTCAGCCAGTGCATCGTGTGGGACAAGCAGCACCCGGTGCTCACGCGCAAGGATTACATGGGGGGCTGTGAGCTCGCATTCTACGGGTGGCGAGAGGGCGCGGCACACAAGTTCTTCGGGCCCACCAACGCGACGGACCTCTGGCACGTCAAGAAGGTCAACCCGCAGAACATGATCCATCTTTGCGAAAAACCGGTCGAGTTGGCTGTGCGGGCGATCCAGTATTCGTCCCTGCCTGGAGAGAACGTCCTGGACCTCTTCGGCGGCTCGGGCAGCACGATGATCGCGGCCGAGCAGACGGGGCGGAAGGCATATCTGATGGAGCTGGACGCGTTATACGCGGACGTCATTGTCCAACGGTTCGCCAGATTCGTTGGCCCATCGGCGCAGATGCGTCTCATACGCAATGGGCAGGAGACTCCCTTTGCGCTGCCGGAGGCTTGCACATGATCACCGTCAACTGCTTCTGTTGTGGAAAGGCGGTCTTGACGTATCCATGCCTGGTCACCAGGACGAAGTTCTGTTCCCGTTCATGCTTGGCGCGCAGCAGAACGGGAGAGAAGCCCGCCAATTTCAAAGACGGAAGAACGATCCTTCGACGCCTCTGCCAGCAGTGTGGACGTGAATTCGCCGGGGTAGCGAGGAACCGGTTCTGTTCCAGAGAGTGCTTTGCGGCATCACGTTCGCCGACATTCCGCACATGCCCCCAGTGTGGCCGGCGCTTCGAGCCAGTTGACCATCTGGGGCGGAAGTTCTGCTCCAAGGGATGCGCCGACAAGGCTCGCGCGACCGGGCGCAGGACGTTCCGTAGGACGATCAGGAAGGCCCGCCGCGCCCAGAGGTTGGTGCGCTACTACGTCCTGGCCGGCCTATTGGATCGGCCCACCGCCTGCGAGGAATGCGGGTCGACCGGTCAGGCGATCGAGGCCGCCCACCACAACTATGACGAGCCCTTGCGGGTTCGCTGGCTGTGCCGCTCATGCCACCGTCGCTGGGACAAGCGTGAACCCAAGAATGCGACCTTCGTCATCCACAGTCGGGATTTCGCCGGAGTCGAAGTTGATGGCGCTGGGTTCCTCAACGTGCCCCGCCAGCAAGACAGCATCCTGGTAAGTTTCGCTGGAACCCACAAGAGCACCCCGACTCCCACTGGAGCCGGGGTGGAGGAGGCCATGGCGTGATGGAAGGGCTACTTGGCCAGCTCGAACTTGCCCCGCTGGACCTTGCGGAATCGCGCCGTGCTGCCCTTCGTGGCGATCTCTCGAATCATTGCCGCGTAAATCGTGCTGGCAGGGGTCTTGCCATTGGTCTTCCACAGGCCGACTTCCAGCATTCGGGCCACCATCTCGCCGGCGGTCATGGGCCGCTTGGCCTCCGCCAAGACCGTTACGGCGGCGTCCAGGCCGCTGGGGCGTTTCTTGTCACGCGCCTTGGCCGGCTTGTCGGCCTTGGCCGACTTCTTCGAACCTGCGCCAACGTCGGCGACCTTGGCGTCGCTGGCGGCCTTCTTCGGGGCGACAACACCAACGGGGATGCCCAGGACCTTCGAGGCGACCTTTGCGGCCGACTTCAGCGCCTCTTGGGCCTTGTCCTTGCCGTCATCGGTGCCTTGCTGTTGGTGGGACAGGTGCCAGTCCTTACAGGTCTGCCCGTTACCGCGAATGTCCTTGGCATGGACCTTGACCGGTTTGCCGTCGGTCATGCACATGCCGTTGTAGCGGCCTTTCCCGGCGGCCTTGTCGATGCGGACCGGCACATAGTTGCCGCCGGTTTTGCAGCTGTAAACCAGCCCAAGCTCCACCGTCTTCTTGTCCGTCTTGCTCTTGGTCATCTGATGCTCCTTGCAGTTGAGCCCAGCGGTACCCGGCTCGCGCGAGCCGGCGTGTCGCCGGGCGGTTTGTCACAGTCCGGCTTCCTGGCACAGCGGCCAGACCCGGTCCTTGCCGACCATCTCCGTCAGTTGGTCGCGCAGCCAACTCAGCTGACTCTGCACCGTCGCCTCCCACGGCCTGGTCTTAAGCTGGACCGTGATTGCGTTGGCCAGGACCGCCGCAGACATAGGGCTGAGGCAGTCTGCGAGGACGTCCCGAAGGACATCTGTTTGGCTTCCGGAATACGCCACCGATTCCCGTGGAGGAATGGTGACGCGTGTCTTGCGGCCTCGGAACGTTGCTTCGTAGGTTTTGGCCTTGTTGCGTTTCACGTTGATCTCCTTGTGCCGGATAGCGCCGGCCGCGCCGCGGAAGTCCGGTCGCCCGGGCCACCGCGGCGGGGCCGTGCCCCGCGCTGTTCACTCCTCCGCATGGAGGGCCAGGATGGTTCGTGGCGTGTAGCCGTAGCGGCGGGCCTCGGCGTTGATGGCCTTGCGGACACTGCTGCCGGGCTGGGCGGCGGCGTAGATGGCGGCCAGGCGCTTCCAGCCGAGCGTCTCGATCTTCGGCCGTCCCCACCGGCCGGGGGAGGTCAGGAACTTCACCGTCGCCTGCCGCTGGAGGGCGGCCTCCGCCGCAGTCGTCTTGGGTCGTCGTGCATTCTTGGCGTTCATCATTTTCTCCTTTGCGTTCGTCATGTTCATGA
>Ga0315277_10002575_pt1 | contig 25173 bp, 19 predicted proteins | sample YL17G05_15_MG_FD_203695 | JGI IMG/M metagenome (GOLD analysis project Ga0315277, IMG submission 203695) | Sediment microbial communities from Yellowstone Lake, YNP, Wyoming, USA - YL17G05_15 | ecosystem: Environmental > Aquatic > Freshwater > Lake > Sediment | place: USA: Wyoming | collected... | reverse complement strand
ACTTCTTCTGTACCTATGTCGCTAACTTTCACTCAAAGGAAAGCTATTATTCAAACGGGGAGAGACCTTGTTGCAGATTCAACAATAGGATACCCTAGCTCTTTTGGTCTCCCATATGATGCTCTCGATTACGCAGGTACTTCTTTTGATGGAAGTGTTTCTGATATAGACTATATTCGTTGCGATGGAGTGACTGAATATTGTTATGAAAAAAATGGGCATGAAGTCTGGTGGAACACGACGGATTCTTCTGCTTGGAATATTTCCAATAACACAGGAGTTGAACTTCACAATGATATGCCAGATTTGAGTGTGGACCCACATCGAGAATTGTCACCTTGGGCACAAAGAGGTTCTCCTCCAAATACAGGACCGAGTTCTTCTGCTCATCAAGATAACTCATATTTAATTTCTGACGCTGTAATTGATTTGCCAACTTATGAAGTTTCCACTTGGCTTAGTAACGACCATATGGTTGTACAAATACAAGCAAAAGATGTCAAATCGGGTATTCATCTAATAGGCTATATGAAACCAGGCGAATCTTCTTGGAGTTACAGTAGGAATGTACAGCATCCCAGCACTGACACATATACAAAAACCTACGATGTCTATAGTGAAGGTTGGTTCTATTATTATGCGCAAGATAATGGAGGCAATTATCCATCAACTGCAGAAGCTGTTTATGTTGAATTTCCTGCGACTGCAGAATCTGATCTAACTATTGTTGAGCCAGTAGTGGTATCCCCAGCGAGCGTAGCTCCTGGAGGTACGATTCGGGTGGATTGGACAGAGAAGAACCAGGGCACGGCTGCCAGCAGCCCCGCGCATAATACAAAGATATTTCTATCTACTAGTGCCTATGGAACAACCTATCAAGTTGGCTACTATGGTCCGATGAACACTTTGGGAGTTGGCGCAACGCAATCTTATTACGATCCCGCCATCGTGGTGCCTACTTCGGTTCCGGCTGGAGATTATTATGTCACGGTATATATCGACTGCGATTCACAGGTTTCAGAAGAAAACGAGAATAATAATATCGGCAGTTCAAGCCCCAATAGGGTTACCGTGACGGTCACCCCACAACCGCCCAATGACATGTTTGCTAATGCAACTGCGATATCGGGTACAAGCGGGCAGACGACAGGCAGCAATGTTGGAGCGACAAAAGAGTCGGGCGAACCGAGTCATGCGGGTAATGCTGGCGGCGCTTCGGTGTGGTGGTGTTGGACAGCACCAGCCAGCGGTCAGGCTACGATTAATACCAATGGCAGCAGTTTTGATACATTGCTGGGAGTTTATACAGGAAGTTCTGTAGGAAGCTTAACACTTGTGGCTTCCGATGATGATGGAGGCGATGGAACCCAGAGCCTTGTGACATTTAACGCAGTGTCAGGAACTACTTATAGGATTGCGGTAGATGGGTATGGCGGAGTAACGGGCAATATCACTCTAAACTGGAGTCTGATTCCGTCAGCACCGCCTAACGACATGTTTGCTAATGCAGCTGTGATATCAGGTACGAGCGGGCAGACGACAGGCAGCAATGTTGGAGCGACAAAAGAGCCGGGTGAACCGAGTCATGCTGGTAATTCCGGCGGAGCTTCTGTTTGGTGGTATTGGACGGCACCGACCAGCAGCGAAACAACCATAGATACATTTGGAAGCAGTTTTGATACATTGCTGGCTGTATATACGGGCAGTTCCGTGGGAAGCTTGACACCGATTGCGTCCAATGATGATTCGGGCAGTCTGCAAAGCCAGGTTACGTTTACTGCTGTTTCTGGTACTACCTATCGGATCGCTGTGGATGGATACAATGGTGCCACAGGAAATATTATTTTGAATTGGGGCCTCATAGCTGATTTAGATGGAGACTGTGTTGTGGATTTTGCCGATTTCGCCCTTTTTGCCAGCAACTGGCTTAAAACGGATTGCGAAGAGTCAAATAACTGGTGTGAGGGAACTGATTTTGACCATAGCGGCAGCGTTGACATGCTCGACTTGACGACCTTCGCCAGATATTGGCTTGAGGGTATATGAGGAATGAAGCTTTATATCATGGCATTGAAAAGCGAAGGAATAGCGGGGGGAAAGGCTAACCTCTTGCCGCATTTATTTTTTGATAAACGTTTTTCGAGAGATGGGGCTGAGGAGTTTGCCGTCGGGGGCGATTTTGCGGCAGGAAATGGCTGTGCTGTTTCGCAATGTGAACGGCTCTTCGTAATATAAACTGCCGGTATTCGGGTCGGAGCCATCGAGCGTATAATAAATCCGGTACGAATCATCGACCACAAAATCGCTGAAAGACACGTCAATAGGGCGGGTAAATACCGTCTGTTGGGGGAAAATTTCCGGCCCGCAGGTAATTTCCGGCGTCCCCTCAAATTCCAGTTCAATTACCGTCGCTATGGGGTCGATGGCCGTATCCGGTACGGCCAGAATGATATCCGTCGGTTCACGAGTAATTCCAACCGGGCAATTCGGTTCGCTCAGAAATTGCGCCGAGACCGGATTGCTCATCAGTCCCGGTAAAACAATTCTGCCGTCCTTTGGCCAGTCAAAGATGTGCAGGTAAATTCGATTGCCTTTTGTCGTGCTGCGTCCGAACGGCAGAGCCCGAAAACGACTTGCGGTCGTGCCATAAATACTTTGGCCGTTGGTCTGCATCCACAGGTCGAGCTCTTTGAGCCGGGGGCTTTCTTCGGCGGGGAAAATCACTTTAGCGGCTGGGCCGACACCCGGCAGATGGGTTTTGCCTTTGCTTGCCGCGTCAATCAGGTGTCGGACGTAGGCCTGGATGGACGGATAGTTTTCGTCGGCCTGGTTCGGGTCGGTCTGCACGACTGCCATGTTCGGAAAACCGCATAGTCCAATTCCCCACAGCAGAAAGATTGTCCATTTGACCATAAGATTATTTCAAATATCGGCCTTGAAAATCACAGGGGGCGCATCCCTGCGCCCCGTGCTACAACATCCTGTTTTGATACAACTCGCATCATTCCTTAACGCGGGTGACATACTCGCCGTTGCGGGTATCGACCCGGATTAGTTCTCCAACTTTGACAAAGGAAGGTACCGACACGATCAGCCCGGTTTCGAGTGTGGCCGGTTTATATTGATTGGTGGCCGTTGCGCCTTTGATTTCCGGCGTCGTATCGGTCACCTTCAAATCCACCGTGGTGGGAAGCGAAATCTGCACGGGTTTGTCCTGATATATACTCACCTGAAGCTGGGTATTGGGCTTGAGATACTTGGAGCCTTCGCCGAAGACATCGTCGTCCAGTGAAATCTGGTCGTAATTTTCCAAATCCATCAGGATATGTTCACTGCCGCTGGAATACAGGTATTCAAAATTCCGCTTGTCCAGATATGCCTCTTCGAGGATTTCCTCCGCCCGAACCCGAATGTCCCGAATGGAACCGTCGGCCAGACTTTTGAGTTTGGTCTGATAGACGGCGCCGCCTTTGCCCAGTTTGACATGTTGATAATCCACAATGACGTAAAGGACGTTATCGACCTTGAGGGTCTGTCCTTTCTTCATTTCCGATGCCTTCATTCGACACCCCGCCTTGGTTCAAGGCTTCTTTATTTTTGATATAAGGTTTTGTTTTTGCCGGCCCCGCGCCGGCATAAATAGTGAAGCTGATTGAGGGCGACAGTATCGCACAGGCCGATGAAAAAGTCAAGTTCGAGATAGCGATAAAGGGTGGAAATTTATTCAAATAAAAAAGGCCGTCGGGGAAACCGCTACGGCCTTTTGGGTTGGTATGAGGGAAAGCAGAAGTTTATACGGAGAGCAATTTGATTTCGACGGCCATTTCGTTGTCGAGTTTTTCCGTGTCGGCCGGCTTAAACGGCAGAGGCTCGGCAAACTGCACCGCCACCCTGCGAACATAGGGGCTGATTTCGTCCACCCGGCAGATTTTGCCGTGACGGACAAAATTGGTCATATCGAACGTGTGCGGGCCGGTGTATTTTGGCACGCTGAACCGGGTCGTAATTTTGTCGCCAGGCCAGGGGCACCGGTCGGCAAAGCAACTGAACGCCGCTCCGCCGCTCGATACGTCAATCATTTGTCCCTGGGTCAGTTCGTCTGCAAAATCCTCCGCGAACCAAATCGGCCAATTATACCGAAGTCTCGCCTCGGTCCTGCGCTCCTGTCCTGTCTGCATCGTACTCTCCTTGAGTCGCTGTCTATTGGTGTCTTTTTTAGCAAGTTGTTTATGGTTTACCGTTTACTGGAAGAAAAGTTCGGCCTTTACGGGGGTTTTGTTAACCTGCCGCAAACAAGAAAAATCATCAGAGAAAATCTCTATGCGGCGAAGAAAAAGACAAAGGCCAAAAGGTATCGGCTTGGCCGTTTTCTCGGACTTTTAAGGAGAGGGTGGTAGGAAGGAAAACTTTAAAAGTGAAATTTTTTACAGCCCGTCCGATAACCGTGTATGGTATCGAATAGAAAAGACCGGTAGAAAGAGTATGTGAGAATGCGGGTTATGTTTAGCCGTTTAAGACACTTTCGGTGAAAATGTGTGCCCGCTGCTGGTAATTTTCGAACATATCCCAACTGGCGCAGGCCGGGCTCATCAGCACCACGTCGCCGGGGACGGCCAGTTGGCGGCAGATTTTGACCGCCTGCGGCATCGAGTCGGCCCGGCGGATGATGACATTGCCGCTGCCGGCGTCCTGAATGGCTTTTTGAATCTTCTCGGCGGTTTGCCCGATAAGAACGACGGCTTTAACCCGGCGAACGATGACTTTGCCCAGTTCGTCGAAGGGGATGTGCTTGTCGTAGCCGCCGGCGATGAGGATTTTCGGCTCCTCGATGCCCGTCAGTGCGGCAATGGTGCTGACGGGAGTAGTGGCTTTCGAATCATTGTACCAGCGGATGCGGTTAATCTCGGCCGCCAGTTGCAGCCGGTCGGGCAGCGACTGAAATCCGGCCACCGCGGCAATCTGCCGTTGGGCGGCGACGCCGAAGTGTTCGGCAACCTTCAGCGCCGCGGAAAGATTGGCCCGGTTGGCCCGGCCAATCAGCGTAAAGACCTTCAGAATATCAGCGGGTACATCGTCCGGATGAAACAAAACGGATTTTCGACCTGCCTGTGTCCTGTATTTTTCATACCAGCCGCGGGTGATGGGATCCTCGGCATTAAAAACCGACAGGCAGAGGTTCTGTGCGGCTTGTTTTTGATTGCTGAAGATGAATTCCTTGGCGGCGCAATAGGCCTCAAATGTGCCGTGACGGTCTAAATGATTGGGCGTAAGGTTGGTAATTACGGACGCATACGGGGCGGCCCCGATACGGGCGAGCTGCTCCAGTTGAAAACTGCTCAGTTCCAGAACCACCACATCCCGCGGCTGGATTTGTTCAAGCGTCCCCAGAAACGGACGGTTGCCGATATTGCCGGAAAGCCACGCCTTATGATAAGAAATGGTTTGTTTTTGCCCTTCACCTGCGGCCAATAAATGATAAATCAGCGAGGCTGTTGTGCTTTTGCCGTTGGAGCCGGTGATGCCGACGATGGGAGCCGGACACAGTTGAAAAAACAGTTCCACCTGCGAGGTAAGAAGTACGCCGGCCTGCTTTGCAGCGACCAGAAATTTATTCCCCGGCGGCACGGCGGGGTTGACGATAATCACATCGGCGGTGGTGAAATCCTCCATCCGGTGTTCGCCCAGACGGTATTCAATGGAAAGTTCTTCGAGCTGTTTGAGCGTTCTGCTCAGCTCTTCGGGTTTGGCCAGGTCGGTGACGAGAACGTTTGCTCCGGATTTAACGGCGAAGATAGCGCTGTCCTGACCGCCGCCAAAACGACCCAGGCCCATCACAACCACACGCTTGCCGCCAAGAGGATTTGTTTTCATACTATCCTGAAAAATCCGAATATCGAAATCCGAAATCCGAAACAAATCCAAAATCTAAATGACTAAAATTTAAAACAAACTGGATTCCCGCCTGCGCGGGAATGACAAAACGGCAGCGTTTTGGTATTCGGATTTCGGATTTTTTACATTGCTTTTGACAATTCGATTTTTGCGTCGATGGTCGCCTGCTCGATGCACTTTTCCCAGTTGTCGCCGAACTGCTGGGCGTACTGCGGATTCTCGTAAGCATAAATAATGGAACGCGACGCGTTGATTAAAGCGCCCAGGCCGTTGGGATTGCGGAACCGCAGGCAATCAGCGGCGGTGGCTCCCTGAGAACCATAGCCGGGGACGAGAATCCAGCATTTCGGATATTTTTTTCGTAAGGATTCGGTTTCCTGCGGACTGGTGCCGCCGATGACCATTCCGACGTTGCTGTAGCCGAATTTTCCGATGCGGTCGGGCTGATTGGCGATTTGGCCGACGACCTCGGCCAGCTTTTCGTACATTTTTACGCCGCTGGCGTCCGCAAAGTCCTGAATGACGCCGGCGGAAGGGTTGCTGGCCCGCACCCAGACGAATATGCCTTTGCCGTTTTCCAGGGCCTTGTCGGCAAACGGGAGAATGCCGTCGGCGCCGGCAAAACCATTGACGGTAATCGCATCGGGGGCGATAACGGAATCCATCCCCTCAAATTCCGGGTTGACTAAGTGCGCGTCGGCATAACAATCGGCGGTGTGGCCGATATCGCCGCGTTTGACGTCGCCGATGACCTCAATCCCCAGCGCCTCGGCCTCACTCAGCAGCGAATGATAGACTTCCAGACCTTCCCAGAGATATTTTTCAAAATAGGCGATATTGATTTTCACCGCCCCGACGATGGGAGCGACGATTTTCAGCGTCCGTGTGCAGAACTCGAAGATGGAGTCTATCGCCGCGGCCAGGTCGGTCTCGCCGTCGCCGCGACCATCCCGCAGCGTCTGTGGAAGACGCGAATAAACCGGGTCCAGTCCCACAATCAAAGGCGTGCTTTTTTTCTTTACCGCTTCCGCGATTCTGTCGCTAAAATGACTTGACACAAGTACATCCTTTCTTTTTCTATCAATATTATTTACAATTCCGTTTTTCCTGAAGTGAAGTACTATAATCGGCAACGCCGAATCGTGCAAGAAAGAACCGTAATAAATAATGAATAATGACAAATGATAACTGATAAATAATTAAGAACTTATGGCAACCCAGAGAGAAACCTATAAAGTGGTCCTGTTTTTTGCCGCAATGGTCTTACTGGCTGTGACGGCGGTGCTGATGATTCTGCTGGGGCATACGCCGCAGATTTATCAGCCGCCGGTCGTGCCGCCGTCGGGACAGGTCAGTCCGTATCTGACGCATAAGCTGGGGCCGGATTTTTTTGCCAGTCTCCAGCTTGAACAGCCGTTTGAACTGGTTCTTGAGCAGCAGGGGGTCAATGAGATTTTCGCTTCGACGGCGGGCGTTTTGTCACTTGGGGAAATAACATTATCCCGGCCGGTGGCGGTGTTTTATCCGGATTCGGTTGTGCTGATGGCTGCGGTGGGATTGGGGGGCGCGTCGAGCGTACTGTCGATTACGGCACAGCCGGCAATAGACGAAAATGGACGATTGAATTTGAATATCCGTTCGGTGACACTGGGAGCGATTCCGGTGATGAGTTTTGCGCGAAAAATCGCTCAGCAGTACGCCGATCAGTATTTATCCGCCGATGACGGTCAGGAAATTGTTGCAATAGTCAACGGTATTTTGGATAATCGGCCGTTTGAGCCGGTGCTGACGATTTCCAAATATACCATACGGCTCAGGAAACTGACGCTGGAGGCGGGGAGGCTGACGTTGTTGATTGAGCCGGTCAAAAAAACAGGGGATATTCGCGGGACGCATGTGCCGTAATTTTGCGAAAGGGAGTTTTTATGGCGGAGCTGGCGGTATTCATAGCGATTGTCGGGGTCGCATTGGCCTTGTCCGGGCCGGTCGCGGTTATCCTGGCAATGGTGTGCCTGAACAAAATCAATCAATTGGAACGTCGTCTGGGCGCAGGCTTGACTGAAAAGGAAAGTCAATTGCCGAGGACGGCAAAACCGACACTGCCTTGTGTAGAAATACCCGTGGGGCCTGTCGTCGAACCAGAAACTTCAGCCGTTGAAGGGACGATTCCATCCAAAAAAAGCATACCCGTGGAGGCTGCGGCTGTTTCCAAGACAGAGGGCTTGTCCAAAACGTCCAAGCCGACCTTTGCGGAAGTTTCGGATATGGATGCGATTCTCAGGAGATATTACGAAAGCAAACCTGCTGCGACACCGGATACAGAACAAACGGCATCGCTGGAACAGACGATTGGGACACGCTGGATTCTGATTGCCGGAATCGTCAGCGTTATCGCGGGGGTGGGGTTTTTCCTGAAATACGCGTATGACAACGCCTGGCTGATGCCGTGGGCGCGGGTTGGTGTCGCGGCGGCAGGCGGGCTGGCGGCGCTGATTATCGGGGAAATTACACGTCGGCGCGGGTATGAGATTGTCGCCAAAGGCGTAGCCGCGCTGGGGTTTGCGATCTTGTACGCGGCGGCGTTCTCGGCGTATCGGGTGTATGATTTAGTTGGAGCCGTCCCCGCTTTTTCCGCAGCGATTGTGATTACGATTGCTGCGATGGCCTATGCGATGGCATTAGATGAGGTGTTGATTGCGTTTTTGTCGCTGTTGGGCGGGTTTGCGACGCCCTTAATTGTCTCGACGGGTAAGAATATGCCGCATCCGCTGTTTGGATATGTGCTGGTATTGAGTTGCGGCGCGATGTTGTGCGGTTTTTTCCGGCGATGGCGTGCGGTCAACGTGATGGCGTTTATCGGCACATTTCTTCTTTATACACTGTGGTTTGAGAAGTTCCTGCGGCCGATTCTGCCGTATGTACAGGCTCATCGGGATAAAATCCTGGTTGCGGAATGCTGGCTGGGCGTATTTTTTGCCGTCTATCTGGTACTGCCGCTGTTGTATGGGTTTGTCAAAAGAGTACGGACTTATGAGGAAGATATTTTTCTGCCCGGTATGGCGGGGATTGTCAGTTTCTATTATTTGTGGACGATGCTGGAAGAGTTTTTCCGCACGGAACTGGCGGTCTGTACGGCGTTGATGGGCGTAATGTATCTGATAACCGCCGCCGTTGCGACGGTTCGTTGTAAGGAAGACCAAAATTTGCGGACGGTACTGACGGTGGCGGGGATTGCATTCCTCACCGCGGCGATGCCGTTGTATTTTAAGACGTATGCCCTGGTCATCGGCTGGACGATTGAGGCGGTCGTGCTGATTGCCGCGGGAGTGATTTATACCAGTTTCTGTGCGCAGATGATGGGATTTCTGGTTGCCGCCCTGAGCATTGCGGGGCTGGTGTACTGGATTCCGTCGCAGAGCGGCGTCTTTACGCCCGTTTTTAACGGGATATTCGGCACGTGGATATTTGCCGCGGCAGGCGTGTTTGTCAGCCATTTGTTTTATCGGCGTAAAAAAGAGATTTCCTTCTATTGTATGATGAGCGAGATTTTATTCATTGTCGCCGCGGCGGTGATTTTGGCTGCCTGTAGTATCGAGTGGCGGGCTTACTGTCAAATGGCATTTGCCGGGGAAGGATGGCTGGAAGTATTCGGGAGAGGAATGCCTTGTATTCTGACTGTTTTCGGAATTCTTTTTACCGTCGTGGGTTTATTCTATGCCAGCACGCTGATTCGGGCCGCCGGGATTCTGACTATAGCGATCAGCATCCTCGGCCTGTTCGATGTCATTTCTCATACCGGTCTGTATCGGCCTATTTGGAATTCTTTGTTTGGGGTATGGCTGATTGTCGGGGCCGGGGCGGGCGTCAACCATCTGCTGTACCGCTTCTGGAAGAAATCACGTTTTGAAGATTACGATTTTTTTAGCGAGTGGTTGTTCATCGCCGCCGCGGCGGTGATTACGGCGGCCTGCTGCCTCGAGTGGCATCGGTACTGGAGCCATCAGGTGCTGCCTTCAGATTCTGTGATTTATTCCATGACCATCCGTGGGATGTTGTGTTCGATGGGTGTGTTTATCCTTGCGCTGGTGATTCGTCCTTTCAGTCCGGGCGGGAAATTCTGCCGGACGGTTGCGGCAATTGCCGGCGGCGTTGCCGGGCTGATGGCTGTCGGCGCCGCGGAGGAATTGTACTGTTGTGAATTTCGTTTCCTGTTCAACGGCATATTCCCGGCCCATTTGGCGCCCGCGGCGGCACTGTTTATCGCGGCAATTCTGTTGAGGAAACAGATGCAGGCCGACCCTGTCAATCCGAAATGGTATCAGGGGTTTGCATTGGCCGGCATCATTCTGCTTTGGGTAATTCTCAGTCAGCAGGTGTATCTGTACTGGTATTGTCAGGACAAATATGGGCCGGGACTGATTGATTGGCGTTTCAGGGCGAACCTGTGCCTTTCGCTGCTGTGGGCCGGTTATGGGGCGGCGCTGTTAATTGTGGGCTTCTGGAAACAGATAGCCGTGATACGTTATCTGGCTTTGGGATTGTTCGGCCTGCTGCTGGTCAAGGTTTTTCTTGTGGATATGAGTACGGTAAAAAGTATCTATCGCATCTCGGCGTTTCTGGCTACGGGTCTGACCCTTGTCGGCGTGTCGTATCTGTATCAGTTCCTCAAAAAGAAAGGATTCTTTGAAACGATACAATCCAAACGGGATTGAGGGGCGCGTCGAGCGTGCTGTCGATTACGGCACAGCCGGCAATGGATGAAAACGGACAATTGAATCCGAATGTCCGTTCGATGACGCTTGGGGCGATTCCGGTGATGAGTTTTGCGCGAAAAATCGCTCAGCAATGCGCCGATCAGTGTCTGTCTGCCGATGACGACCAGGAAATCGTTGCAATTGTCAATGGTATTGTGGGTAATCGGCCGTTTGAGCCGGCGCTGACGATTTCCAAATACACGGTGCTGTTGAAGAAATTTACCCTCGAACCGGGGAAACTGATTTTGCTGATTGAGCCGGTCAAAGAGGTGCGGAAAACCACCGGGCCGCGGGTTTCGTCGGAGAGTTAACGAGAGGGACAAAGGTGAAAATCAAAACCGCCCGGCGAGGCGGAAAAAGAGGGAAGCCATGGTACATCGTCCCCCCTTAGAGCATATTCTTTCTTCGTGATATAATCGGGTCCGAGCCAGTCTAACATGAGGGGCTGGAGTTTGGCAAGTTCAATCGTCATTTTCGGCCATTCGGCATGCACGATCTGCCAAGGGGATTGATACTGTTTATTCATGTTCGCCCTGACGAGGTTATAGTAAGCCTGATAGGAAGCAACCCGTTGATGGAAGTCTTTGAGGCCGGTAAAGTTTTCGAGATCAAAGAACTCCCGTTCAATGGTACTGTGGACGGTTTCAACGTCGCTGTTATAGCTCCAGGCCCGATTGGGAATCCGTTTGTGGCGACAGCCGAAAGCCTGTACGGTTTTCTCGAAGCCATCCCGCGAGCCGTCCTGACGATAGCAGCCGATGAATTCCGAGCCGTTGTCGGTCTGGCATTTCAAGCCGGCCATTTCAATGCCGCACGTTTTCAGATACTTGACGCCTCTCTCGAAGTCCTGTATTTGTAATGCGAATAAAGCGACGGTGGAAGGTTTAAATATGAAATCGGGCTTATTTGCAGGAAAAGAAATTGCGTCGGGGAAGATGCGGACATTCGCTTTTCTTCCGGTTCGATTTAACTATAACCTAAAGAAAGGAGATCGTTCGCATGGTAGAACAACTTGAGAAAATAAATAAAAAGATAGGCTATTTCCGTTGGACTATTTGCGGACTTCTGTTTCTTGCCGCCACTATCAACTACATTGACCGGAATGTGGTCAGCATCCTTAAGCAGGATGTGATTTTAACCTGGCCGGGATGGTCGGAGGAGTACTATGGATACATCATTGCCGCTTTTACGCTTGCCTATGCCCTGATGATGCTTGTTGCCGGAGCATTGATCGATAGAATAGGCATCCGCAAAGGACTTCTGATAGCCATCATTTGGTGGAGTTTCGCGGCAATGGGACACGCAATTTCGGGAACCGTTTTGTCTTTCGCAATCTGGCGTATCATGCTGGGAATCGGCGAAGCGGCCTACTTTCCCGCATCCATCAAGGCCGTTGCTGAATGGTTTCCCAAAAAAGAACGCGCTCTGGCAACTGGTATTTTCAACGCAGGAACGAACATAGGCGCGATGGTGACGCCTTATCTTGTTTTTTGGATTATGTCGGCGATGGGCAGTTGGCGCTGGGCTTTCATCATGACCGGCGTTTTGGGTTTCTTGTGGGCTGTCCTGTGGTTCCTTGTTTACAAACGTCCGGAAGAGCATCCGCGACTTTCGAAAACGGAATTGGCTTATATTCAGAGCGAACCTGAAGAGAAAATCGAAAAAACGCCGTGGATGCCTTTACTGAAACTCAAACAAACATGGGCTTTTACAATTGCGAAATTTATGACGGATCCTATCTGGTGGGTCTGGCTATTCTGGGTGCCTGGATTCTTATTTAAAAAATTTGGCGTGGACATAAAATCTGTGGGTGGAGCGCTTATTGTCATTTATATCATGGCGGACATTGGCTCCATTGGCGGCGGCTGGCTTTCCGCGATATTTATTAAAAAGGGATGGTCGGTCAATGCAGCCAGAAAAACAGCCATGTTGATTTGTGCCATAGCAGTCATACCGGTTATCTATGCGTCTATGACAGCGGATAAATGGACTGCGACACTATTAATCGGATTGGCGTGCGGTGCTCATCAGGGCTGGTCTGCCAACCTCTTTACTCTTGCGTCAGATATGTTTCCAAAACGCGCGGTTGGTTCGGTTGTTGGCATTGGTGGAGCAGCCGGAGGGTTGGGCGGATTTTTTATTGCCAATCTTGTGGGTTGGGTTTTAAATAAGAATCCGAACAATTATTTACCTATCTTTATTATTGCAGGTTCAATTTATTTGATAGCGTTATTAGTTATCCAATTTATAGTTCCCAGGCTGGAACCGGCAAAGATAGAATAAAATATTCCTGACGTATTAGTGCAGCCGTACGGTGGTCGCTACTGCGGGTGCCGCAAATATAGTCAATTGCAGGCCAGGAAAGGTTATGAATAGTCAGCCAACTTCCTTTCTTTATTGCAATAATCGTCGCTCTGATAGCGATTACCCCATGGTTTTCGCTGTGGCTGCCGGGGATTCTAAACCTGCTGGGAACATAATTCACTAAACGCATTTTAATTTCCGGAGTCTGCGCAAAACGAGAACGAAATGCAAAGGCGGGATTTCCTGAAACATTCCTTGGGAACCTCGCTCTGCCGCCGAAAAGCGACTGAATAAGAACGAAAATTCGTACAAGATTTACCGCAATAAGTGGCTCAAAAGGATTTTTAATCCGATGGCGATGAGAATCAGGCCGCCGAGGATTTCGATTTTGTTCTCGAAGAAATGTCCCACCCGCCTGCCGAGTTCCCAGCCGATATAACTGATTATAAACGTGATAGCCCCAATCATCAAAACCGCCTGAAAAATGGAGCCGGTTATCAGCGTCAGGGTGATTCCGACGACCAGTGCGTCAATACTGGTAGCGACACTCAGCGCCAGCAGCGCCGCCAGATTGGAGGGGTCCTGCGGTTTGCTTTCAACCTCTTCAATCTCGAACGCCTCATAGATCATTTTGCCGCCGATGACAGCCAGCAGAGCAAAGGCCACCCAGTGGTCGCAGGAAGAAATGAATCCGGACAGCTTTTCGCCTGCAAACCAGCCCAAGAGAGGCATTACCGCCTGGAAGCCGCCGAAAAACAACGCCATCCGCAGGGCGTGCCCGATGTGCAACCGCCGATAGACGCTGCCGGTTACAATCGAAATGGCGAAGGTATCCATCGCAAGGCCGACACCTATGCCGCAAACGGTAATAAATTCCGCTGTCGTCATAGCGATTTATCCGGGATGAAAAATGCTGCGGTTTACCATTGCGCCTCGACATACGGGCCGACGGGACCCTGTGGTTTGGGCTTTGGTCTGGATTCGAGAATCGCCTCGGCAATGGGCAGGTCGCTTTTGCGTGTGATTTTCAGGTTGGTGAAATCCGTTTCCACAATCGAAACTGAATGACCGAGGGTTTCGACCAGCATCGCATCGTCGGTAATTGCAGCCGGGTCGAGGTTTTTCAGATTCGCGTAGGCTTTTTTCAGCAGGGCCGCGTCAAAAACCTGCGGCGTCTGCGCTTCCCATAAATTCATTCTATCGACGGTCTGTTCAATTACGCCGTTCTGTACACGTTTGAGCGTTCCGTTGACGGGACAAGCCAGAATCGCCGCCCCGGTCTGAGCGGCCTTCTCAAAGACTTTGTCAATCCACTCCTCAGTGAGACAACACCGCACCGCATCGTGAACGGCGACCAGTTCGGCATCATCGCTGACTTTTTCCAGTGCGTTGGCGACCGTCTCAAAACGTTCTTCTCCGCCAAGGCATATTTTGACATTGTAAAAGCCCAGCGTCGGTCCCCACTTGATTCGCACCAGTTCGTCATCCTCCGGGGCAATCGATAAAAGAATCTGAGCGACATCCTTTCGTGTGGCAAAGGCCTCGATGCTGCGCAAGAAAGCCGCGCGTCCGCCCAGTTCCACAAACGGTTTTTTCTTATCTCCACTGAAACGAGCACTTGCCCCGGCGGCGCAAACGATTACGGAAACCTTTTTCATTTACTTTTTCCTTTTCACTCCATCACAAGCCCATCTGGCGTGCTTCTTCTTCCAGGCCGTAGCGTTTCATTTTTTTATACAACGTGGTGCGGTTGATTTTCAAGGCCATGGCGGTTTCCTGTCGATTCCAGTGATTGGCCTCCAGCGCCGTCCGCAGGATTGCCCGTTCGGGAGCTTCGAGGGCCTTTTTTAAACTGCCCGCACGATATCCGTTGACTTGTTCCTGGGAGCAGTATCGGATAACCGTCGTGGGCAGGTCGTCCACATCAATGTATGCATTTTTGCTGAGCAGCACCGCCCGCTCCATCACGTTTTCCAGTTCGCGCACATTGCCAGGCCAGGGATACCGCTGCAGACATTCCATCGCTTTTTCCGTAATGCCCAGTCTGGGCTTGTTATGACTTCGGCTGAAATACTTCAGGAAATGTTCGCACAGCAGTGGAATATCCACGGGTCGTTCAGCCAGCGGCGGGATATTAATCGTCACGACATTGATGCGATAATACAAATCCTCTCGAAACCGCCCGGCTTTGACTTCCGCGGCAAGGTCGGTATTGGTCGCCAAAATAACCCGCGTATCGATAGCCAGCGTGCGGTTGCTGCCCACCGGTTCGAACTGGCGTTCCTGTAAAACGCGCAGCAGTTTAACCTGCATCGCCGGCGATGCGCTGGAGATTTCGTCGAGAAAAATTGTTCCGCCGTCGGCGGCCAGAAATTTTCCCTCTTTGTCCCGAATGGCGCCGGTAAAGGAACCCTTCACATGGCCGAACAATTCGCTTTCCAGAAGCGTTTCCGGAAGGGCGCCGCAACTGACCTCAACGAAGGGTTTTTCCCGGCGACCCGAGCGGTAATGAATCGCACGGGCCAGCAGGCTTTTTCCCGTGCCACTGGGGCCGGTCATCAGAATCGTAGTTCGGCTGTCAGCCACGGCCTCAATCAATTCAAAGATGCGGGACATTTTGTAGTCCTGACTGATGATGTTTTCCAGACGATAGCGATTCTGCAATTGGTCGCGGAGCTGACGGTTTTCATCCATCAGGTTTTGCTGGCGGATAGCCCGTTCCACCGCCAGCCGCAGGTCATCATCGACAATCGGTTTGGTCAGATAGTCATACGCCCCGTTCTTGATTGCTTCGACGGCACTTTCGATGGTGCCGTAGCCGGTGATTAAAATCACGACTGTGCCGGGATAGCTTTGTCGAACGAGCGACAAAAGCTCAAAGCCGTCGCCGTCGGGCAGATTTACGTCGGAGATGACCAACGCGAAACTTTGCTCCTGCAATTTCTGCTTTGCCTGCGCCAGATTTCGACCCCCCGCAGCGAAATAGCCTTCGACTTTGAGAAATTCACAGAGTGAATCGAGAATAATCGCGTCGTCGTCAACGACCAGAATTGCGCCTTTGTGAAACATCATGGTCAAACCTTAACTTTGAATTTGCGGCTGTACCAAGCGAGGCGGGAAGTCGGACCGTAAAGAGACTTCCGCCTTCGGCGGGGCAGTGAACGGAAATCGTTCCCTTGTGTTTTTCGACGAGGTCTTTGCAAATGGCCAGTCCCAAGCCTACGCCTTTGCCCGCCGTTTTGGTGGTGAAGAATGGCTGAAAGATGGACTCTCTCAGTTCAGGCGGAATCCCCGAGCCGGCATCGAGAAAAGAAATCAGCCAGTCCGTGTCGGACTGTTCGATGGTAATGGTCAGTCTCCCTTTGCCCTGCATCGCGTCGCAGGCGTTTTTAATCAGGTTGCAGAAAACCTGGAACAGGCTGTCGTTTCGCATCTGAAGGGCCTGGCCTTCGTATTTTCGCAGAATCTGTACCTCGATTCCGCTCATAGCCGAGGTCATGGCCGATAAGGCGTCCTGAACGATTTTGTCCAGCGGCGCCGGCTCCATCGCCTGACTGGAGCTGCGTGAAAATTCCAGCAGTTCGCCCAGAATATGCACCATGCGCAGCAGGCCTGTACGGCTTTGGCGAAGATATTCCTGTGCTTTGTTGATATCCCCGTGTTCGAGGACACGCATCGCCAGGTTCAGGTACCGCAGAATGCCATCCATCGGGTTGTTCAGTTCGTGCGCAACTTTACCGGCGACTTTGCCCATTGCGATTAAGCGATCCGCCTGCAACGGTGTTGTTTTTTTTATCGCAGAATCTTCTTTTGTGAATGCCGTGTCCACCATAATAGAAATATAAACAACTTTAGAGTAAAATGTCAACATCAATGATGAAAAAACGCAACAAACGAATGAAAGGACTAAAAAAAGCTTTCTAAATGACTTATAAGTCCTGTAAAATTAAGGGGTATAAATTTATTTTTATGACTGATTTTCTATATTATTGTGATGAAAACGAGCGATAATATCAACAGCAGGATGTTTATCGTTGTCATCGTGTTCTTGAAAAAAGCGTTGAGACTATTTTAGTGCGATTTTAGATGATTCCTAAGTCTTTTTGCTGGAATGAGTTAGACGGATTTACAGGAACCGGCAATTTCCTATTGAATATGGAATAAATTTTGCTAATATATTCCCGGTGGAGAATGTCAAATATTTCTTCGTTGCATGGAGGCAACAATTATGGAATCAGATAGAAGAAGTCATAAAAGGCTGCCGGTGAAGTTTTCTGTGCTTTGCCAGAAGGTTGGACTTAGCGACGGCCGGTTTTACTCCGGCAATACCGTCAATGTCAGTCCGGGCGGGATGCTGGTGGAGGTGGCCAACGCGCAACTCAAAGACGGCGAACTGGTGAGCGTGGAAATGACTGTTCCGCCGACGGAAGGCCTGCTGGAGTATGGCGGCAGTTTTTCCGGCTATGCCCGCGTGGTGCGTGTCCATCAGTCCCAAGCGGCGATGTCTTCCCGTTCTTCCCCGGCCAATGCCGTAGCGGTTGAGTTTTGCGAATCCCCCCGCCTGCGTGTGTAGTATCCGGGCGGATTTATTCCCCGCTGATGGCGTTGACATCGTCGAGGCGGCGGCTACAATTTGCTTCTATGCGAAAACTCAATTCATTTTGGGTGTGCCTGTTTTTGTCCTTTTGCGTCGGCTGTGGGAGACAGTCCGCGCAGACTTCGCCGCCGCAAGGTCAGAAATTGACGTTGCGGGACCTCAAGCCGACCAATGCTTACCAGTTTCAGCCGCAGATTGTTTTTGAAATTGTCACCTTTGAGCTGCCTACGGCCAGGGTGAAAGAAATTAAGCCGGCGTTGGCTCCATTTATTCCAACAGATGTGCAGTTTGGGAACGAGGAGCTTTTTTCGAAAAACGGCCTGTGTTTGTTTCGCGGCAAGGGCGAGAACGGGGACAAACTCACTTCGCAACTGCGGTTTCTGGAGGCCAAACGCACTATGCGAACCAGTCTGATTACGATGGACAAAACCGGCGAATTGTTCTCCACGGGTACTTTTTTTGTCGAGCGGTATGTGTTCGTTACTTCTTATGGGGGTCAGACAACTGGACAGGCGTTTTTGCCGGGGCAAATCGGATGGATGATTACGGCGGCGATGACGCTGCGAAGAGACGTTGTCCAGGTGAAAATGGCGCCGGTGTATGCTCCTCTCGAAGGGTCCAGTATTCGATTAGCCTCGGGGCGGAAGGAATATGGAGAAATGCCTTTTGAGCAGGGTCGGTTTGAACTGACGATACGGGAGGGGGATTTTCTGGTTTTGGCGCCGGGACGTGTGCCGACAGAGACGACCCTCGATAGGATGCTGTTTGGGTCCGACGGCAAAAAGGACAAAATGCGATTGTATGTGATTATTTTTGTCGGCGCGGGGCAGGGATGAGTTCGGTTGTGGGAAAGTCCGCCGTGGCTGTTTGCCGATGTGAGGATTATGAGCCTGTGCGGGTACGGCGGGAAATCGAACGGTGTTTTGCTCTGCTGGGTGGGGCGGGAAAATTCATTCGACCCGGACAAAAAATCCTAATCAAGCCCAATCTCATTGTGCCGGCACCGATGGAGCAGCCTGCGCAAACACATCCGGAAGTGATTCTGGCGGCGGTGCGTCTGGTCAAGGACTGCGGCGCAACGCCGATGGTAGGGGATTCGCCGGCCTGGGGCGACGTCAGAGTCTGTCTTAATGCAATGGGGGCAATCGAACCGCTGGAAAAACTGGGGGCCAGAATAGTACAATTAAACCGACCTGTTGTTTGCAACGTTAACGGCTCGCGGGTTCGTCTGAGCCGATACGCCCTCGAGGCGGACGCGATCATCAACCTGCCTAAATTTAAATCTCATCAGCAACTTGTGGCGACGTTCGCGGTCAAAAATATGTTCGGCTGTGTGGTCGGCAAGGAAAAACCCTATTGGCATTTCGCCCGCGGCAAGAGCGAAAGGCGTTTTTGCCGACTGCTGATTGAGATTTACAGGACGCTGTCGCCGGCGTTGAGCCTTATCGACGGCATTGTCGCGATGCAGGGACAGGGGCCGATCCGTGGAACGCCATATCCGTTGGGGTTTCTAATTGCGGGGGTGGAGCCGATAGCATGTGAAAGGGTGTGCGGGAGGATGATTGGGATGGAGGCGGGGGAACTGCCGATTGTGCGAACGGCGGAAAAAATGGGGTTTGGCAGGAGCCGGTGGGAGGAAATAGAGGTTGTGGGGGATGATTTTGGGCCGTTTATCGGCAGAGATTTTCAGCGGGCACAATTGACGCCGATACGGTTTACTCTGCCGCGGATTCTCAAAAGCATCGCCAAACAAATTTTGCTGCTGGGCAAAAACACACTCGGAAAATATACGAAAGGCTCGTAGTTCCCTCCTTCGCCAAGGCTTCCTTCTTTGCTAAAGCCACGAAGGACAAGACGGAGGGCAGGCTGTTGTTCTTAGAACTACAACGCTACAAACGACAATAAAAGATAAGCATAACATATTTCCATATACAAATCATCCCAAAACCCCCTGAATTTGCGTTTTCAGTATCGGTTCCCCCATTTTCCGGCAGATGAGCGATGTCGTTCAAACAGAAATTCAACGTTTATGGGAAGTTGCATTTTTATACCTGTACCTGTATCGTATCTTCTATGTTCAAAACACATTCGGCTTATGAAATTATAAGATTCAAGGTACTCTATTTGCACACAAAAAGCAATGGCATAAAAAGAGCGTTATGACTATCTGTGTTTATTTCAGATTTTGCACTACCTCAGCGCAGCGGTCGCACAGGTCGGCATAGTCGGTATTTTGGCCAACAGAAGGACGATAATTCCAGCACCGCTGACATTTGCTGTGCGTACTCTTTTGCGCAATAACCTTTAGTTCCGGACCTTTTTCAATCTTCGCCTCGCTGACAATGCACAGCGCGGCGAAATTGTCGAGGCCGAGGTTCTGAATATGGCTCAGCAATTCGTCATCGTCTGTCGTGATACTGACAAAGGCTTCCTGATTGGAGCCGATGATTTCGTTTTTACGCAGGTCTTCGAGGGCCTTCAATACCTCATCGCGCAGGGCCATCACTTTATCCCACATCGGCACGCCGGCTTCATAATTCACCTGAACCATTGGTTCAGCCATCGATGCGATATGGACGGTGGGGACATTTTGTGATTTATGCTCGATGGCGGTCCAGGCTTCCTCGGCGGTGTGGGCCAGGATCGGCGCCAGCAGCCGCGTCAGCGCGTCGAGGGTATGGTACATTGCGGTTTGTCCGCTGCGACGGGAGAGACTCTCTTTGGCGTCGCAGTACATCCGGTCTTTGAGCACATCCATATAGATACTGCTCATTTCCACCGTACAGAAATTATAAATCAGCGAGAAGACGCGATGGAAGGCGAATTCCTCATACGCCTGGCGGACTTTAATAATCAGGTCTTCGAGTTTTTCCATCGCCCAGCGGTCGATGGGGAGCATATCTTTGTATGCGACGCTGTGCTGAGTGGGGATGAATCCGTCGATACTGCCCAAGAGATAGCGAAGGGTGTTGCGGATTTTGCGGTAGGCTTCCTGCAGGCGGCCGATGAGTTCGTCGCTGCAGCGCATATCTTCCTGATAATTGGCGCTGGCGACCCAGAGGCGGAGGATGTCGGCGCCGTATTTGTGGATTTCTTCGAGGGCGCTGACGTAATTGCCGGCGGATTTGGATTGTTTCATTCCTTTTTCATCGACGGTAAAGCCGTGGGTGAGAACGGTTTTGAAGGGAGCTTTACCCAGTGCTCCGAGGGCCGGCAGCAGGGACAACTGGAACCAGCCGCGGTGCTGGTCGGAACCTTCGAGGTATAAATCCACAGGGATGGGCCAGCCGGCTTTGACGGCGACAGCGTGCCAACTGCAACCGGATTCGAACCAGACGTCAAAGATATTTTCTTCTTTTTTTAAGTCGTTCCAGGTAAAACCCTGCGGCAAGACGAAGTCTGCGCCGAGGATGTCTTTGGGCGAATCGGTGAACCAGGCGTTGGAGCCTTTTTTGCCGATGTGGCCAGCGACGGCCAGGACGGATTCTCTGGTTAAGAAAGTCTGACCGCTGCTGTTGACGAAGGCGGGGATGGGAAGTCCCCAGGCGCGCTGGCGGCTGATGCACCAGTCAGGGCGGGATTCGAGCATACCCTGGATGCGTTTTTCGCCCCAGGCGGGAATCCACTTAACCTGGCTGATTTGTTCGAGGGCCATAGTTCGCAGGCTTTTGCCGAATTTGGGGATTTTTCTGTCCACGCTGATGAACCACTGTTCGGTGGCGCGGAAGATGACGGGTGTTTTGCTTCGCCAGCAATGGGGATAACTGTGCGTGATTTTTTCTTCGTGGACGAGCAGGCCGACTTTGCGAAGGTGGTCGTTGACTTCCTTATCGACGTTGAGCACGTTTTTGCCGCGTAGCCATTGGGGGACGGTATCGTCATAACAGCCGTTGTCTTTGACGGGCGAATAGACGGCGAGTCCGTTAGTGATGCCGACCTGATAGTCTTCAACGCCGTGGCCGGGGGCGATGTGAACGATGCCTGTGCCGTCTTCGGTGGTGACAAAATCGGCGGTGATGGCGAACCAGCAGTCTTTGTCCGTCGGATTCTTTTCGATGTAAGGATGAAGATAACGCAGGCCTTTGAGGTCTTTGCCGAAGACGGATTTGCTGACGCTGTATTGGCCTTCGGTCAGCCCCGCAGTTTTAATAACAGCTTCTAATCGCTGGGCGCAGACGATAGATGTGAATTTTGTGCCATCTTTTTCATAGGTAAGACCGACATAATCCAACAGGGAATGCAGGGCGACGGCGAGATTGGCCGCCAATGTCCAGGGCGTGGTGGTCCAAATCATAAAACAGACTTTGCCGGCGTCGGATAAACCCAACAGCGATTTGACTTTCTGTGCCGAGGCATCGTCCAGCAGAAAATTGACATAGATACTGGGCGAGACGATGTCCTCGTACTCCAATTCGGCCTCGGCGAGGGCTGTTTCGCAGCCGACCGACCAATGAATGGGTTTGAGTTGTTTATAGACCAGGCCGTTGCCGACCAGCTCGGCGAAGATTTCGAGGATACTCTGTTCGTACTGCGGTTTGAGGGTGAGGTACGGATTTTCAAAATCGCCGAAGATGCCGAGGGATTTGAACTGTGTGGTTTGCAGTTTGACATATTTGCCGGCGTATTTCTGGCAATGGGTGCGGATTTCGGCCTTGGTCATTGTTTTGGCTGCGTCGCCGAGTTCAGACATCACCTTGGCCTCGATGGGCAGGCCGTGGCAGTCCCAGCCGGGGATATACGGGGCCGCAAAGCCGGCCATAGTTTTATATTTGACGACAAAATCCTTGAGAACTTTGTTGATGACGTGGCCCATGTGGATGTCGCCGTTGGCGTAAGGCGGGCCGTCGTGCAGGACATAGAGCGGACAATTCCGCCGGGAATTGAGGAGCAAATGATAGATATTTTGTTTATCCCAGTCTTTTCGCTGCTGCGGCTCACGCTGCACGAGGTTGGCCTTCATCGCAAAATTGGTCCGCGGAAGGCATAATGTGTCTTTGTACGTTTTCTTTCCGGAATCCGACATAAGCTGTCCTTATCTGAAGAATGAAACAAAGTATCCTATGGTTTATCGGAAAAACTGTCAAGACTGCGTTTCGACAGACTGTTGTTGCGTCAGGGGGAAAAAACGGTATATTCAAGTACACATCTGGAAAGGATTATCCGACCAATGAACGCGGTATTTCTGAATCTTGACCATATCCAAAAAAGCTATGCCGGGCCGTCAGGACGGGTTGACATGCTGAAAGATGTCCGTCTGAACGTTTTGCAGGGGCAGACGGTTGCCATCGCGGGGCCGTCGGGCTGCGGCAAAAGTACCCTGCTCAATATCATTAGTCTGCTGGATAAACCGACGGCGGGCAAGGTGATTCTGGAAGGGCGGGATTTGACCTCGCTGGGAGAGTCGGAAGCGGCGACAGCGCGGAATCAGAAAATCGGTTTTGTATTTCAGATGCATCATCTGCTGCCGCAGTGCAGCGTGCTGGAAAATGTGCTGATGCCGACGCTGGCGGCGAAAAACAAGACCGCACAAAATAATGAATTGCGGCAACGCGCGGAGAATCTTCTGGAGCGGGTGGGTCTGAAAGACCGGATGAGGTATCGGCCGGGACAGCTCAGCGCCGGTCAGCGGCAGCGGGCGGCGATAGTACGGGCGATGATTTGTCAGCCGGTTCTGCTGCTGGCCGATGAACCGACAGGCGCTCTGGATCGGGACAACGCCGAGCAAGTTGCTCAATTGATGATAGAACTGAACCGGCAGGAAAAAATTACGCTGATTGTTGCGACCCATTCGATGGAGCTGGCGGGAAAGATGGAGCGGCATTACCAGTTGACGCAAGGCATTCTGCAACAGAGCGAAGTATGAACCGGATTCGAATTGCACAACAGGGTTTGCGGTTTTATTGGAGGACGCATCTGGCGACGGGGCTGGCGGTGCTGGTGGCCTCGGCGGTGCTGGCGGGTGCGCTGGCAGTGGGCGATTCCATCCGTGCCACGCTGAGCCGGCACACCGCGATGTGTCTGGGTAAAATTCAGGCGACGGTCAGCCGCCCCGGATTATTTCGGGCCGACCTGGCAGCGCGGATGGAGGATAAGCTTGCGCCTCAGCGAGGTCGTACGACCCCGGCGAATGAGTCGCGAATCGTCGTTGCGCCGATATTGCAGATTACCGGCTTTGCGGAGAATTCAGACGCCTCGGTTCGTGTGGGCAATGTACAGATTATCGGCGTCGATGAGCGGTTCCGGGAAATGGGGCCGGGGACGGCGGAGGATATTACCAGCGGGCCAAACAATGCGGTTGCGGTCAGCCGGGCGCTGGCGCAGCGGCTGAACCTGAAAGTCGGCCAGGATATTGTAGTGCGGATGCGCGACGCGGGAGGAATGCCGGCTGAAGCGGTATTGACGCCGGAAGAGCAAAAACATATCTCGCTTCGGCGCACGGTGCTGCGAATTGCTGAAGATGAGCAATTCGGGGGATTTGATTTGTATTCCCGGCCTGACGGCGGGTTGAATGTGTTTATGCCTTTAGGCGAATTGAATGCAGCGATGGGCAAAAAGGGTGATTGGCTGCGGGCCAATACGCTTTTGTTTGCGGGGGCGGCGGGGACTTCCGGGATTGGGCAGACGTTATCCAGTGTGTGGCAGCCGGAGGACGCAGAACTGGAAGTGCACATCGTGGATTGGCCGCGGGCGCTGGAGGTGAGAAGCCGCGATGTGTTTATGCCCGATACGATTGCGCAGCAGATTCAAAAAAACGTGCCCGGCGGACAGGGGATATTGACTTATTTTGTGAATGAATTTCGCCGGGGCGAAAAAAGCGTGCCGTATTCTTTTATCTGCGCTGTTGAGGGAGGGACTGACGAGGGGTCTTTTACAACATTGGCGCAGAATGAAATGGTTATCAATGAATGGCTGGCGGAGCAGTTGGGCGCGTCGGAAGGAGACAAGGTGGAGATTCGTTATTTTGTTCCTTCCCAGGGCAAGAAGTTGTCCGAAGAGACGGCGACCTTTACAGTCAAGGCGGTGGTTCCAATGATGGGCGCCGGTGCGGATGAGACGCTGATGCCGGCAATTGAGACGATGGCGGACGCCCGGAACTGTCGGGACTGGAAATCGGGCATTCCCATCAACCTGTCAAAAATCCGGCCTGAAGATGAACGATACTGGCAGAAATACAAAGGCGCACCGAAGGCGTTTATCTCAATGAAGTCGGCGAAACTGCTGTGGTCGAGCCGATTCGGGACGCTTACGGCAATACGGTTTTCGGTGAACGACTATGACGTGCGGTCGCTGCGTTCGAAGATTCTTTCTGCGATAGAGCCGTGGCAGGCGGGGTTTGTGGTGTCCGAGGTTCGACAGGCCGGTCAAAGAGGAGCCAGGGCGACGACGGATTTTGGCGGGCTGGCGACAGGACTGAGTTTGTTTTTGATTGCGGCAGCGATGATTCTGGCGGGGTTGGTGTGGTCGTTCGGACTGCGCCGGCGGGCGGGACAGGTAGGGATACTTTCGGCGATGGGATTTGGGGCGGGGCAAATCGGATGGATTTTTCTGCTGGAAGAAGGGCCTGTTATTATGGCGGCTTCAATACTCGGCGTGCCGGTCGGAATCATTTATACGAAGTTGATTTTG